>Ga0136846_1226766_pt1 | contig 48395 bp, 61 predicted proteins | sample HopSoiMetagenom2_FD_96841 | JGI IMG/M metagenome (GOLD analysis project Ga0136846, IMG submission 96841) | Grasslands soil microbial communities from Hopland, California, USA - 2 Assembly 2016 (version 4) | ecosystem: Environmental > Terrestrial > Soil > Grasslands | place: USA: Hopland...
CCTTCCCCCAACCCTTCCCCCACCCGTTCCCGCGCCCATCCCCGCCTCCGGCCGTCCGTGGCGGACGCCCGCATCGCGGCTGCGCGACTACTTGAGACGCGGACGCTTTCCCGGCAAGGTGCGCGCATCCATACGTCCACGTATGCCGACCCCGCACCGGCCCGATGACCACGCCCAGCCCCTATCCCCACCTGTTCTCGCCGCTCGACCTGGGCTTCACCACCCTGCGCAACCGGATCCTGATGGGATCGATGCACACCGGGCTCGAGGACCGGGCGCGCGACTTCCCGAAGCTGGCCGCCTATTTCGCCGAACGCGCGGCCGGCGGCGTCGGCCTGATCGTCACCGGCGGGTTCGCGCCGAACATGATGGGCTGGCTGGCGCCGTTCGGCGGCAAGCTGAGCTGGCCGTGGGAGGCGCGCAAGCATCGCCAGGTCACCGCCGCGGTCCACGGGCACGGGGCGAAGATCTGCCTGCAGTTGCTGCACGCCGGGCGCTACGCCTACCACCCGCTGCAGGTCGCACCGTCGCGGATCAAGTCGCCGATCAACCCGTTCACGCCGCGGGCGCTGACCGGGTTCGGGGTCGAGCGCACGATCTCCGCCTACGTCAACGCCGCCCGGCTCGCCCGCGACGGCGGCTACGACGGCGTCGAGATCATGGGCTCCGAGGGCTACCTCATCAATCAGTTCCTCAGCGCGCGCACCAACCGGCGCACCGACGCCTGGGGCGGCGACCTGCGCAAGCGCATGCGCTTCGCGACCGAGATCGTGCGCCGGGTGCGCGAGGCCTGCGGGCCGGATTTCATCATCGTCTACCGGCTGTCGATGCTGGAACTGGTGCCGGAAGGGTCGTCGTGGGACGAGATCGTGGCCCAGGCGAAGGCGATCGAGGCCGCCGGCGCGACCCTCCTCAACACCGGCATCGGCTGGCACGAGGCGCGGGTGCCGACCATCGCCACCTCGGTGCCGCGCGCGGCGTTCGCCGGGGTCACCGCCAAACTGCGGCCGGAAGTGAAGCTGCCGCTGGTCGCGACCAACCGCATCAACATGCCGGACGTGGCCGAGGGCATCCTCGCCTGCGGCGGCGCCGACCTGGTGTCGATGGCGCGCCCGCTGCTGGCCGATCCGGCCTGGGCGAACAAGGCCCGCGCAGGCCGCGCCGACCGCATCAATACGTGCATCGCCTGCAACCAGGCCTGCCTCGACCACGTGTTCTCGCAGAAGAACGCCAGTTGCCTGGTCAATCCGCGCGCCTGCGTCGAGACCGAGCTGGTCTACGCGCCGACGACCGCGCCCAGGCGCATCGCCGTGGTCGGCGCCGGTCCCGCGGGGCTGGCCTGCGCGACGGTGGCGGCCGAACGCGGTCACCGGGTGACGCTGTTCGACGCGGCGGACGAGATCGGCGGCCAGTTCAATCTCGCCAAGCGCATCCCCGGCAAGGAAGAGTTCCACGAGACCCTGCGCTATTTCCGCCACCGGATCGAGGACACCGGCGTCGAACTGCGGCTGTCCACGCCCGTGGACGCGGCGGCGCTGGCCGGCTTCGACGCGGTGGTCGTCGCCACCGGCATCCGCCCGCGCACGGTCGATTTCCCCGGCGCCGACCATCCGAAGGTGGTGAGCTACCTCGACGTCCTCGGCGGCCGCGTCCGCACCGGGCCGCGGGTGGCGATCGTCGGCGCCGGCGGCATCGGCTTCGACGTCGCCGAATTCCTGGTCCACCAGCCGCTGGTGGACGCCTCGGTGATGGAGGTCGCGCCGAAGACCGACGCCGCCGATTCGCCATCGCCGGATTCGCCGTCGCTCGATCCGGCGCGGTGGATGGCCGAATGGGGCGTGGACCCGACGTTCTCGTCGCCCGGCGGACTGCGCCGGCCCGAACCCGAGCCGCCGGCGCGCGAGGTGTGGCTGCTGCAGCGCAGCCCCGGCAAACCCGGCGCGAAGCTGGGCAAGACCACCGGCTGGATCCACCGCGCGACGCTGAAGGCGAAGCAGGTGGCGATGCTCGGCGGGGTGAGCTACCTCGGCGTGGACGACACCGGCTTCCGCATCCGCGTCGACGGCCAGGAGCAGACCCTGCCGGTGGACCAGGTGGTGGTCTGCGCCGGCCAGGAACCGCGCCGGGACCTGTTCGAGGCGCTGCAGGCGGCCGGGATCGCGGCCCACCTGATCGGCGGCGCGGACGTCGCCGCCGAACTCGACGCCAAGCGGGCGATCGACCAGGGCAGCCGGCTGGCCGCCGCCCTGTGATCGTTTCCGGCGCGTCTTTCCCGGCGCGCCCATCCTGAACGAAGCGGCCGCACCCGGGCCGAAACGCGCGCATTCCGGCCCCCGCCTCCCGCGCCGACGGGGTCGGGCGGACCGGCGTCACATTCCCGCTGGCACGCCTTCGCACGGCCTCCGGCCCCTGCCGCGACAGGGGCTTACGCGACCTTTTGAACAAAAACTCCAATCGAATCAGGCGCTTCTGAATTTGCATTCAGCGGGCGTTACGTTTCGGACACTACCCTACGCCCGCTTTCCCGCCACCGGATGCGGGACCAGCGCGCGATCGCCCGGCGATGTCGCACCCCCAAGGCGGGTGCCACCCCGATGCGGTCCACGTTTGGGCTACAAGCGGCCATAGAGCACGCAGCCCTCCCCAGTACGCCATGTCGTCCCGTCGAACGGTCCTGTTTCGCAGCACGCTGCCTGACAGCGCCGAGCCTCGGCCCGAAGCAACGGAGCAAGGAGTCAACATGAAGCTCGCATGGATCCTCTGGATCGCGTCGGTATTGCCCCCACAGGCCGCCGACTCCCTGTGTCTGAGCACCACCCTGTACCTCGAGGCCCGCGACCAGCCGGTCCGGGGCCAGCAGGCCGTCGCCGAAGTCGCCCTCCGTCGCGAGGACAGCGGCCTCTGGGGCGACTCGATGTGCGAAGTCGTCACCGCACGCAAGCAGTTCGCCCCCGGGCTGGTGTCGCCGCGGACCGAGCTGGGCAATGCCGAAGCCTGGTCGCGGGCGGTCACCATCGCCCTGGAGTCGGAGCGCAACTGGGCGCTGCCGCCCGGCGAGCGCAAGGAGATCGTCCCGGGCGCCAGCCACTTCGCCGCCCTGAGCATCGCCCAGCCGAGCTGGCGCAACGCCTACCAGGTGGCGACGATCGGCGACCACAGCTTCTTCAAGGTGCAGTCGCTGAAGCCGCAGAAGCCCAGGGCCGGCCGCGGCTGATCGCGACCGGGCGCCACGGCAGGGCATCCGCAGGCCGCCTCCGGGCGGCCTGTCGTTTGCGGGCTCGCCCGCTGCGACGACACTGCGTTGCGGGGGCGGCGGTTGAGCCGCTGCGAGGGCGTCCCCATGCTGTCCGCCACCTCATCCGGAGTCGCGCATGAAGCTCTACTACTCTCCCGGCGCCTGTTCGCTGGCCGACCACATCGTCCTGGAATGGATCGGCAGGCCCTACGAGGCCGTCCGCGTCGGCCGCGAGGAGCGCAAGACGCCCGAGTTCCTCGCGATCAATCCCGCGGGCGCGGTGCCGGCGCTGGTCGACGGCGACTGGGTGCTGACCCAGAACGCGGCGATCCTCACCTATCTCGCGGACACTGCGCCCGAAGCCGGCCTGTGCGGCGACGGCAGCGCGCGCGGCCGCGCCGAAGCGATGCGCTGGCTGGCGTTCTGCAATTCCGACATCCACCCGGCCTACAAGCCGCTGTTCGGCAGCACCGCGTATCTCGAGGACGCGGCGCTGATCGAGAAGAGCAAGGCCGACGCGCGCGCGAAGCTGCGCGACCTCTACGCGCGGGTGGACGCCCACCTCGCCGGCCGCGACTGGCTCGCCGACAACCGCCGCAGCATCGCCGACCCCTATCTGTACGTGGTCCTGCGCTGGGCCCGCGCCACCGGCGTGGACCTGTCGGGCTTCGACAACCTCGCCCGCTTCGTCGCCGCCTTCGAGGCCGACCCGGCGGTGCAGCGCGTGCTGCAGGACGAAGGCCTGGCCTGACGTCCCGCCTCCGCATGCCCACACCGAAGCCGCCTCCGGGCGGCTTCGTCGCGTCCGGGGTCGGGGCATCCGTGCTCAGGACATCGGCGATCAGGGCGTCCGCGATCAGGATCGATCGCCGTGCAGGTCGCGCAGCAGGTTGCAGAACATCGCGCCCTGTTCGATCGCGTCGTCCAGCGCGACGTGGGTGTGCGGCATCGGGTCGAACCAGCGCTTCGGCATGCGGCGCTTCACCGCGTCGCGATAGTCGCTGCCCAGCGCCGCCATCGCCAGCGTCTTGATGTCGAGCGCGGAATGGCCGAACGGGCACTCGCCGGCGAAGCGGATCAGGTACCAGTAGACGAAGGTGAAGTCGAACCCCGCCGGATACGCCACGAACACCGGCCGGCCCGGCAGCGCCTTCAGCCAGTCGCGGTAGCGCGGCATCGCGACCTGCGGCGGCTCGGGATCGCGCCGGCAGGCCGCCCACGCCGCCGGCTGGGTCGCCCACCACGCCGCGGTGCGCGGGTCGGGCGCGGCGTCGGGCAGCGTGTCGAGATTGACCGAGAAGGTCGCGACCAGGCGCTTGTCGGCGGTGTAGGCGGCGGCGCCCAGGCTGAGCATCGAGTGCGGCCCGGGGATCGGGCCATCGGTCTCGACATCGGTGCTGACGTAGAGTTCGGTCATGCGCGCATCCCGATGTCGCGTCTTCGCCGCCGGCGCGGTCAGTTCTCGTGCCGCCAGTACCGCGACATCTCCAGGTAGGTGAACGACGCCGACCACGTCACCAGCAGGAAGCCGGTCAGCGATTCCATGCCCGACAGCAGCCGGATCGCGCCGACCGGCGCAAGGTCGCCCAGGCCCAGCGTGGTGTAGGTGGTGGCGGAGAGGTAGATCGTGTCGAACACGTTGTCGACGGCGTGTTCGCCGTGGACGAAGCCGGTGTCCGGCACCTGCAGCAGCGCCCAGAAGGTCAGCCCGTAGCACCAGATCTCGACGATGTGCAGCGCGAGCAGCGCGAAGATGATCTTCAGCATCACCCGGCGGTCGCGGCTGGGCGCGCGTCCCGAATAGCGCCGGGCCAGCGCATGCAGGCCCTCGTAGTGGATCAGGACCACCAGGCCGGTGATCGAGAACGCGGCGACGGCGACGAGCACGTGCACGCCCCATTGGCCGTCGGGAATGAGCCAGGACATGTCCATCGGTCGGGCGGGATCCACGGAGAACGCCGTTTAGGGTAAGCGAGACGGATCGCGCGCGGAACCGCCCCGCAAACGCGACGGGGCGCCCGAGGGGCGCCCCGTCCGGGACCGCACGGCGACGATCAGCCGCGCTGGTCGATCGCCACGTAGGCGCGATCTTCCGGACCGACGTAATTCGCGCTCGGGCGGATGATCTTGCCGTCCTCGCGCTGCTCGATCACGTGCGCGCTCCAGCCGGTGGTGCGCGCGATCACGAACAGCGGCGTGAACATCGGCGTCGGGATGCCCATCATGTGGTAGGCCGAGGCGCTGTACCAGTCGAGGTTCGGGAACATCTTCTTGGTGTCCATCATCAGCGTCTCGATGCGCTCGGACACGTCGAACAGCGTCTTGTTGCCGCCGTCGCGGCACAGCGCGCGCGAGAGTTCCTTGATGATCGGATTGCGTGGGTCGCCGATGGTGTACACCGGGTGGCCGAAGCCGATGATGATCTCCTTGCGTTCCATCCTTGCGCGGATGTCGGCCTCGGCCTCGTCGGCGGTGGCGTAGCGGCTGATGATGTCCATCGCCACTTCGTTCGCGCCGCCGTGCTTGGGACCGCGCAGCGCGCCGATCGCGCCGGTGATGCAACTGAACAGGTCGCTGCCGGTGCCGGCGATGACCCGCGCGGTGAACGTCGAGGCGTTGAACTCGTGCTCGGCGTAGAGGATCAGCGACTTGTCGAGCGCGTCCGCGTGCAGCTTCGACGGCGGCTCGCCATGGAGCAGGTGCAGGAAGTGCGCGGCGACCGAATCGTCGTCGGTCTCGCAGTCGATGCGCCGGCCGTTGCGGGTGAAGTGCCACCAGTACAGCAGCATCGAGCCGAAGCTCGCGATCAGGCGGTCGGCGATGTCGCGGGCCTCGTTCTCCGGATGCGTCTCGCGCTCGGGCAGCACCGTGCCCAGCACCGAGCAGCCGGTGCGCATCACGTCCATCGGGTGGGCGTTGGCCGGCACCAGTTCCAGCGCTTCCTGGACGATCGCCGGCAGCCCGCGCAGGCGCTTGAGCTTGGCCTTGTACGCCTTCAACTGCGAGGCGGTCGGCAGCGCGCCGTGCACCAGCAGGTGCGCGACTTCCTCGAAGGTCGATTTCGTCGCCAGGTCGTGGATGTCGTAGCCGCGGTAGTGCAGGTCGTTGCCGCTGCGGCCGACGGTGCACAGCGCGGTGTTGCCCGCGGCGGTGCCGCTGAGGGCGACGGACTTCTTGGCTTTCGGAAGCACTTGCTGGGAATCGCTCATGGTGGGGGGTCCTCTCACTTTTTCTGCGCGAAGAGCGCGTCGAGCTTCTGTTCGAAGGCGTGGTAGCCGATGCGGTCGTAGAGTTCCTCGCGGGTCTGCATCGTGTCGACCACGGCCTGCTGGTGCCCGTCGCGGCGGATCGCCTGGTAGACGTTCTCCGCGGCCTTGTTCATGGCGCGGAACGCCGACAGCGGGAACAACTGGATCGCGACGCCGGCCGAGGCCAGTTCGTCGCGGGTGAACAGCGGGGTCTTGCCGAACTCGGTGATGTTGGCGAGCACCGGCACCTTCACGGCATCCACGAAGCGGCGGTAGGTCGGCAGATCGTACGCGGCCTCGGCGAAGATGCCGTCGGCGCCGGCCTCGACGCAGGCGATGGCGCGCTCGATCGCCGCGTCCACGCCGTCGACGGCGATGGCGTCGGTGCGCGCGATCAGGAAGAAGTCGGGATCGGTCTTCGCGTCGGCGGCGGCCTTCACCCGATCGACCATCTCGCCGGTGGTGACGATTTCCTTGCCGGGACGGTGGCCGCAGCGCTTGGCGCCGACCTGGTCCTCGATGTGGCAGGCGGCGGCGCCGGCCTTGATCAGCGACTTCACCGTGCGCTCGATGTTGAACGCGCTGGGACCGAAGCCGGTGTCGATGTCGACCAGCAGCGGCAGGTCGCAGACATCGGTGATCCGGCGGACGTCGATCAGCACGTCCTCCAGCGTGTTGATGCCGAGGTCCGGCAGCCCCAGCGAGCCGGCGGCGACGCCGCCGCCCGACAGGTAGATCGCACGGTAACCGGCGCGCTTGGCGAGCAGGGCGTGGTTGGCGTTGATCGCGCCGATCACCTGCAGCGGGGATTCTTCGGCGAGGGCGGCACGGAAGCGTGCCCCTGCGGACGGATGGCTCATCGGAACTCCTCGTGTCGACGGCCCCGGGGCGGCGCCCCGGGCCGCAGGCATCGTCGCGCGGGAATCGCCGGCGACGCCTGTCGGGGCGCAAATCTGGCACCATCCGGAGGGTTGATCAATCTTGATCGAGTGAATCAATCTGTCGCCATGGCCGACCTGCTCACCGCCCGCGAAACCTGCAAGCTGCTCGGCATCAGCCAGGCCACGCTGTACGCCTACGTCAGCCGCGGCCTGCTGGAATCGCGCCCCGGCCCCGACCACCGCACGCGGCTGTATCCGCGGCTGGACGTGGAGCGCCTGGCGCAGCGCAAGCAGGTCGGCCGCAGCGCCGCCGCCGCCGCCGCGCACAGCCTCGATCGCGGCCTGCCGGTGCTGGAGACGCGGATCTCGCTGATCCGCCCCGACGGCCCGTACTACCGCGGCCGCTCCGCCATCGCGATGGTGCGTGCCGGCGCGACCCTGGAGGACACCGCCCGCCAGCTCTGGGACTGCGGCGACCACGACCCGTTCGCCGCGCTGGAAGGCGGCGCGTGGCCGGCGCACGTCGCCGCCATCGCCGGGGCCGACGCCTTGCCGCCGCTGGAACGCGCGATGGCCGCGATCCCGCTGCTGGCGCTCGGCGCCCGCGGCGCGCTGAATTCGACGCCGCGCGCGCGCCACGAGATCGCCGCCGCCCTGCTCCGCCAGAACGCCGCACTGCTGGTCGGCCGCCCGCCGCCGGCCGGCCCGGTGCATCGACTGCTGGCCGACCTGTGGAAACCCGGCGATGCCGGTTTCGCCGATCTCGTCCGCGCCGCGCTGGTGCTGTGCGCCGACCACGAACTCAATGTCTCCGCCTTCGCCGCGCGCGTGGTCGCCTCCACCGGCGCGCACCTGCACGCGACCGTCTGCGCCGGCCTGGCCGCACTCTCGGGCCCGCGCCACGGCGGCGCGACCGCCCGCGCCTACGCGCTGATCGCGGACGCCCGCGACACCGCCTCGCCGCGCGACTTCATCGAAACCCGGCTGCAACGCGGCGACGACCTCCCTGGCTTCGGCCACGCCCTGTATCCCCACGGCGACCCCCGCGCCGCCGAACTCCTCGCACGCCTGCGCGCGCAGCACGCGGGCGCGCCCGCGATGCGCGAACTCGACGCGCTCGTCGCCGCCACCGAAGACGTCAGCGGCCAGCATCCGAACATCGACTTCCTGCTCGCCGCCATCTGCCACGCCAACGCCCTGCCCGCGACCCCGGCGCTGGTACTGTTCGCCGCGGGACGGCTCGCCGGCTGGCTCGCGCATGCGCTGGAGCAGCAGGCGGAGGGGAAGCTGATTCGGCCACGGGCGCGGTATACGGGGGTGGAGCCGGGGGCGACCGAATGACCTCGGGGCGCGCACGCGCGCAAGCGTCGGCGCTGTCGTTCCCGAAATCCCCGGGACCTCCCTGACATCACCCAGCGACTTCCCCGACGACCAGCGCGACCTTCCCCCACCCGTCATCCCGGCGAAGGCCGGGACCCAGCTTGTACGCACTGCCCATGCATCGAATGCAACAGATTCGCGCGCCAGCGCCGGACCGAAACCACCAAGCCTCCCGGGGAATTCCCCGACACCCCACCGCAACCTTTCCCCACCCGTCATCCCGGCGAAAGCCGGGACCCAGTTTGTGCGCTCTGCTTCCATGCTTGGAAGCATGAAGCAACCCTGCGTCTACCTCCTCGCCAACCACTACCACGGCACCCTCTACGTCGGCGTCACCTCCGACCTCATCAAACGTGTCTGGCAGCACCGCAACGGCGCCATCGAGGGCTTCACCCGACGCTACCGCGTGCACGATCTCGTCTGGTACGAACAACACGGTGACATGCCCGCCGCGATCACTCAGGAGAAGGCAATCAAGGAGTGGCGACGGGCATGGAAGATTCGATTGATCGAGACGATGAATCCGGAATGGAAGGATTTGTACCCTACGATCGTTTGAATCCAGGAATGCTTGCAAGGACAGCGGAAAGTCAGAAGCTGGACCCCGGCCTTCGCCGGGGCGACGGCTCTTTGCCTTTCGCCATTTCACAACAGGAGTCGATGACGAAAGGCCACCCCTCCACGCATCGGAACCCCGCACGATGGCAATCACCTTGAAGAGGATGAAATCCGCTTTTTTCCTCGATTTTCTGCGATTGACCGTCTCGGAAGCGCGTGGCAGGCTCGCACGCATACTCCAGCTTGGGGGCTACTGGCAGTCATGCGGCAAATGAGCATTCGCACTCAATCACGCCTTCTGCTTCTCGTCGCGTCCATCGCGATCCCGACGGTTCACGCCAGACCTCCCGTGGAATTCTGCAGAGCACTGCGTGACTTCGTGGAGTCGGTTCAGCCCGATGAAAAGCGATCTTTCATGTTTCGCACCTCATGGGGTTCGAATTTCAAAGATGATCAGAAGCCTGCGCTTTACGCGATGCGGTGTGAACATGATGGCTACGATCCAGCCAAGGCGGTTTGCAGATATTTGGCGAAGCATGGCTCTATCGAGTTTACCTGGATCGATGTCAAGGACGCGATTTCCTGTCTTTCGAGGAAGACCAGGTTCGAGCCGTTGCTGCGCATCAACAGCGGAGATTTCTCTTTCACTTACGGCTCCGATCACAGGGGGGCGCTGATAGACATACAGTTCAATGAAGACCCCCATATCGGCGGCATGGTCTTCAAGCTGACAGCGGATGGCTACTAGGCCCGCAAGGTGGGCTTCAGCCCACCAATCGTCGGCGTCAAATTCCGCACAAGTGAGCACCGAGAGTGGCATTTCTCCGATCATTTCGCGCAGCGAGTAGTAAGTAGCCCGGGCAAGGCCGAAGGCCGCACCCGGGGTTCTCGGCCTTCAATCCGAAGCTGCCACTCGCGGTGTCCCGGGTGCGCTTCGCTTACCCGGGCTACTCAGGCAACACGGGCACTCGAATCTTCACCCCCCGAACTCCGGCCCGCGCGCCAGCGCACGCTTCACTTCTTCCAGCGCATTCGGATCATCCAGCGTGGACAGGTCGCCGGGGTCGCCGCCCTGCGCGAGGGCGAGCAGGGAGCGGCGCAGGAGTTTGCCGGAGCGGGTCTTGGGCAACGCGCCGACGACGTAGATGCGGGCCGGACGGGCGACAGCGCCAAGGCTGTGTTCGACCTGTTTGCGCATGCCGTCGGCGGCGGCGACGCGGGCGTCGGGTTCGGTGGTGGCCTGGCGCAGGGTGGCGAAGACGACCGGCACTTGCCCTTTGAGTTCATCGGCGACGCCGACGACCGCGGCTTCGGCGACGGCGGGGCAGCTCGACACGGCCTCCTCGATCTCGCGCGTGCCCAGGCGATGGCCGGCGACGTTGATGACGTCGTCGGTGCGGCCGAGGATGAAGGTGTAGCCGTCGGCGTCGCGGATCGCCCAGTCGAGCGAGCTGTACAGCAGTTCCTTGAAGTGGCCGAAGTAGCTGCGCAGGAAGCGCGCGTCGTCGTGCCACAGGGTGCTCATGCAGCCCGGCGGCAGCGGCGGTTGCAGCACCAGCACGCCCTTCTCGCCCGGGCCGACTTCCTCGCCGGTGGATTCGTGGATGATCTTCGTGCGGTAGCCGAGGTTGGGGAATCCGGGCGAGCCGAACTTCACCGGCTTCATGTCGAGGCCGGGCAGCAGGCACAGCACCGGCCAGCCGGTCTCGGTCTGCCAGTAGTTGTCGATGACCGGCTTGCCGAGCGCGTCGGTGATCCACTGCGCGGTGGGCTCGTCCAGCGGTTCGCCGGCGAGGAACAGGTACTGCAGCGACGACAGGTCGTGGCGGCGGATATGGTCGACGTCGTGCTTCTTGAGCACGCGCGCGGCGGTCGGCGAGGAGAACATCGTGCGCACGCGGTACTTCTCGCACAGCGCCCACCAGACCCCCGGGTCTGGATGCACCGGCAGGCCTTCGTACAGCAGCGAGGTCGCGCCGACGATCAGCGGACCGTAGACGTTGTAGGAATGGCCGACGGCCCAGCCCACGTCGGAGGTGGAGAACATCGCCTGCCCCGGGCCGACGTCGTAGACGGTGCGCATCGACAGCGCCATCGCCACCGCGTGGCCGCCGACGTCGCGCTGCACGCCCTTGGGCTTGCCGGTGGTGCCGGAGGTGTAGAGCAGATAGCTGGGTTCGTTCGACTCCAGCCATTCGACCGGGACCTGCGCATCGCCGACGTCCGCGCGCAGCGCGGCGTAGTCCTCGTCGCGACCGGCGGCCTTCGGTTCGGCCGGGTCGAGTCCGCGCGAGACGATCAGCACCTTCGGCGGCGCGAATTCCGCTTCGGCGCAGGCGGCGTCGACCAGCGGCTTGTACGGGATGACCTTGCCGCCGCGGATGCCGGCGTCGGCGGCGATCAGCAGCTTCGGCCGGGCGTCGTCGATGCGCAGCGCGAGGTTGTGCGCGGCGAAGCCGCCGAACACCACCGAGTGGATCGCGCCGATGCGCGCGCAGGCGAGCATCGCGAACACCGCCTCGGCCATGTTCGGCATGTAGATGACGACGCGATCGCCGCGACCGACATCGAGCCGGCGCAGCACGGCGGCGAAGGCGTTCACCTCGCGATGCAGTTCGCGGTAGGTGATCTCGCGGGTGACGTTGGTCTCGGTGGAGATCGCGACGAGCGCGAGCTGGTCGCCGCGCGCTTCCAGGTGCCGGTCGACGGCGTTGTAGCAGAGGTTGGTCTCGCCGCCGACGAACCATTTGCGGAACGGCGGCTCGTCGTACTGCAGGATCGTGTGCGGCGGCACGTGCCAGTGGATGGCCTTCGCCTGCTCGGCCCAGAACGCCTCCGGCTCTTCGACCGATCGGCGATGTTCGTCCTCGTAGCGCATGGCCCCTCCCGGCGTGGCGCGATGCCGGGAGGATAGTCCCGCGCGCCGCCGCCGGCCCTCCGACCTTGGTCGGAGACCCGCCCAGCGGCTCAGCCGACGACCTGCACCACCTGCCCCGAGGCGTCGCGGATCTCGGTCCTCTCCACGTCGAAGGTCACCGTATCCAGGCCGGGAATGCGATACGTTCCCGCCTGCGGGCGCAGCGTCGCGACCAGCGCGCGGCAGGCCGCGTCGTCGAGGACGAGGCGCAGGTGATCGTCGTCCTCGACGACGGTGCAGCGCCCGCCCGGCGCGATCGTCACCCGCGCGTCGCGCCCCGCCAGCAGCAGCGGCCGGCCGAACGGCAGTCGCGCCGGCAGCAGCGCGATCAACTCCGGCACCTGGCCCGCGCCGAGCGCGATCGCGTACGCCGGCGCGCGCAGCAGGCGCTTGTGCCGCGTCCACAGGATGCGTTCGAGGTACAGGAAGCCGGTGTTCGAGCCGTCGCGCGCGGAACCTTCGGCCAGCGCCGTGGCGATGGCGGCGTCCTCCAGCAGACTGCGCCGCCCGAGATCGGTGACGAACAGCGGCAGCGACGGCGCCAGGACGTCCAGCGCCCTGAGCGTGGTCCAGCGCTTGAACGCCTGCTCCTCGTCGAGGGTGATGCCGACCACCTGCAGGAACTCGACGCGGCCGTTCGGGGTGTCGATCGGCGGCAGTTCGGGGTCGCGGGCGAAGGCGATCGAGTGGATCGCGGTGTCGTGGCCCAGCGCGATCGGACCGTTGAGGTGCATGTAGTGGCCGGCCTCGAACACGTTGCCGCTGCCGAACACGTAGCGCGCGAGGTTCTGCAGGAACCCGATCACCCAGCCCGGCGGCTCGGCCTCGTCGCCGGCGGTGGCCAGTGCGTCGTCCGCGAGCCGGAAGCTCAGCTCGAAACCGTAGCCGCTGCGCTCGGGGTCCGCGGTTTCCTTGTCGTACAGATCCGAGAAACCGTAGGTGACGACGTGCCAGTGCGGGCGCGGGGCAGCACGGCGATAGGCGCTGATGCCGTCCAGCGGGTCGGGGCCGCCGAAACGGTAGCCGATCAGCGTGCCGTAATGCTTCGGCGCCTGATCGCCGTACAGCGCCGCCAGCGCCGCGTCGATCGCCTCCCAGCCGGGCGCGGCGCCCTCGTCGTCGGACATCCGTGCATCATCGTCTTCATGCATGTCGGGTCACCATCGCGGTCCGGAAAAAGGAAAGGGCGACTCGTGGTCGCCCTTTCCGGAGGAGCTGCGCGTACGGACGGCGCCGGTCAGAGCAGGTGCGCCACGCCGGCGCGCTCCTCTTCCAGCTCGGCCAGGGTCTTGTCCATGCGCGCGCGGCTGAATTCGTCGATCGGCAGGCCTTCGACGCGGGTGTACTCGCCGTTGGCGCAGGTCACCGGCACGCCGTACATCACGCCCTCGGGGATGCCGTAGCTGCCGTCGGACGGCACGCCCATCGTGACCCATTCGCCGTCGGTGCCCAGCGCCCAGTCGTGCATGTGGTCGATGGCGGCGTTGGCGGCCGAGGCGGCCGAGGACAGGCCGCGGGCCTCGATGATCGCGGCGCCGCGCTTGCCGACGACCGGGATGAAGGTGTCGGCGTTCCAGGCGGCGTCGTTGATCTTGTCCTTGAGGGACTCGCCGCCGACGGTGGCGAAGCGGTAGTCGGGGTACATGGTCGGGCTGTGGTTGCCCCACACGACCATCTTCTTGATGTCGGCGACGGCGACGCCGGCCTTGGCCGCGAGCTGCGACAGCGCGCGGTTGTGGTCCAGGCGCAGCATCGCGGTGAAGTTCTTCGCCGGCAGGTCCGGGGCCGACTTCATGGCGATGTAGGCGTTGGTGTTGGCCGGGTTGCCGACCACCAGCACCTTCACGTTGCGCGAGGCGACGTCGTTCAGGGCCTTGCCCTGCACGGTGAAGATCTCGGCGTTCTTGAGCAGCAGGTCCTTGCGCTCCATGCCCGGGCCGCGCGGCATCGCGCCGACCAGCAGGGCGTAGTCGGCGTCCTTGAACGCGACCTTCGGGTCGTCGGTGCCGACCATGCCGGCCAGCAGCGGGAACGCGCAGTCCTCCAGCTCCATCATCACGCCCTTGAGCGCGGCCTGGGCCTTCTCCAGCGGCAGTTCCAGCATCTGCAGGATCACCGGCTGGTCCTTGCCCAGCATTTCGCCGGACGCGATGCGGAACAGCAGGGCGTAACCGATCTGGCCGGCAGCGCCGGTGACGGCGACTCGAACGGGGGCTTTCATGGACTCAAACTCCGTCTATCGAAGAGAAATGTAGGGTGGGCCTTGGCCCACCATCGTGACTTTGCCGACGCGCCGCGAACGATCGGAACCCTCTCGATGCGCATGCGACGCGATCGTAAACATCCAAATGGCGGGCCGAAGCCCGCCCTGCGACGCCCGGTTATTCCAGTTCCGCGAAGAACTCCCGGAAGCGCTGCATGCCCGGCGCGAGCTGCGGCGTCGGGCAGGTGTAGCTGATGCGCAACGCACGCGGTTCGCCGAACGCCGAGCCGGGCACGCAGGCCACGCCCTTGGCGTCGAGCAGCGCGTTGCACAGGTCGACGTCGTTGCCGATCTTCGCGCCGCTGGGGCCGTGGGTCTTGCCGTAGTACGCGCTGACGTCCGGGAACACGTAGAACGCGCCCTGCGGCTTCGGGCAGACGATGCCGGGGATCGCGGCCAGCGCGGCCATCACTTCGTCGCGCTTGGCCTGGAATTCGGCGCACTTGCGCTGCGGCACGTCCTGCGGACCGGCCAGCGCGGCGATCGCCGCGGCGGTGGTGATCTCGGGGATGTTGGTGATGTGGTTCGAGTTGAGCGTGACCACCGCCTTCGCCACCGTTTCCGGGCCGGCCATGAAGCCGACGCGCCAGCCGGGCATACCGTAGGTCTTCGACAGCGAGTCGAGGAAGATCACGCGGTCGCGCAGTTCCGGACGGAAATGCAGGAAGTTGTGGTAGCCGACGCCGTCGAACACCATCGTGTTGTAGATGTCGTCGGTGATGATCCAGGTGTCCGGATGCTTCGCCACCACGTCGGCGAGCGCAGCGATCTCGTCCTTCGTGTAGGTCATGCCCGTCGGATTGGACGGGTTGTTGAACAGGAACACCTTCGGCTTCTTCGCCAGCGCGGCGTCGAGCTGCGCCGGGGTGAGCTTGTAGTCCTGCTCGGGCGGGCACGGCAGCAGGTCGATCTTCGCGTCCAGGATCTCGGCGATGTCGAGGTAGCTGGTCCAGTACGGCGTCGGGAAGGCGATGGTGTCGCCCTCGTCGAGCAGCGCCTCGGCCAGGTTGTAGATCATGTGCTTGGCGCCGACCGCGGTCACGATGTTGGCGCGGGCGTAGCCGGTCAGGCCGAGCGCTTCGATGTGCTTGAGGAAGGCGTCCAGCAGCGCGTCGGCGCCGCGGTTGCTGCCGTACTGGCCGCTGTCCTTCGCGAGCGCGTCGCGCACCGCGTCGTACACGTGCGGACCGGGGAGGAAGTTGGGGACGCCGATCGAGAAGCTGATGATGTCGCGGCCTTCGGCCTTGAGCTTCTTGGCCTTTTCTGCGACGACCATGATCGCGCTGGGCTTGGCGCGACCGATGCGCCGGGCAAGCTGTGGCATGGGGTTTGACCTGGGGAAGGTATGTTCTATTGTAGCCCCGCAGCCCCGGCGCCGCAGCATGCATCGCCGGGGCCCGCGCCGGGCCGGCGCCGCGCGCCGCCCGGGAAATCAATGCCTTGGCCGTGCATGCGGGGCTGGCCCGCCTCGATCGGGGCGCGCTTCGACCAAGGTCTGACGGAATGGAGGGAGGTCGCGTGATCGAGCGTTCTTTGGCCCACCCGGTGTTCGCCCCGCCGCTGCCGGCCCGGCCGCCGCGCATCCGGCCCCCGCGCATCCAACCCGTGTTCCTCCGGCGCATGTCCGCGCGGTCGGTCTTCGCGGTCGTCCTGCTCGCGTTCGTCGCGATCTGCGCCGACGCCGGCGCGGCCACCCGTTCGCGCGTCGCCACCGACGCCAGCGGCAGCCTGGTCAAGGTCGACGGCAGCGTCGCCCTGATCGAACCGGACATCGAGCTGTCGCTGGTCACCGCCGGCGGCATGCTGGAGCCGCGCAAGGAGTGGTCCGACACCGCCCGCCGGCTGTATCCGGCCGAGGTGCGCCGGCAACTGCAGGGCAAGCACGTCGTGGTGGTGCCCGAGTACGACATCCCCGACGACCTCGATCCGGCCTCGCAGCTCGGCCAGATCATCCGCCTGCACCAGGCGGTGGCGATCAGCATCCTGCAGTACACCGCCCCGGGCAATGCGCTGGCGACCAAGCGCGACGCCAAGGGCCGGGCGCGGATGGACTGGAGCCTCGGTCCCGGCGTGCAGACCCTGCGCGACGCCACCGGCGCCGACTACGCGCTGTTCACCTACCTGCGCGACAGCTACACCAGCGGCGGCCGTGCCGCGCTGCGGGTGGTCGGCTTCCTGCTGCTGGGCGGCGACATCGGCGGCGGCGCGCAGGTGGGCCTGGCGACGCTGGTCGACCTGCGTACCGGCCAGGTGGTCTGGTACAACCTGCTGGCGAAGCAGACCGGCGATCTCCGCGACCAGGAGGGGGCGGAAAAGACCGTCACCCAACTGCTCAGCAAACTGCCGGCGGAGTGAACCCGATGCGCCTCCCCGCCCGCCGCCTCCGGTTCGCCCCGACGACGGCCGCGCTGGCCGCCGCGCTCGCCTCGACGCTGGCCGGCGCCGCCGTGGCCGCGCCGCCGCCGCACATCGCCCCGGACGAACGTCCCGTCCCCGGCTCCACCGAATCGGAGCTGTGGTACGGCATGGACCAGGCCGAGAAATACCTGCGGCAGTCGCCGCTGGTCGTCCACGATCCCGAACTGCAGCGCTACGTCGAGGGCGTCGCCTGCAAGGTCACCGGCGACTACTGCAAGGACATCCGCGTCTACATCGTCGACTACCCGGTGTTCAACGCCTCGATGGCGCCCAACGGCGCGACCCTGGTGTTCACCGGCGCGCTGCTGCGCATGCGCGACGAGTCCGAACTGGCGGTGGTGCTCGGCCACGAGTTCGCGCACTACAAGGCGCGGCACTCGCTGGAGGGCTGGGAGTCGAGCAAGCGCACCAGCGCGGTGCTCAGCACCTTCGGCCTGATCAGTTGGGTCGGCGGCATCCCGCTGGCGGGCGAGATCGCCTACCTCGGCGGCATCGGCGGGCTGTCCAAGCAGTCGCGCGACAACGAACGCGAGGCCGACCGCCTCGGCTACGCTTCCACCATCGCGCTGGGCTACGACCCGCAGGGCGGCGTGCGCGTGTGGGAGCGCATGCGCCGCGAGGAACAGGCCGACAAGCGCCATCGCAGCGGCGGCGTGTTCGCCAGCCACCCGAAGACCGAGGAACGCCTGACCGACATGCGCGCCGCCGCGGCGCAGGTCACGACCGCGCACCCGGTCGTCAACGCCGAGGCCTACCGCGCCGCGGTGCGGCCGTTCCTGCAGCGCTGGATGGAAAGCGAACTCTCGCGCCGCACCTACGACACCAGCCTGCAGGTGCTGACCGAGCTCAGGCAGGACGCCACGCCCGACACCGCGGCGCTGGCGACCTTCTACCTCGCGGAGGCGCATCGCCGGCGCAACAAGGGCGACGACATGGACCAGGCCGGCAAGCTCTACGCCGAAGCCCTGGCCCTGCCCGACCCGCCCGCCGCCGCATGGCGCGAGCGCGCCCACTACCTGCACGCGCACGGCGACGCCGCCGGCGCCACCGAGGCCCTGCGCCGCTACATCGCCGCGGCGCCCGACGCCGACGACGCCGCGCTGATGCGGCACGCCCTCGCCCAATGGGAGACCACGCCATGAGGACCCTGCGCACGCTGCGCTGGCTGCTGCCGATCGCGCTGGCGCTGCTGCTGGCGGCCTGCGCCTCCGGCCGCCTGCAGAGCGCCGGTCAGGTCAACGCGTTCGACATGACCTTCGACACGACGCTCGACTGGACCCGCACCAAGACCAGCCGCCGCGAGACCTGGACGATCGACGGGGTGCTGCTCAACCGGCTGCTGATCTACTCGAAGACCAAGCCCGGCGAGGACGTGTTCCAGCGCGCGCGCGAACGCAAGTCGCGCCCGGACGGCCCCTGGTTCCGCGCCGGCATGCGCCTGGACGAGATGCAGAAGCTGATCGTCGACGGGCTGATCGACAACGAGTGGGTGGGCGTGACCAGCCGCGACCTGCGCCCGCACCGGTTCGGCAGCGTCGAGGGCATCCGCTTCGACGTCGAGATGACCGATCCCGAAGGCCTGATCTACAGGGGCACGGTCGCCGCCGCGGAACGCAACGGCCTGATGACGCTGATCGTGTGGGTCGCGCCGAAGGAGTACTACCACGACCGCGATGCGGCGGCGGTGGACGCGATGCTGGACGGCATGCGCTTCAAGTAGGCGCGGCCGTCGAAAGGAGCGGCCGTCGAAAGGAATCGCCGGCGCATGCCGCGCCGGCACGACAGGGGAAGGAAACACCATGACACGCTTCTCGCTCGGGCTCTGCGCCGCGCTGCTCGCCGGCACGTCCGCCCTCTCGCCCACCGCAGTCGAAGCCGCCGGCACGCAGTTCCTGATGTGGCAATTGCCCGCCAGCGGCATCGAATTCCCGGTGTACGTCTACAGCGGCGGACGACAGACCGATTATCTCCACGGCACCGCGCAGCAGGCGTTCATCGGCGCCTACGCCGCCGGCGCCACGGCCGGCACCTACCGGCTCTACTACAAGAGCGGCAAGCACTGGCGCGGCTGCACGCTGGTGCTGGCGAACGGCGCGGTTTCGCCGTCGCCCGCCACCACCTGCCCGGGCGCGGTGATCAACCCGCCGGCCGCGACCTCCAACGTCTACACCGTCGCCTTCGGCGCGAGCGCATGGCCGATCGCCAAAGCGCCCACGCCGACGCCGGTGTCCCCGGACTACGCGAAACGCAAGATCACGTTCGTCAATCGCACCCGCTATCCGATGATCCAGATCGGCGAGGTGTGCACGGTCTCGGCCAATCCCGGCAACGCGAAATGCACCAACCGCTCGAACCTGTTCCGCATCGCGCGGGGCGCGAGCCGCGATTTCACCGTCGGCGCCGCGGCGCTGTCGTCGTACGGTTTCTCGATGACCGCCTACCAGTTGCCGCCGGACAAGCGCGGCCGCCCCGGCGCGATCGTGCAGACCGGCGGCTACGGCAGCGGCAATCCCTACGCCACCAAGATCGAGTTCACCTCGCTCGCGGTGGACACGTCCAACGGCGCGCCGATTCCGCAGGGCGCGACCAACTTCGACATCTCCGCGGTCGACGGTTACAACGTCTCGGTGCGGGGCTATCCGGCGACGTCGACCTACTGCACCTACACGGTGCCGCCCGAGAATTCCAACGTGCTCGGCGCGGGCCTGTACGACCGCAGCCGCCCGCTGGCGCGGATCTCGGCGTCCGCCGCGGTCTGTGCGGCCAGTTCGCAGTTGCCGACCGCCGGCGGCGGCGGCGGCGCGTGGCCGCTGACGGTGAGCGACGGCGCCGGCCATTTCCAGGGCTGCATGAGCCCCTGCACCTACGCCACCGCGACCGCGAACGCGCAGGCCCCGCTGTACTGCTGCAGCGGCAGCTACGCCTCGCCGGCGACCTGCGACCAGCCGCCCGGACAGCCCGGTGCCAACACCTCGACCTACGTGTCGAACCTGGCGACGGCGACGACCAACGTCTATCGCTTCGCTTACGACGATGCGATCGGCGACTTCGCCTGCCCGGCCTCGACCGATTTCGTCATCGAGTTCACCTCGGACTGAACCGGGCGATCCACGGCACGCAAACGCGGGACGCGCCCGGAGGCGCGTCCCGCATCGTCGCGGCGCGTGCGGCTCAGGCGGCGATCTCCAGCGGCACCGTGGGGAAATCCACGACCGTCCCGGCGAGGTGGTTGGTGTAGTTGGTCAGCGTGTTGAGCGCGACCAGCGCCACCACCTCCAGGGCGTCGGCGTCGTCGAAGCCGGCATGCCGGAACGCCGCCAGTGCGTCGTCGCCGACGACGCCGCGCTGCTCGGTCAGCCGCCGCGCGAAGGCCGCCAGCGCGGCGTCGCGCGGATCGGTGCCGACGCCGGTGCGGGCCGCCCGGATGTCCGCCTCGGACAGGCCGGCGCCCTTGCCGATGAGCTTGTGCGCGGCCAGGCAGTAGCCGCACTGGTTGGCCTGCCCGACCGACAGCGCGACGATCTCGCGCTGGCCGGCGCTCAGGCGACCGCCGGCGAGGGCGTCCGACAGGGCCAGGTAGCCGTCGAGCGCGGCCGGCGCGCGGGCGAAGGTGCGGAACAGGTTGGGCACCACGCCGAGCTTGGCCTTGACCGCGGCGAGGGTGGCGGCGACGGCGGGGTCGGCCGAAGCCGGGTCGAGCGGGGCGATGCGGGGGGATGCGGCGGACATGGCGGGCTCCTTGGAAGCCGTGGTTGGGAGCCGTCACTGTGTCCGCCCGATCGATACGACTGGTATCATTTCGTCCACAAAAGAACACAGATCGTCTCGACATGCAGGATCGACTCAGCGCACTGCTCGACTGCTTCCGCCTGCGGGCCCGGGTCTTCCATACCGGAAGCCTGTGCGACACCGCCGATTTCGACGCCCGCGAGGGCGTCGGCCACCTCCACGTGCTGCGCGGCGGGACGCTGCGGATCGGCGACGCCGTCGCCGGCGAAACCGTGATCGACGAGCCCAGCCTGATCTTCTATCCGCGCCCGGCCCCGCACTGGATCCGCGGCGAAGGCGCGCGCGGCGCCGAGCTGGTGTGTTCGTCGATCGAACTGGGCGCGGACGCCGGCAACCCGCTGACCCGGAGCCTGCCCGCGCGGCTGGTGCTGCCGCTGCGCGACAACGCACTGCTGCGTGGCACGCTCGCCCTGCTGTTCGAGGAGGCGTTCGCCGAGCACTGCGGACGGCAGGCGGCGCTCGACCGGCTCAGCGAACTGATGATCCTGCAACTGCTGCGCCACTGCATGACCGCCGGGGTGGTCGCGCAGGGCGTGCTCGCCGGCCTCGCCGATCCGCGCCTGGCGAAAGCGCTCAACGCCATGCACGGCGCCCCGGGCGAGGCGTGGACCCTCGACGGCCTGGCGCGGGTGAGCGGCATGTCGCGCGCGCGGTTCGCGGCGCATTTCCGCCACGTCGTCGGGACGCCGCCGGGCGACTATCTGGCCGACTGGCGCCTCAGCGTCGCGAAGACGCTGCTCAAGCGCGGGCAACCGCCGAAGCAGGTGGCGCTCGACGTCGGCTACGCGAGCGCATCGGCGTTCGCGCGCGCCTTCGCGGCGCGGCATGCGGGCGCCTCGCCCACGGCCTGGCTGTCGGCGTCGGGCACCGCGCCCGCGCAGTGAGCGCCGAGACGGGGCCGCAAACGAAAAACGCGCCCGGAGGCGCGTTTTCGAGGAACGACCGCGGCGCCGATCAGGCGGCGAGGATCCTGTTCCACTCGGCCACGCGATCGGCCTTCGCGTCGAGCGCGGCCTGGGCGTCGCCTTCGATCTTCACCGACTTGATGCCGTCGCCCTGGCGGATCGCATCGACCGCGTCCATGCCCTCGACGACCTTGCCGAACACGGTGTGCTTGCCGTCGAGCCACGGGGTCGGCACGTGGGTGATGAAGAACTGGCTGCCGTTGGTGTTGGGGCCGGCATTGGCCATCGACAGCACGCCGCGCTCGTGGCGCACGCCGTTGCTGGTCTCGTCCTCGAACTTGTAGCCGGGACCGCCGGTGCCGCGGCCCTGCGGGCAGCCGCCCTGGACCATGAAGTCGGCGATGACGCGGTGGAACGTCAGGCCGTCGTAGAAACCGCGCTGGGCGAGGTTGACGAAGCTGGCGACGGTCAGCGGCGCCTTGTCGGCGAACAGTTCGATGCGGATCGGGCCGCGGTCGGTGTCGAAATTGGCGAAGAGGGACATGCGGGGGTCCTCCGGGCGACGAAAAAGGGCGCACACCGTACCACGCCCGCCCTCCCCGGCGGGCGTGGCCGGCGGCCCCCCGATCAGGGCCCGGTCAGAACACTTCGTCGGCCTGCTGGCCCGGGCGGTAGGTCGAATAGACGTAGACCGGGATGCCGGCGTCGGCCAGGTGTTCGAGGATCAGCGGACGCACGTCGTCCCAGGCCAGTCCGCCGACGCCGGTCGCCAGCCGCGGCAGGGCGATGCTGGTGATGCCCTGGGCCACGATCTCCTCCCGCAGCGCCTTCAGCGCGTGGCGCACGTGCTGCAGGGTGGCCTTGCCGGGCTTGCCGCCGTGGTGGCCTTCGGCGCCTTCCTGGGTGAACAGGTTGACGATGCGGCGGCCGTCGGCGCCGGACCAGGTCCACAGCCCGCCGGGCTTGGGGTGGGTGGTCTGGCAGTAGTGCCGGAAATCCTTGTACAGCGCCGGGGCGTGTTCGCGCAGGGACAGCGCCAGGCCGGTGTGGAAGTCGTCGTTCGGGGCCACGCCGTGGGCGATGGCCTGGGCGCGGGTCTTGAGGATGTCGCCGGTGGTTTCCTGGAGCATGGGGCCGCCTCTGTCTGGTCTGGATGCGGCCAGCCTCCCACGCGGCGGCCCCCGCCGCCTTGTCGCCGGGCAGGCGTCGGGCGCGGGAAAAGCGCTAGAATCGAACGCTTGCGCCGCGCCCCGCGCGGATGCACCCCGCGGACGCCCCGCTGACGCCCGGTCAGCCGCGCCGGCGGGCGAGGATCGACATCGCCAGGCCCGCCCAGCCGCAGAGGAACATCGTCCCGCCCAGCACCAGCAGCGGCAGCCGCGCGCCCGCGGGCAGCGCCTGGGCCACCGCGGAGCCGGGCGCGAACTGCATCAGCAGCCCCGGCATCAGCACCAGCAGGCCCAGGGTGTCCAGGACGATCGCCCAGAGCGGCAATCTGAACGCGGTCGGTGGCATGCGCTTCTCCCCGGGGCGATGGGATCGAGCCATTGCTCGATCGCTCAGCCTATAATAGCCGGCTCCCTTCACGACAATCCGCGCCCGGCCCTCCCGCGGCGCCTTTCGCCATGTCCGCCCAGAATTCAGTCGAACGCCTCCGCAACATCGCCATCGTCGCCCACGTCGACCATGGCAAGACCACCCTCGTCGACCAACTGCTCAAGCAGTCCGGCACCCTGAACGAGCGCGCCGTGGTCCCGGACCGCGTGATGGACAGCAACGACCTGGAAAAGGAACGCGGCATCACGATCCTGTCCAAGAACACCGCCATCCGCTGGACCAACCCGAAGACCGGCGAACAGTGGCGCATCAACATCGTCGACACCCCGGGCCACGCCGACTTCGGCGGCGAGGTCGAGCGCGTGCTGTCGATGGTCGACTCGGTGCTGATCCTGGTCGACGCGATGGACGGCCCGATGCCGCAGACCCGCTTCGTCACCCAGAAGGCGTTCGCGATGGGCTTCAAGCCGATCGTGGTGGTCAACAAGGTCGATCGCCCCGGCGCGCGCGCGAGCTGGGTGCTGGACCAGACCTTCGACCTGTTCGACCGCCTCGGCGCGACCGACGACCAGCTCGACTTCACCACCGTCTACGCGTCGGGCCTGCAGGGCTACGCCGGCATGACCGAGGACGTGCGCAGCGGCGACATGACCCCGCTGTTCGAGGCGATCTGCGAACACGTGCCGGCGCCGCCGGTGGACCCCGACGGTCCGTTCCAGATGCGCGTGACCTCGCTGGACTACAACAACTACGTCGGCATCATCGGCGTCGGCCGCATCCAGCGCGGCAAGGTCAAGACCAACCAGCAGGTGGTCGTGATCGACCGCGAGGGCAAGACCCGCAACGGCAAGGTGCTGCAGGTGCTCGGCTTCATGGGCCTGGAGCGGGTGGAAGTGGCCGAGGCGCAGGCCGGCGACATCATCGCGTTCTCGGGCATCGAGGGCATCGGCATCTCCGACACCCTGTGCGCCACGGACGCGGTCGAGCAGTTGCCGGTGCTTGCGGTGGACGAGCCGACCATCTCGATGACGTTCCAGGTCAACGACTCGCCGTTCGCCGGCGTGAAGGAACGCTCGGGCGGCAAGTTCCTGACCTCGCGCCAGCTCCGCGACCGCCTCACCCGCGAAACCCAGCACAACGTCGCGCTGAAGGTCGAGGACACCGGCGACGCCGACAAGTTCAAGGTCAGCGGCCGCGGCGAACTGCACCTGTCGATCCTGATCGAGACCATGCGCCGCGAAGGCTACGAGCTGGCGGTGTCGCGCCCGGAAGTGATCATCCGCGAGATCGACGGCGTGATGCAGGAGCCGATCGAGTCGCTGGTCGTCGACATGGAAGAGCAGTTCCAGGGCGGCGTCATGGGCCGGCTCGGCGAGCGCAAGGCGCTGCTGCAGAACATGGAACCCGACGGCAAGGGCCGCGTGCGCCTGGACTACCTGATCCCGGCGCGCGGCCTGATCGGCTTCCAGACCGAATTCCGCACCCTGACCGCCGGCACCGGCCTGCTGTTCCACGTCTTCGACCACTACGGCCCGAAGACCGAGGGCAGCATCGGCCAGCGCCAGAACGGCGTGCTGATCTCCAACGGCACCGGCCCGTCGCCGGCCTACGCGCAGATCGCCATGCAGGAACGCGGCCGGCTGTTCATCGAGCCGGGCGAGGAGATCTACGAGGGCCAGATCGTCGGCATCCACAGCAAGGACAACGACCTCACGGTCAATGCCCTGCGCGGCAAGCAGTTGACCAACTTCCGCGCCTCGGGCAAGGACGACGACGAGGGGCTGATCCCGCCGATCAAGTTCTCGCTGGAACAGGCGCTGGAATTCATCGACGACGACGAGCTGGTCGAGGTCACCCCCAAGCAGATCCGCCTGCGCAAGAAGCTGCGCACCGAGGTGGATCGCAAACGGGCTTCGCGCGCGGCATAATCCTGCCCATGCGACCGGATGCGCCCTACAACCCGAACCCCAAGGCGCATCCGGGGCTCCACGCCATCGCCCTGATCGAACTGTGCAAGAGCCTGCTGGCGCTGCTCGCCGCCAGCGGTCTGGAACTGTTCGGCCCGGCCTCGATCCGGGCCTTCCTGCACCGCCTGATCGAACTCTTCCAGTTCGACGCCCAGCACAGCGCCCTGTCGATGCTCGCGCAGCAGGTCAGCCCGGGCGCGGTGCACCTGGCCGCCGGCGTCGCGGCCCTCTACGGCGTGCTCCACCTGGTCGAAGCCTGGGGCCTGTGGCGCGCCCGGGCCTGGGCCTCGTGGCTGGGCTGCCTGGCGGCGGCGATCTACGTACCGTTCGAGCTGTTCGAACTGATCCGCAACCCCGGCTGGATCGCGGTGGCCGTGGTCACGATCAACGTCGCCATCGTCTGGGTGCTGGCGCGCGACCTGTACAAGCGGCACCGGGCAATCCCGCCCGTCGTCCCCGACGCCTGACCTGCCCTGCGACCGGGCCGCCCCGCGCCCGGCGCGGCGACCCGGCGTGCGCGGGCGTCCGCAGCGGCGGCCCGCCCCGCGTCACGGCTTTCGCCGAAGGCGCGACCCTGGCCGGGCGCGTCGCCCCCGGCCGACTTGCAGGGGCCGCACGGAGGGGCAAAATGCCCACTGTCCCCGCCGGCACCGTCCGCCCTACCATCGTCGCCATCGTGACGCCGCGCGCACCGACGACCTTCGCAGCCCCCCGCCCCGCGGCGCTCCCGCGCCGGGCTCCCGAGCCGCCGGCCCGATGACCGCCGCCGCCCTCCGCCGCCACCTGCTGCTGATCGTCGCGATCAAGCTCGCGCTGCTGGCCGCGATCTGGTGGTGCTTCGTGCGGCCCGCGCGCACGCCGATCGGGGCGGACGACGCCGCCTCGCACCTCCTTTCGAGCCCCGGGGAGCCCTCCAAGTGATTTCCGAACACCTCGTGGACCTGTCGCGCCTGCAGTTCGCGGCGACGGCCATGTACCACTTCCTGTTCGTGCCGCTGACCCTGGGCATGACCTGGCTGCTGGTGATCATGGAAAGCGTGTACGTGATGACCGGGAAAGTGGTCTGGAAGGACATGACCCGCTTCTGGGGCAAGCTGTTCGGCATCAACTTCGCGCTCGGCGTCACCACCGGCATCACCCTCGAATTCCAGTTCGGCACCAACTGGGCCTACTACTCGCACTACGTCGGCGACATCTTCGGCGCGCCGCTGGCGATCGAGGGCCTGATGGCGTTCTTCCTGGAATCGACCTTCATCGGCCTGTTCTTCTTCGGCTGGGACCGGCTGAGCAGGCCGCAGCACCTGCTGGTGACGCTGCTGATGGCGATCGGCACCAACCTCTCGGCGCTGTGGATCCTGATCGCCAACGGCTGGATGCAGAGCCCGGTCGGCGCGGAGTTCAGCTACGAGACGATGCGCATGGAGATGACCGACTTCTGGGCCATCGTCTTCAATCCCGACGCGCAGGCGAAGTTCGTGCACACGGTCTCGGCCGGCTACGTCACCGGGGCGATGTTCGTGCTGTCGATCTCGTCGTACTACCTGCTCAAGGGCCGCAACGTCGAATTCGCCAAGCGCAGCTTCCGGGTCGCGGCGGCGTTCGGCCTGGCCTCGGCGCTGTCGGTGATCGTGCTCGGCGACGAATCCGGCTACACCGTCGGCGAGGCGCAGCAGACCAAGATGGCGGCGATCGAGGCGATGTGGGAAACCCAGCCCGCGCCCGCCGGGCTGGCGCTGGTCGCCGACATCGACGAACGCGCCTCGCGCAACGACTGGGAAGTGCAGGTGCCGTGGCTGCTGGGCCTGATCGGCACGCGTTCGGTGACGAAGACGATCCCGGGCATCGTCGAGATCAAGCAGAAGAACCGCGCCCGCATCGTCAACGGCATCGAGGCGGTGGTCGCGCTCGAGCGGCTGCGCAAACAGCGCGACGACGCCGCGGCGAAGGCGCTGTTCGAGGCGCACAAGGCCGACCTCGGCTTCGGCCTGCTGCTGAAGAAGTACGTCGTCGACGTGCGCCAGGCCACGCCGGAAATGATCCAGAAGGCGGTCGACGACACCATCCCGCGGGTGACGCCGATGTTCTGGGCGTTCCGGGCGATGGTCGGCGCCGGCTTCGCGATGCTGGCGCTGTTCGCGCTGAGCTTCTGGCAGACGCTGCGCGACCGTTTCGACCGGCGCTGGCTGCTGCGCTGGGCGCTGTGGATGCTGCCGGTGCCGTGGATCGCGAGCGAACTGGGCTGGTTCGTCGCCGAGTACGGACGCCAGCCGTGGACGATCTACGGCGTGCTGCCGACCCACCTGTCGGTGTCGACGCTGAGCGTCGAGAGCCTGTACGGCTCGCTGGCGGGGTTCGTCGGCTTCTACACGCTGCTGCTGATCGTCGAGATGTACCTGATGATCCGCTTCGCGCGGCAGGGGCCCGGCAGCCTCGGCACCGGACGCTACGACAACGAGGTCGCGCACGCCGCGACCCGGGCCTGAGGAGGCGGCGCCATGTTCGACTACGAGACCCTCAAGCTGATCTGGTGGCTGCTCGTCGGCGTGCTGCTGGTCGGCTTCGCGATCATGGACGGCCACGACATGGGCGTGGGCACGCTGCTGCCGTTCGTCGGCCGGGACGACGACGAGCGCCGCGTGGTCATCAATACCGTCGGCCCGCACTGGGACGGCAACCAGGTGTGGTTCATCACCGGCGGCGGCGCGATCTTCGCCGCCTGGCCGCTGGTCTACGCCACCGCGTTCAGCGGCTTCTACTGGGCGATGCTCGCGGTGCTGTGGGCGCTGTTCTTCCGCCCGGTCGGCTTCGACTACCGCAGCAAGATCGACAACGCCACCTGGCGCAAGACGTGGGACTGGGGGCTGTTCGTCGGCGGCGCGGTGCCGCCGCTGGTCTTCGGCGTGGCCTTCGGCAACCTGTTCCAGGGCGTGCCCTTCCACTTCGACGATGCGCTGGTGTCGACCTACACCGGCAGCTTCTGGGGCCTGCTCAATCCGTTCGCGCTGCTGGTCGGCGTGGTGTCCAGCGCGATGCTGACCATGCACGGCGGCATGTACCTGGCCCACCGCACCGAAGGCGACGTGCAGCGACGCGCGATCCGCGCCGCGACCGTCGCGGCGCTGGCGATGGTCGCCGCATTCGTCGGTGCCGGCCTGTGGCTGCGCTTCGGCGGCATCGACGGCTACGCCATTGCGGCCATGCCCGGCCACGGCGCCCTGCCCGACCCCCTGGCCAAGACCGTCGTGCGCAGCGCGGACGCGTGGTGGGCCAACTACGGCCGCGTCCCGGCGATCTGGCTGCTGCCTGCGCTGGGCGTCGCCGGCGCGCTGCTCGCGGCCTGGCAGGTGCGCGCGGGACGCACGTTCACCGCGTTCGTGCTGTCGTCGCTGTCGATCGTCGGCGTGATCGGCACCGCCGGCGCGGGGCTGTTCCCGTTCGTGATGCCCTCGTCCAGCGACCCGCGTTCGAGCCTGACGGTGTGGGACAGCACCTCCAGCCACCTCACCCTCGGCCTGATGTTCTGGGCGGTGGTGATCTTCATGCCGCTGATCGTGTCCTACACCGCCTGGGCCTACCGGGTGATGCGCGGCAAGGTCACCGTCGCGCAGATCCGCGCCAACGAACATTCGGCGTACTGAGGCGGCCATGCCCATGATCGCCGCCGGCCATCCGGATCACTGAAGGAGCACGGACATGTGGTATTTCGCGTGGATCCTCGGCGTCGGCTTCGCCGTGCTGCTGTCCATCCTCAACGCCATGTGGGGCGAGAACACGCAGAACCGCAGGCAGTCGGAGGCGGATCCGGAAGACGGCCATGGACGCGGACCGGACGCCTGACCCCGCGCAAGCGCCCGCCCCCGGGGCGCGCATCCACGGGCCGGCGCTGCTGGTCGGGCTGTCGATCATGGTCGCCGGCACCGCCGTGCCCGCGCTGATGACGAACGCCGAGGGCGAGGCCGATCACCTCCTGGCGACCTTACTGCTGTGGGCGATGGCCGCCGGCTTCGTCCGCGGGGTCGGCTTCGTCCCCCGGCATCCGCTGCCGCGAGCGCTGCTGTCCGGCTGGGCCTGCGCCGCCGGCCTGGCGGCGTTCGCCGCGCTGCGCTGGGTCGCGTAGGGCCTCCATCCGCACGGCGCGAAGGCCGCGGGCGTCGCCGCGCGGCCGCCCGCGCGATCACGCCCCTGTCGCGACGCCGACCCCGCCGACGACCATCGCCAGCAGGTCGCCGATGCGGCAGTGCGCTTCCAGCGGATGGCGCAGCCGGGCCTCCGGATCGATCCGGTAGCGGTTGCGGCGCCCGTCGCGTTCGCGCGCCAGGACCCCGGCCTCTTCCAGCTCGCCGATGATCCGCAGCACCGCGCGCTCGGTGATGCCCACCCGCAGGGCGATGTCGCGCACGGTCGGATCGGCCTCGCCGGACAGGCAGACCAGGACGTGGGTGTGGTTGCTGAGGAAGGTCCAGCCCGGGGACGCTGAGGATTCGTTCGCCATGGAGGGGCTCCGCTTGACAGCGGCATTCTAACGACAAAGAATACATGACACTTATTTCATGTATTGGAGGTCGTAAATGAACGCCCGACTGCAGCCCGCCCCCTCGACCCCGGCCTGGACGCCGGCCTCGCTCCCGGCGCGCACGGTCGCCGTGGCCGCCGGCGACGGCATCGGCCCGGAGATCACCGACGCGGTCCTGCGCGTGCTGCGTGCGGCCGACCCGAACCTGGCCTTCGACGCCGTCACCGTCGGCCTGCGCGCCTACGAAGCCGGCGCGCTGTCGGGCTTCGGCCCCGAGGTCATGGAGGCGGTGACCCGCCACGGCGTGATCCTCAAGGGGCCGATCACCACGCCCCAGGGCGGCGGCTTCAAGTCGGTCAACGTCAGCCTGCGCAAGAGCCTCGGCCTGTACGCGAACCTGCGCCCGTGCGTGGCCTACCACCCGTTCGTCGAGACCCGCCATCCGGGGATGGACGTGGTCATCGTGCGCGAGAACGAGGAGGACACCTACGCCGGCATCGAGCATCGCCAGAGCGACGAGGTCTACCAGTGCCTGAAGCTGATCACCCGGCCGGGCTGCGAGCGGATCGTGCGCTACGCGTTCGAGTACGCCCGCGCGCACGGCCGGCGCAAGGTCACCTGCATGACCAAGGACAACATCATGAAGCTCACCGACGGCCTGTTCCACAGGGTCTTCGACGAGATCGCGGCGGAATATCCCGAGATCGCGAAGGAGCACATGATCATCGACATCGGCACCGCGAAGATGGCGGTGCAGCCCGGCCGTTTCGACGTCGTGGTCACGCCGAACCTCTACGGCGACATCCTCTCCGACGTGGCGGCCGAGGTCGCCGGCTCGATCGGGCTGGCGCCGTCCGCCAACATCGGCCGCGACTGCGCGATGTTCGAGGCGGTCCACGGTTCCGCGCCGGACATCGCCGGCCAGGACATCGCCAATCCCTCCGGCATGCTGCTCTCGGCGGTGATGATGCTGGTCCACCTGGGCCGCAGCGCGCCGGCGAGCGCGATCCACAACGCCTGGCTGCGCACGCTGGAAGACGGCGTGCACACCGCCGACGTCCACGTCGAGGGCCGCAGCCGCGAACGCGTCGGCACCCAGGCGTTCGCCGACGCGGTGATCGCGCGCCTCGGCCAGGCGCCGCAGCGGCTGCAGGCGGTGGACTATCCCGAACGCGAACCGGAGCGACTCGCGCAGCCGCAGGCCGCACCCGAGGCCGCGAAGCGCGCGGACAAGCAACTGGTCGGGGTCGACGTGTTCCTCGACTGGGACGAGGCCGAGCGCGATCCGAACGTGCTCGGCCGCGCGCTGGAAGCGCTGGCCGGCCCGGAATTCCGGCTCGCGCTGGTCACCAACCGCGGCGTGAAGGTGTATCCGCAGGGGCTGTCGCAAACGCTGCGCACCGACCACTGGCGGTGCCGCTTCCCCGCCGTCGAGGGCCGTGCGGCGCGACCGCGGGACATCCCCGCGCTGCTGCTGCGCCTCGCCCAGGCCGGCTTCGACGCGGTGAAGACCGAAAACCTCTATACCTTCGACGGCCAGCGCGGCTATTCGCAGGCGCAGGGCGAATGAGCGCAGGATCGCGCGCGGCGACGGCCGGGCGCGACCCGCATCCCTACGCCGGGAGCCGGGTCGCGCTGGCGACGCTCCACGACAAGGCCCGCGCGCTCGCGCCGGCCTTCGCGGCGCTCGGCGCGCGACTGGTGGTCGCCGACGACGTCGATACCGACGCGCTGGGCACCTTCAGCGGCGAGGTACCGCGCACGGGCACGGCGCTGGAGACCGCCATCGCCAAGGCGCGGCTGGGGATGGCTGCGACCGGGCTGCCGCTGGGGCTGGCGACCGAGGGCAGCTTCGGCCCGGATCCGGCGATCGGCTTCGTCGCGCTGCATCGCGAACTGGCGGTGCTGGTGGACGATGTGCATGGACAGGTGGTCTGCGAATCGATGCACACCCACGACACCAACCACGGCGGCCTGGTCTATCCGCCCGGCCATCGCCCGCAGGCCGCGGACCTGGCGCGCTGGGGCTTCCCGGCGCATGCGCTGCTGGTGCGCAGCGAACCGTTCGGCCCCGGCGCGCGCGTGCTCAAGGGCCTGCGCGACCGCGCCGCGCTCGACGCCGCGATCGACGAGTGCGCGAAGGCATCGCCGGAAGGCTGGGTGCGGGTGGACACCGACATGCGCGCGCACTGCAATCCCACGCGCATGCGCCACATCGGGGCGCTGGGCCTGCGCCTGGTCGAACGCCTGCAGGTGCGCTGCCCGGCCTGCGCGGCGCCGGGGTTCGGCCGGATCGAGGTCCGCACGGGGTTGCCGTGCGCGGATTGCGCGACGCCGACCCGGGGCCTGCTGGCGGACGTGCTGGGCTGCGGCGTCTGCGGCGAGCGCCGCGAGCGCCCGCGCAGCGACGGCCGTCGCCAGGCCGACCCGGCGACGTGCGATCGCTGCAATCCGTGACCGCGGACGCCGCCGGGCGGGCGGCGCGCCGCGGCATGTGATCAGAGCGGCGTGGGCGCGCTCAGTTGCGCCTGCTTGCGCACGATCAGCATGGCGATCTCCAGCGCCTGCTCGTAGTTCAGGCGCGGATCGACGGTGGTGCGGTAGGCGCGCTCGAGATCGGTCTCGGTCAGTTCGCGGGCGCCGCCGGTGCACTCGGTGACGTCCTCGCCGGTCAGCTCCAGGTGCACGCCGCCGAGGCGGGTGCCGATCGCGGCGTGGATCTCGAACGCCTGCTCCAGCTCGCTGCGGATGTTCTCGAAACGCCGGGTCTTGTAGCCGTTCGCGGTCGACTCGGTGTTGCCGTGCATCGGATCGCAGATCCACAGCACGCGGCGGCCGTCGCGCCTCATCGCCTCCAGCAGCGGCGGCAGCTTCGCCGCGATCGAGCCGGCGCTCATCCGATGGATCAGGGTCAGCCGGCCCGGCTCGTCGTGCGGGTTGAGCGTGTCGATCAGCCGCAGCAACTGGTCGGGCGTCACCGACGGGCCGAGCTTGATCGCGATCGGATTGCGGATGCCGCGGAAGTACTCGGCGTGGGCGCCGTCGACCGCCGCGGTGCGCATGCCGATCCACGGGAAATGCGTGCCGAGGTTGAACCAGCCCGACTGGCGCGGCACCTGGCGGGTCACGCCCTCCTCGTACGGCAGCAGCAGCGCCTCGTGCGAGGTGTAGAACTCGACGCTGCGCAGGTTGTGGATCGACTCGCCGGACAGCGTCTCCATGAAGCGCACGGCGTCGCCGATGCCGGCGACCATCGTCTGGTACTCCTCGGCCAGCGGCGAATGCCCGACCCAGCTCAGGTTCCAGTACTCGGGATGGTGCAGGTCGGCGAAGCCGTCGTCGATCAGCGCGCGGATGAAGTTCATCGTCATCGCCGAGCGCGCATGGCCCTTGATCATCCGGCGCGGGTCGGGTTCGCGCGCCGCGGCGGTGAACTCGGGCGCATTGACCAGGTCGCCGCGGTAGCTCGGCAGGGTGACGTCGCCCCGGGTCTCGGTGTCGGCCGAGCGCGGCTTGGCGTACTGGCCGGCGAAACGGCCGACGCGCACCACCGGCAGGCGCAGGCCGTGGACGAGCACCAGGCTCATCTGCAGCAGCACCTTGAGGCGGTTGGAGATCACCTCGGGGGTGCAGTCGCTGAAGGTCTCGGCGCAGTCGCCGCCCTGGAGCAGGAAGCGCCGGCCCTCCTGGGCTTCGGCGATCTGCTGCTTGAGGTTCAGCACCTCGCGGGAGGTCACCAGCGGCGGCAGCGCGTGGAGTTCGTCGAGCACCTCTTCCAGCGCCGACGCGTCGCCGTACACCGGCTGCTGCAGCGCCTCGCGCTTGCGCCAACTGGCGGGCGACCAGCCGGTGGGCGGGATGGGGACGGCCTGGAGCGGTTCGGAGCGGGTCATGGGGCGATCCGTGGGGGGGAATCGGTGGGGGCGGAACGGGTCAGCGCGGGCGGAAGGCGGCGTACAGCGCCCACAGGACCAGCGCGATGAAGCAGGTCAGGCTCCACGCCGGCATCGACATGCCGAGGAAGGTCCAATCGACCTTCGCGCATTCGCCCGAGCCGGTCAACACCTTGCGGATCACGTCGGTCAGCGGGTTGGTCTCCATCATGAACTGCAGCGGCGGGCCGCACTCCGGCACCTGGTCCGCGGGCAGGTGGGTCAGCCAGACGTGGCGCGCCGCGATGCCCAGGCCGGTGCCGCCCGGGACCAGCGCGAGCAGCCCGTACAGCCGGCGCCCCAGGCGTCCCTTCGGCGCATGCAGGCCGCCGAGCAGGAACACCACGCCCATCGCGGCGAAGGCGATGCGCTGGAAGATGCACAGCGGGCACGGTTTGAGCCCGTCGTGGAACTGGGTGTAGATCGCATAGCCGATGAAGGCCGCGCACAGCAGGAAGCCGGCCAGGAACTGGAGGCGGAAGGACCACTGGAAGGGATTCGGGCGCATGCGGTCTGGCGTTCGGGAAGGGAATTCTGGGAGGACAGACCCCGCTGCGGCGGCGAGGGTTCCGTCGGTTCGCGCGGCGCGCGCTCGGGTCGGCGCACGCGGACCGGAGTCCGAAGATAGCAAAAACCCCGGCACGGGCCGGGGTTTTCGGAGTGCGCCGGACGATGCCCGGCGCGGTGCCGACCGAACGGTCGCGCGACCGGCGGCGCGCAACCGGCCGGGATCAGGCCGCTGCTTCGGGGCGGTCGACCAGCTCGACGTACGCCATCGGCGCGTTGTCGCCGTCGCGGAACCCGCACTTCAGGATGCGCAGGTAGCCGCCCGGGCGCTCGCGGTAGCGCGGGCCGAGGGTGGTGAACAGCGTGCCGACCGCTTCCTTGTCGCGGAGGCGGGCGAACGCGAGGCGGCGGTTGGCGACGCCGTCGATCTTCGAGAGCGTGATCAGCGGCTCGGCGACGCGACGGAGTTCCTTGGCCTTCGGCAGGGTGGTGCGGATCAGGCCGTGCTTGATCAGCGAGGCCGCCATGTTGCGGAACATCGCTTCGCGGTGGGCGCTGGTGCGGCTGAATTTGCGGCCGGACTTCTGGTGACGCATGGTCGTGATTCCTGGTTCAGGCCGGCACCCGGTGCCGGCGTCGATTCATTCGTTGCGGACGGGGGCTCAGCCCAGCATGCCGTGGGCGGCGATGCCGGCCGGCGGCCAGTTCTCGAGCTTCATGCCGAGCGAGAGGCCGCGCTGGGCGAGGACTTCCTTGATCTCGGTCAGCGACTTCTTGCCGAGGTTCGGGGTCTTCAGCAGCTCGACTTCGGTCTTCTGGATCAGGTCGCCGACGTAGTAGATGCTCTCGGCCTTGAGGCAGTTGGCCGAACGCACGGTCAGCTCCAGATCGTCGATCGGACGCAGCAGGATCGGATCCACGCCGGTCGCGGCCGGCTTGGCGGCGCCGCGATCGCGGTGGGTGAAGTCGCCGAACACCGACAACTGGTCGGTCAGGATGTCGGCCGCGGTGCGGACGGCTTCCTCGGCGTCGATCGTGCCGTTGGTCTCGATGTCGAGGACCAGCTTGTCGAGGTCGGTGCGCTGCTCGACGCGGGCGGCTTCGACTTCGTAGGCCACGCGACGGACCGGCGAGAAGCTGGCGTCCAGCATCAGGCGGCCGATGGCGCGGGTTTCCTCGTCGGGACGACGACGGGCGGCGGCCGGCTGGTAGCCGAAGCCGCGCTCGATCTTCAGGCGCATGTTCAGCGCCGCGTCCTTGGTGAGGTGCGCGATCACGTGGTCGGTGTTGAGGATCTCGACGTTGTGGTCGGTCTTGATGTCGCCGGCGGTGACGATGCCCGGACCCTGCTTGTTCAGGCTCAGGGTGGCGGACTCGCCGGTGCCCATGCGGATCGCGACGTCCTTGAGGTTGAGCAGCACTTCCAGCACGTCTTCCTGCAGGCCTTCGACCGTGGTGTACTCGTGCAGCACGCCGTCGATCTCGACTTCGGTGATGGCGTAGCCGGGGATCGAAGACAGCAGCACGCGGCGCAGCGCGTTGCCCAGGGTGTGCCCGTAACCGCGCTCCAGCGGCTCGATCACGACCTTGGCGCGGTTGCCGGCGAGGCGCTCGATCTGCGGAGCGCGCGGACGCAGAACCTGGTTGGCGGATACCGTCATCTTGTGGTGTCTCCTGGGGCCGGGGCCTCGCGGCCGCGGCGGTGTTTCTGTGGGCCTCCCCCTACACGAGGGAGGCGGCCGCCATGCGGGGCACGACGGCCGTGGGGGGCGGGGAGCCGCGTCGCCGGGACACCGGAGACGCCTCGCCAGGTCTTACTTCGAGTACAACTCGACGATCAGCGCTTCGTTGATGTCGGCCGGGAGGTCGCCGCGGTCCGGGACGGCCTTGAACACGCCGGCGAACTTCTTGCTGTCGACTTCGATCCAGCCCGGGGTCAGGTCCATCGTCGAGGCGACGTTCAGCGCTTCCTGGACGCGGAGCTGCTTCTGGGCCTTCTCGGACAGGGTGATCGCGTCGCCGGCCTTGACCTGGTACGACGGCAGGTTCACCGACTTGCCGTTGACCATCACGCCGCGGTGCGAGACCAACTGGCGCGCGGCCGGACGGGTGACCGCGAAGCCCATGCGGTAGACGACGTTGTCGAGACGGGTCTCGAGCATCTGCAGCAGGTTCTCGCCGGTGTTGCCCTTCTTGGTCGAGGCCTTCTTGTAGTAGTTGCGGAACTGGCGCTCCAGCAGGCCGTAGATGCGCTTGACCTTCTGCTTCTCGCGAAGCTGGGTGGCGTAATCCGACAGCTTGCCCTTTCGGGCGGCGCCGTGCTGGCCGGGCTTCTGCTCGAGCTTGCACTTCGAGTCCAGCGCGCGGGCGGGCGACTTGAGACTGAGATCGGCGCCTTCGCGACGAGCCAGTTTGCAGGTGGGACCGATATAACGAGCCATGGTGTTGTCTGCTCCTCAGGCCGCCGCGTCAGACGCGGCGCTTCTTCGGCGGACGGCACCCGTTGTGCGGGATGGGCGTCACGTCGATGATGTTGGTGATCTTGTAGCCGACGGCGTTCAGCGAACGCACGGCCGATTCGCGACCCGGACCCGGGCCCTTGATGCGCACTTCCAGCGCCTTCAGACCGTAGTCGAGGGCGGCCTTGCCGGCCTTCTCGGCGGCGACCTGCGCGGCGAACGGGGTCGACTTGCGCGAACCGCGGAAACCCGCGCCGCCCGAGGTCGCCCACGACAGCGCATTGCCCTGGCGGTCGGTGATGGTGACGATGGTGTTGTTGAAAGAAGCGTGGACGTGGGCGATGCCGTCGGTGACGACGCGCTTGATCTTCTTCTTGGTCTTGGTGGCTGCCGGCTTGGCCATGGTCTGTGCCCCTTACTTCTTGATGGCCTTGCGCGGACCCTTGCGGGTACGGGCATTGGTCCGGGTGCGCTGGCCGCGCAGCGGCAGGCCGCGGCGGTGACGGAGGCCGCGGTAGCAGCCGAGGTCCATCAGGCGCTTGATCGCGATGCCGACCTCGCGGCGGAGGTCGCCCTCGACCGTGTACTTGCCCACTTCGGCGCGGAGGCGCTCGACTTCGGCTTCGGACAGATCGCGGATCTTGGTGTTCGAGGACACGGCCGCGGCTTCGCAGACGAGCTTCGAACGGGTACGGCCGATGCCGTAGATGCTTTGCAGCCCGACCCAGACGTGCTTCTGGGCAGGCAGGTTGACACCTGCAATACGCGCCATGCGCGGATCTCCAACTGGTTTGGCGGCCGGGTTTCCCCGGCGGCTGGGGCACTTGACTAAGTGAACTCGAAATTCTAACAGGGCCTCGATCTACTGGGAAGGGGCGCACGGCCGAAGCCATGCACCGCCGGCGCCCTCGCGGGTGTCGGCGGTCCCTTCGGCATGGGGAGAGTGCCCATGCTCCGGCGACGGTCCCGAAGCTGGCGGCCCGATGCGTCCGCAGACGCCCCGATCCGCCGTCCGGCACTCCTCAGGTGCCGGCACAGGCTCCGGGCCCACCCGCGCGCGAGACCGCCGCGCGAGTCGCCCATGCCCCGGCTTCTGGCCGGGGAAACGCCGGGGCCGGAGGCCTCGACGGTCGGTGCCGGGGGCGCGGAGCGCCTTCGGCACCTTGCGGGACGGCGGCTGCCGTCCCGCGCGCGGATCACCGGGTCAGGCCCCGGCTGCCGCCCTTCAGGTTCGCCTTCTTCAGCAGGCTTTCGTACTGATGCGACATCAGGTGGGCCTGGATCTGGGCGATGAAGTCCATCACGACCACCACCACGATCAGCAGCGAGGTGCCGCCGAAGTAGAAGGAGGCCTTCAGTTCCTGCTGCATGAACGTCGGCAGCAGGCAGACGATCACCAGGTACAGCGCACCGGCGCCGGTGAGGCGGGTCAATACGCCGTCGATGTAGTCGGCGGTGGCCTTGCCGGGGCGGATGCCCGGGATCAGCGCGCCCGACTTCTTCAGGTTGTCCGCGGTTTCCTGGGAATTGAACACCAGCGCGGTGTAGAAGAAGGCGAAGCCGATGATCAGCGCCGCATACAGGATCATGTACAGCGGTTCGCCCGGCGACAGCATCTGGGCGACCTTCTGCAGCACGCCGACGTTGCCGCTCTGGCTGAACCAGGTCGAGGCGGTGGCCGGGAACATGATGATCGACGAGGCGAAGATCGCCGGGATCACGCCGGACATGTTCAGCTTGAGCGGCAGGAACGAGGTCTGGTTCATGTACGCGTTGCGGCCAGCCTGGCGTCGCGCGTAGTTGACCGTGATCCGGCGCTGGCCGCGCTCGACGAACACCACGAAGTAGGTGAACCCGAGCACGATGACCATGATGAAGATCAGCGCCAGCGGGCTCATGTCGCCGTTGCTGACCTGTTCGAGCGTATGGAAGACCGCGGTCGGCAGACCGGCGACGATGCCCGAGAAGATGATCAGCGACACACCGTTGCCGACGCCGCGCTCGGTGATCTGCTCGCCCAGCCACATCAGGAACATGGTGCCGGCGGTCAGCGCGACCACGGCGGTCAGGGTGAAGCCCATGCCCGGCGCGTAGACGACCGGGATGCCGTTGCTGGCGCCCATCGCCTGCAGGCCGCTGGCGATGCCCGCCGCCTGGAACGCCGCCAGCGGGATCGCGCCGATGCGCGACCACTGGTTGATGCGGCGGCGGCCGGACTCGCCGTCCTTCTGGATCGCCTTGAGGCTGGGCACGATCTGCACCAGCAACTGGACGATGATCGACGCCGAGATGTACGGGACGACGTTCAGCGCGAACAGGCTGAAGCGGTGCAGCGCGCCGCCCGAGAACATGTTGAACATGTCGACGATGGTGCCCTTCTGGGACTCCATCAGCTTCAGCATGGCCTCGGGATTGACGCCCGGCACCGGGATGAAGCACCCGATGCGGTACACCAGCAGTGCGCCGGCCACGAACAGCAGGCGCTGCCGAAGCTCGGTGAACTTGCCGAGACCGCCGAGGCCACCCGCCCCGCTCATCGCATTCGCGCTGCGCGCCATCCTTCGATCACTCCTCGACGGAGCCGCCGGCGGCTTCGATCGCCGCCTTGGCGCCCGCGGTGGCGGCGATGCCCTTGATCACGAGCTTCTTGGTCAGCTCGCCCTTCTTGACGATCTTGGCCTTCTTCGCGGTGGTCGGCACCAGCTTGGCGGCGCGGAGCGCGGCGAAGTCGATCGTGCCGTCCAGCTTGTCGAGCTGGTACAGCAGCACTTCGGCGGTGTCCTTGGCCATCGCCGAGCGGAAGCCAATCTTCGGCAGGCGACGCTGCATCGGCATCTGGCCGCCTTCGAAGCCGGCCTTGATCTTGCCCTTGCCGGCGCGCGCGAACGAACCCTTGTGGCCGCGGCCCGCGGTCTTGCCGAGGCCCGAACCGATGCCGCGACCGACGCGGACACGCTCCTTGCGGGCGCCGTCGGCGGGCTTGAGAGTGTTGAGACGCATGGTGATTACTCCTCGACGCGAACCAGGTAGTGCAACTGGGTGATCAGACCGCGCACCTGCGGGCTGTCCTTGAGTTCGCGCACGTCGTTGAGCTTGTTCAGGCCCAGCGCCTTCACCGAGAGACGGTGACGCGCCTGGGTGCCGCGGAGGCCCTTCACGAGGCGGACCTTGACGGTGCCGGATGCGTTGTTAGCCATGGATCAGATCCTCCGCCTTCTTGCCGCGCTTGGCCGCGATGCGGGCCGGCGACTGCATGGACACGAGGCCCTTCAGGGTCGCGCGGACCAGGTTGATCGGATTGCGCGAACCGGTGGCCTTGGCCAGCACGTTCTTGACGCCGACCGCTTCGAGCACGGCGCGCATCGCGCCGCCGGCGATCACGCCGGTACCTTCCGAGGCGGGCTGCATGAACACGTGCGCCGCGCCATGGCCCGACTTGACGGCGTGCCACAGGGTGCCGTTGTTCAGGTCGACGTTGCTCATGTTCTTGCGCGCGTATTCCATCGACTTCTGGATCGCGACCGGCACTTCGCGCGCCTTGCCGTAGCCGAAGCCGACCTTGCCGGCGCCGTCGCCCACCACCGTCAGCGCGGTGAAGGTGAACTGGCGACCGCCCTTGACGGTCTTGCTGACGCGGTTGACCGCGATCAGCTTCTCGATCATGCCGTCGTCGATCTCTTCGCGGTTGCGATCCCGATCGCGGCCCCGCGGTTCACGTTGTTCTGCCATTTCGATTCTCGGTGATTGAAGGATTTGCGGCTTGGCCGCTTATGGTTGTGATGCGACTCGGGTGGATCGCGCGACCCGGAACCGGATGGCGCGCCCGGCACACGACCGTGCCGGCGGCTGGGAATCCGTCTGACCTTGCGGCCGGAGCGGAGTTCCGCGGGGCGGGCCGAAACCCGCCCGGGAGATCAGAACTGCAGGCCGCCTTCGCGGGCCGCATCGGCCAGCGCCTTGATGCGACCGTGGTAGCGATAACCGGAACGGTCGAACGCGACCTTCTCGATGCCGGCGGCCTTCGCCTTCTCGGCGATCAGGCGACCGACCTTGACGGCGGCGTCGGCGTTCTTGCCGTTCTTCAGGCCGTCGCGGACGTCGGCCTGCTGGGTGTTGGCCGCGGCCAGCACCTTGGAACCGTCGGCGGTGAAGACCTGGGCGTAGATGTGCTGGCCGGTGCGCAGCACCGACAGGCGCGGCACGCCGAGTTCGCGGATGTGCGCACGGGTCGACTTGGCGCGACGCAGGCGGGCGATTTTCTTTTCCATTGCGGTGTCCTCGGAAGCTGAAGGATGCCGGCGGCGCGCGTGGCGCCGCACGGGCATTAGGCCTTCTTGGCTTCCTTGCGAATGATGGTTTCGTCGGAGTACTTCACGCCCTTGCCCTTGTAGGGTTCCGGCGGACGGAAGGCGCGGATCTTGGCGGCGACTTCACCGACGCGCTGCTTGTCGGCGCCCGAGACCAGGATCTCGGTCTGGGTCGGCGTGGCGATGGTGATGCCTTCCGGCGCCGGGAACACGACCGGGTGCGAGAATCCGAGCGACAGGCTCAGGTCCTTGCCCTGCATCGCGGCGCGGTAACCGACGCCGACGAGCTCGAGCTTGCGCTCGAAGCCCTGGCTGACGCCGTGGACCATGTTCGAGAGGATGGCGCGGAGGGTGCCGGTCAGCGGGACCAGCGACTCGTCGTTGGCCGAGAGCTGGGCGACACCGTTGTCGATGGCGACGTCGATGCCGGCCGGCTTGGCGATCGACAGGGTGCCCTTGGGGCCCTTGACGCTCACACTGTCGGACTGGACGTTGAATTCGACGCCCTTGGGCAGGGCGATGGGCTTCTTGGCGACGCGGGACATGGGTCTGTTCTCCTTACGCCACGAAGCACAGGACCTCGCCGCCGACGCCCTGTTGGCGCGCCTGCGCATCGGTCATGATGCCCTTGGAGGTGGAAATGATGGCGACGCCGAGGCCACCGAGGACCTTCGGCAGCGCGGCCTTGCCGCGGTACTGGCGCAGGCCCGAACGCGACACGCGGTGCAGGCGCTCGATGACGGGCTTGCCTTCGTAGTACTTGAGGACGATCTCGAGTTCGACCTTGGCGCCTTCCTCGGTCACGCGCAGGTCGCCGATGTAGCCTTCGTCCTTCAGGACCTTGGCGATCGCGACCTTGATCTTGGACGACGGCATCTTCACCGTCTGCTTGCCGACCGCGGCCGCATTCTTGATGCGGACCAGCATGTCGGCGATGGGATCAGTCATGCTCATTGCAATTCACCTATGAGTAGCACCGATATCCGCTTTCGCGAAATCTGCTTGGGTTGTGGCGTCGGGCCGAAGCCCGGCGGTCGCCCCTCGCGGGGCCTGCCGTCGGAGACGGCGGCAGGCCGGACGGGCCGGCCTGCGGGGTACTACGGACTAGCAGCCGCCTAGTCTAGCAGCCCTGGGGGGCTGCTTACCAGCTCGCCTTGCGCAGGCCCGGCACGTCGCCGCGCATGGTGGCTTCGCGCAGCTTGTTGCGGCCCAGGCCGAACTTGCGGTAGACGCCGCGCGGACGGCCGGTCAGGGCGCAGCGCAGGGTCTGGCGGCTCGGCGAGGAGTCGCGCGGCAGCTTCTGGAGCTTGGCGGCGGCCGCCATCTTCTCGTCGAAGTCGCCGTCCTGGCTGTTGATGATCTTCTTCAGCGCTTCGCGCTTGGCGGCGTACTTCTTCGCCAGCTTGGCCCGCTTGGTTTCGCGGTTCACCATCGAGGTCTTGGCCATTGCGTGGGGTCCCGGATCAGTTGCGGAAGGGGAAGCGGAAGGCTTCGAGCAGCGCCTTGGCTTCGGCGTCGGTCTTGGCCGTGGTCGTGATGGCGATATCCATGCCGCGGAGCGCGTCGACCTGGTCGAAGTCGATTTCCGGGAAGATGATCTGTTCCTTCACGCCCATGTTGTAGTTGCCGCGACCGTCGAACGCGCGACCCGAGACGCCGCGGAAGTCGCGGACGCGGGGCAGCGAGATGTTCACCAGGCGATCGAGGAACTCGTACATCTTGGCGCGGCGCAGGGTGACCTTGCAGCCGATCGGCCAGCCGTCGCGGATCTTGAACGAGGCGACCGAGACGCGCGCCTTGGTGACCACCGGCTTCTGGCCGGAGATCTTGGCCATGTCGGCCACGGCGTTCTCGAGCACCTTCTTGTTGGCCGCCGCTTCGCCCACGCCCATGTTCAGCGTGATCTTGACCAGCTTCGGCACTTCCATCGGATTGGTGTAGCCGAACTGCTTCATCAGCTTCGGCACCACTTCATCCTTGTAGAACTGTTCCAGACGAGTCGTCATTTCTGCATTCCTCAGGCGTCGACCGCCTCACCGCTGGAGCGGAACACACGCAGTTTGCGTCCATCCTCCAGCTTCTTGATACCGATGCGCTCGCCCTTGCCGGAGGCAGGGTTGAACAGCATGACGTTGGACACGTGGATCGAGCCTTCGCGCTCGATCACGCCACCGGGCTGGCCGGCCTGGGGGTTGGGCTTGGTGTGGCGCTTGACCATGTTGATGTTGGCCACCACGACGCGGTCGCCGTGGATGCTCACCACGTCGCCCTGCTTGCCCTTGTCCTTGCCGGCGATGACGACCACGCGGTCGCCTTTCTTGATGCGATTCATGTGGGCTCCTCCGCTCAGAGCACTTCGGGCGCGAGCGAAACGATCTTCATGAACTTCTCGGAGCGGAGCTCGCGAGTGACCGGCCCGAAGATACGGGTGCCGATCGGCTCATGCTTGTTGTTCAGCAGCACGGCGGCGTTGGCGTCGAAACGGATCAGCGAACCGTCGGCGCGACGCACACCCTTGCGGGTACGCACCACGACGGCGTTGTAGACCTCGCCCTTCTTGACCTTGCCGCGGGGAATGGCGTCCTTGATGGACACCTTGATGATGTCGCCGATGCCGGCGTAGCGGCGCTTGGAGCCGCCCAGCACCTTGATGCACATCACTTCCTTCGCACCGGAATTGTCGGCCACTTCGAGATGGCTTTGCATCTGGATCATGATCAGCCCTCCTCGTTATTCGGCCGCGCGTTCGACGATTTCGACGACGCGCCAGTTCTTGGTCTTGGAAAGCGGGGCGCACTCGGCCACCCGCACGATGTCGCCTTCGTTGCAGCTATTGTCCGCGTCGTGCGCGTGCAGCTTGGTCGAGCGGCGGATGTACTTGCCGTACAGCTCGTGCTTGACCTGGCGCTCCACCAGCACGGTGACCGTCTTGTCCATCTTGTTGCTGACGACCCGGCCCTGGACCGTGCGCTGCTTCTTTTCGTTGGTATTCATGGCGTCGGTTCCTTACTTCTTCTGACCGAGCAACATGTTGACGCGGGCGATTTCGCGGCGCACGCGGCGGATGTCGTGGGTCTTGGCGAGCTGGCCGGTGGCCTTCTGCATCCGGAACGAGAACTGCTCCTTGTGCAGCTCGGTCAGATGGGCCTGCAGCTCGGCGGCCGACTTGGCTTTGAGTTCTTTGAGTTCCATCACTTCACCGTCCGGGTCACGAAAGTGGTGGTGACCGAAAGCTTGGCGGCCGCCAGGCGGAACGCCTCGCGCGCGGTGGCTTCGTCCACACCCTCGATTTCATAGATCATGCGGCCGGGCTGGATCTGGGCGACCCAGTACTCGACGTTGCCCTTGCCGGAGCCCATGCGGACTTCGATCGGCTTCTGCGTGATCGGCTTGTCGGGGAACACGCGGATCCACATCTTGCCGCCACGCTTGACGTAGCGGCTGATGGTGCGGCGCGCGGCCTCGATCTGGCGGGCGGTGAGACGGCCGGTGGCGGTCGCCTTCAGGCCGTATTCGCCGAAGCTGACCTGGTTGGCGTTCCAGCTCAGGCCCTCGTTGCGGCCCTTGAAGACCTTGCGGTATTTGGTGCGCTTGGGTTGCAGCATGGTTTATTCCCTCGCTTCGCCGCGGTCGGCACGGTCGCCGCGATCGCGGCGCGGGCCACGCGGACGGTCGGCGCGATCGTTGCGGTCGCCGCGGTCACCGCGCTCGCCGCGCGGGGAGTCGTCCTGCTTTTCCTGGCCGACCTGGGCGAAGTCGAAGATCTCGCCCTTGTAGATCCAGGTCTTGATGCCGATCACGCCGTAGGTGGTGTGGGCCTCGGCGAAGCCGTAGTCGACGTCCGCGCGCAGGGTGTGCAGCGGCACGCGACCTTCGCGGTACCACTCCGAGCGGGCGATTTCGGCGCCGTTGAGGCGACCGGCGACGTTTACCTTGATGCCGAGGGCGCCGAGGCGCATCGCGTTGCCGACGGCGCGCTTCATCGCGCGGCGGAACATGATGCGGCGCTCGAGCTGCTGGGCGATCGACTCGGCGACGAGCTGGGCGTCGAGTTCCGGCTTGCGGACTTCGGTGACGTTGATGTGCGCGGGAACGCCCATCACGTCGCTGATCTCCTTGCGCAGCTTCTCGATGTCCTCGCCGCGCTTGCCGATCACCACGCCCGGACGGGCGGTGTGGACGGTGACGCGGGCGGTCTTCGCCGGACGCTCGATCAGGATCTTGCTGATCCCGGCCGCGGCCAGCTTCTTGCGCAGCATCTCGCGGACCTTGAGGTCGGCGGCGAGGTACTCGGCGTATTCCTTCTTGCCGGCGTACCACTTGGAGTTCCAGTCCTTGGCGATGCCGAGGCGGATACCGGTGGGATGAACTTTATGACCCATCTTATTTCCCCTCGCCCACGACCACGGTGATGTGGCTGGTGCGCTTCAGAATGCGGGTGCCGCGGCCCTTGGCGCGCGCCATGAAGCGCTTCAGCACCGGACCCTCGTCGACCATGATGGTCTTGACCTTGAGCTCGTCGGCGTCGGCGCCGAGGTTGTTCTCGGCGTTGGAGGCAGCGGAGTACACGACCTTGTAGATCATGGCCGCGGCCTTCTTGTCCGAGAACTTCAGCAGGTTCAGGGCGCGGGCGAGCGGGAGGCCGCGCACCTGGTCGGCGACCAGGCGGGCCTTCTGCGGGGAGATGCGCGCGGTGCGCAGGATTGCTTTCGCTTCCATCATGATCTCCTTACTTGCCCTTCTTGTCGCCGCCGTGACCCTTGAACGTACGGGTCAGGGCGAACTCGCCGAGCTTGTGGCCGACCATGTTCTCGTTGACGAGCACCGGGATGTGGTTCTTCCCGTTGTGCACGGCGATCGTGAACCCGATCATTTCCGGCAGGATGGTGGAACGACGCGACCAGGTCTTGATCGGCTTCTTGCTGGAGCCGGCCGTCTCCACCTTCTTGAGCAGGTGGTGATCGACGAACGGACCCTTCTTGAGTGAACGTGCCATGGTCGGTTAGCTCCTGCGATCGCGCACGATGAACTTCTGGGTGCGCTTGTTCTTGCGCGTCTTGTAACCCTTGGTCGGCACGCCCCACGGGGTGACCGGGTGCGGGTTGCCCTGGCCGGCCTTCGCCTCGCCACCGCCGTGCGGATGGTCGACCGGGTTCATGGCGGCGCCGCGGACGGTCGGCTTGACGCCGCGCCAGCGGGCGGCACCGGCCTTGCCCAGCTTCTCGAGGTTGTGCTCGTCGTTGCCGACCTCGCCGATGGTGGCGCGGCACTCGGACGGGACCTTGCGCATCTCGCCCGAACGCAGGCGGAGCATCGCGTAGGTGCCTTCGCGGGCGACCAGTTGCACGCCGGCGCCGGCGGCGCGGGCGATCTGGGCGCCCTTGCCGGGCTTCATCTCGATGCAATGCACGGTCGAACCGACCGGGATGTTGCGCAGCGGCAGGGTGTTGCCGGCCTTGATCGGGGCGTCGTTGCCGGAGATCACCTGGTCGCCGGCCTTCAGGCCCTTCGGCGCGATGATGTAGCGACGCTCGCCGTCGACGTAGCACAGCAGCGCGATGTGCGCGGTGCGGTTCGGATCGTATTCGATCCGCTCGACCTTCGCCGGAATGCCTTCCTTGTCGCGCTTGAAGTCGATGATGCGGTAGTGCTGCTTGTGGCCACCGCCGATGTGGCGGGTGGTGATGCGGCCGTGGTGGTTGCGGCCGCCGGTCTTGCCCTGCTTCTCGACCAGCGCGGCGTGCGGGGCGCCCTTGTGGAGGCCCGGCGTCACCACGCGGACCGCGCTGCGGCGGCCGGCGGAGGTGGGCTTGAAAGTCATCAATGGCATCGTCGGTTCCTCAGAGCTTGACCGCGGTGACGTCGATCGACTGGCCTTCGGCCAGCGTCACGTACGCCTTGCGCGAGTCGCCGCGGCGACCGTTGCGGTAGCGGAAGGCCTTGGTCTTGCCCTTCACGTTCACCACGTTGACCGCCTTGACCTGGACATCGAACAGCTTTTCGATGGCGGTCTTGATGTCGGCCTTGGTGGCGTCGGTGGCGACCTCGAAGGCGTACTGGTTCATTTCCTGGCCGCGGACGGTCTTTTCGGACACGCGCGGCGCACGGATCACGCTGTAGAGCTTGGCGTCGGTCATGGTCATGCCAGCCACTCCTCGATCTTCTTCACCGCATCGGCGGTCATGAGCACGCTGTCGGCGCCGACGAGCGCGACCGGGTCCAGGCCCTGCACGTCGCGGACCTGCACGTACGGCAGGTTGCGGGCGGACAGGAACAGGTTCTCCGAGGCGTCTTCGGTGACGATCAGCGGACGCTGGCCGAGCTCGAAGCCCTTCAGCTTCGACACCAGGCCGCTGGTCTTCGGCGCGTCGACGTCGAAGGCTTCGACGATCGTGATCCGGCCCTGGCGGTTCAGTTCCGACAGGATCGCGGCGATCGCGGCGCGGTACATCTTGCGGTTGACCTTCTGCGCGAAGCTGCGCGGCTTCGCGGCGAAGGCGCGGCCGCCGCCGACGAAGATCGGCGCGGTCAGGGCGCCGTGGCGGGCGCCGCCGCCCTTCTGCTTCTTCGACTTCTTGGTCGTGCCGTTGACTTCGGCGCGGGTCTTCTGCGCCTTGGTGCCGGCGCGGCCGGCGTTGCGATAGGCGACGACGACCTGGTGGACCAGATCCTCGTTGAAATCGCGGCCGAAGATCGCGTCGGAGACGTTGAGCTTGTTGTTGCTACCGTTGATGGCGAGTTCCATTGTCGTCTCCCTTACTTCGTGGTCGGACGGACAATGACGTCGCCGCCCGGCGCGCCGGGGACCGCGCCGCGGATCGCGATCAGGCCGCGCTCGGCGTCGACCTTGACCACTTCCAGGCGCTGCGTCGTCTGCGTCACGGCGCCCATGTGGCCGGACATCTTCTTGCCCGGGAACACGCGGCCCGGCGTCTGGCGCTGGCCGATCGAACCCGGCGAGCGGTGCGACAGCGAGTTGCCGTGGGTGGCGTCGCCCATGGTGAAGTTCCAGCGCTTGATCGTGCCCTGGAAGCCCTTGCCCTTGGTCACGCCCTGGACGTCGACGATCTGGCCGGCCTCGAAGATGTCGGCCTTGATCTCGCCGCCGACCTCGAAACCGCCGATCTGGTCGGCTTCCACGCGCAGCTCCCACAGGCCGCGGCCGGCTTCGACCTTCGCCTTGGCGAGGTGACCGGTTTCCGGCTTGTTGATCAGCGAGGCGCGCTTCACGCCCGCGGTCACCTGCACGGCGCTGTAGCCGTCGGTGTCGGGGGTCTTGATCTGGACGATGCGGTTCGGCGTCGCCTCGATCAGGGTCACCGGGATCGACTTGCCGTCCTCGGTGAACATGCGGCTCATGCCGGCCTTGCGGCCGACGATGCCCAACGAATATTTCTTCGCGGTCATGGTCCGATGCCTCAGGTCAGCTTGATCTGGACGTCGACGCCAGCCGCGAGCTCGAGCTTCATCAGCGCGTCCACGGTCTTGTCGTTGGGGTCGACGATGTCGAGCACGCGCTTGTGCGTGCGGGTCTCGTACTGGTCGCGCGCGTCCTTGTC
>Ga0136846_1232249_pt1 | contig 48296 bp, 44 predicted proteins | sample HopSoiMetagenom2_FD_96841 | JGI IMG/M metagenome (GOLD analysis project Ga0136846, IMG submission 96841) | Grasslands soil microbial communities from Hopland, California, USA - 2 Assembly 2016 (version 4) | ecosystem: Environmental > Terrestrial > Soil > Grasslands | place: USA: Hopland...
AGTGAATCTCGCCCAAGGCGAGGGCTTTCGCGCTCTCAAGGCCGTGCGTCCCCAAGCGCGTGTCGGTACCGTCATGAACATGTCTCCGTGCGAACCCGCCAGCAACTCTACGGCAGACAAATTGGCTGCCGAACGGGCCCACGCCATCGTGGACGTATGGTTTCTCGATCCGGTACTTCGCGGCCGCTATCCCGATGCCTTCACCTTCCTGCCCGAGACCCTGATGCATATCAAGTCCGGCGACATGGAAAAGACCCGCGCCCCGCTGGATTTCGTCGGCATCAATCTGTACTACCGCACCATCGCCTCGGCGGCGAGCCCGCTGCATCGCGCCACACACACTCAGGAATGGCTATTCCCCGTAACGCTGGCAGGCGGCGAAGTGGGCCCGAAAACCGATTTCGGTTGGGAAGTCTGGCCCAAGGCACTCTACGACATGGTCATGCGCATCACGCGCGACTACAACCGCCCCGTTATCGAAATTACCGAGAGCGGATGCGCCTACAATGAGGTCCCCGACGCGAGCGGCGAAATACGTGACAATCGGCGCGTTAGCTATCACCGCCAGTATCTCGCCGCAGTTGCCAAGGCGATTGCCGATGGGGCTGATGTCCGCGGCTATCACGCCTGGACCCTGATCGACAACTTCGAATGGGCTGAAGGCTACAGCTCGCGGTTCGGTCTCGCATATGTGGATTTCAAGACCCAGCAGAGGACGATCAAAGAATCAGGCAAGTGGTATGCGAAACTCGCGGCGGAAAATAAACTCGGTTGATGTTCAAATCTACAATCTGAAATCCCATCACTTCCCCTGCATCACCAGTTCGCCGTTCTCGACCTTCATCGACCCCACGTTGTCAGGCAACTTCAGCCGGTCGCGTTGTTCGGCGAGTTTCTTCTGCAGGGTCGGATTCACCAGCGACACCGGAACGCTGAGATCTCCCACCTTGAATTCGGTGGGCTCAAACGTCGCATACCCGTCTTTCTCGCCAAGATGTCCGGACACAGTGACCCAGACATCTTTGCCCGCGATCTCTGTGAGAAACTGCCCATGGACAAGATCGCCATCGAAGCTGACTTGTTGATCTTTGATCGCCGGAGCCGATGCGCCGATGTTGGCATCAGGCTTCAGCTCTCCGCCGCCAAGCGACTGCGCCAGCACGGCGCTGATCTCATCCGAGTTGATGTGAACCTCAGGCTTGGAGTCGGTCGACGGGAGTGTTCTGGAGGGCACTTCGGGGCTGGCTGCAGCAGGCGAGTTGGCGCCCTGCGCTTGCGTTGCCAACTGGAAGTCCGACATCTTCTGATCGAATGACTGCGCATGCTGCGCAATCGCACCTGAAGCCTGCGGCTGCGCTACAGGCGCGGGCTTCTTTAGAACCAGCACAATCGCTACCAGCGAAGCCAGCAGCGTAGCGATGCTGATAATGCGGTCCAGCTTAAGATTCATGGTCTTCCATGCTAGCGGGCAATCGCAGCATGAGCAGATGACCGAAGTCACGTCCCTTCCGTGCATCGGATCTGAACCGGCCAGACTGCACGCCACGAGTCCCTTTCGGCTTCAAAATTGACGCCGACGAACTCTCGACCCTACAATCGAATTGAAACCCAGTAGTCCCAACCGTTTCTACCCATGCCACTTTACGAATATCAATGCAAAAAGTGCGGACATCTTTTCGAAAAAATTCAGAAGTTTTCCGACAAACCGATGAAGAAGTGTCCCGACTGCGGAGGCGCCGTAGAGCAAACCATCTCTGCGCCCGCCGTACAGTTCAAAGGATCTGGCTGGTACGTGACAGACTATGCCAAGAAGGGTTCGGCCTCGGCCAGCAGCGGAGATTCCGGATCCAAGGACTCGAAGGATAAGAAGGACGACAAGCCAAAGTCGGAAGCTTCCTCGAAAGAGAGTTCGCCCACGAAGGAAACCACCTCCAAGAAAGCCGACACGCAAAAATAGAATCGGCTCCGCGCGCGCGGAGCCGCACAAAAAATGTGTACCGGCTACTCAGTACTTACTTCAACTCCTTCTCAAAGTGATCCGCAATCAACGTGAAGAGATGCACTCGCGCATCCTTGCCCGCGATGCTGTGCGTTTTGTTCGGGTAAATCATCAGCCGGAACTGCTTCCCTGAGCTGATCAGCGCGTTAATCATCTGAATGCTGTTCTGGAAATGCACGTTGTCGTCACTCGTGCCGTGTACCAGCAGCAACGATCCATGTAGCTTGTCGGCGGACTTCGTTACGTCCGACATCTCGTAACCTTCCTTGCCCTCCTTCAGCAACCCCATGTAGCGCTCGGTGTAAATCGAATCGTAGTTCACCTGATTCGTTACCGGAGCCACAGCCACTCCCGCCTTGAAGCGATCGGAATGCGTCATGGAATACAGGGTCATCGACCCGCCATTCGACCAGCCCCACATCGCCAGCCGGTCTTTGTCGAGCTGCGGATACTGTGCCAGCAGCTGATCCAGAGCCGTCAGTTGATCCTTCAATTCGATGGCGCCGAACTCATGCCGGATCGCGGTCTGGAATTTCCGGTCCCGCCCCGGAGTCCCGCGATTATCCACGGCAAAGATTGCGAATCCCCGGCGCGCCAGAATTTCGTCAAAGGCACTCGGCACAGATTTGGTCACCATTTGCGCCGCGGGCCCACCATAAATATTGATGACCAGCGGAATCTTTCCACTGGTCGCCCCCTCTGGCGGCAGCAGCAACCGCCCGTATAACGTCGTGCCATCATCCGCTTTGAATTCCAGATACTTCGGCGCGCGCAGCCCGTACTCCGTAATCTCGTCGTTCCCCTTCCACAGCGGGTTACATGGGCCTCCCACATTGCACACGGTCTGCACTGGCGAATTCTGCGGACCCATAAACGTCCGCGAGTAATGCTTCCCATCCTCGCTGAAGCTGGCGAAGTGCATGCCTTCTTCCGGTGTCAGGTCTTTGAACTCCGACCCGTCAAACTTGACCGAATACAAGTGCTCCTGCCGGGGATCATCTTTATTCGTCTCCAGGAACACTGTCCCGGAAGCCTCATCCACTCCCGGCATCCCAAGCACTTCGTAATCACCCTTTTCGATCTGCCCCTCGAGCTTGGCATCGGCCCCCATCGGATTCGCCTTGTCGAAGCTGTAGAGGTAAACGTGCATATTCCCGTCACGCCAGCTCGGCCACAAGAACTGCGGCTTCGACTTCAGGAACTTGACTTCCACCTGCTCGAAGTTGATCCACGCCCCGGGAGTCTCCTCGGTCAGCACGATCTTCGACTTCCCAGACTTCGCATCCACAAAATACAAATCCATCTTGTCTTGCGTGCGGTTCTCCACCTCCGCCCAAACGACGGCATCATTCACCCACCCAAATCGCGGTATGTACGTGTTCTCGTCGCCGGGCAGCGAGAGCCAGCGCAGCTTGCCTCCTCCTCCCTCTACTACGCCCAGCTTCACCACGGGATTCGGATCGCCCACCTTCGGGTACTTCTGCTGATCCACTGCCGGATGCGTCGGCATCCAGTCCGTAATTGGATACGTCGGCACCTTCGACTCCTCCATGCGCATGAACACGATCTGCTTGCTGTCAGGCGACCAGAAGTAATTGCTGCGCACGGCCAATTCTTCGGCGTACACCCAGTCGATGTCGCCGTTCAAAATGTCATCGGTTCCATCTTTTGTGAGCTGGGACTCGCCGCTTCCACTCACCGGACGCGTGTACAAGTTGTGCTTCCGCAAGTACGACACATGCTTTCCATCCGGTGAGAACTTCGGATCTCCGCTAGGTTCACTGGCCGAAGTAAATTGAACGGCAGTTTGGGTCCCTAGATCAAACAGCCACAACTGCCCCTGCGAATCGAACAGCAGGTGCTTCGAATCCGGCGCCCACACGTACGCCGCGACGTGGTAGCGTGTCAGCCGCTCCTTCTCTCGCTCGTTCTTGACCTTGTCCACATCGCCATCAAGTGAGGCTAGCTTGGCCGCGCTCACCAGCACCTTCTTTTCTCCGGTCGCGGGATCCAGATACCACAGCTCACCCTTTTCCCCTTTCTCCTCGCGCTGAACGTACGAGAGCTTTGTCCCGTCGGGACTCCAGGTCGCCGACTCAGGGCCACGTCCGGCCAGCCCTCCCGGCTGAAACATGCTTTCGATGGTGAGTGGCTTGGTTGGCGCATTCTGGGCGGAAGCAAGGGCGAGGGCAAAACAGGCAAACAGGCAAAAGGACAGCAATGTCTTTCGTGTCACGAAGCGACCTCGATAATATGGAGTAAAGCGCCCCACAGGCGAACGAAAGAGTGTACACCCCAAAAGCCTAGCCCTAACAAACTGGGTCTTCTGGACAGGTTAATCTTTCCTTCCTGGACCTGCGCCTGTCCTGAGCGAAGTCGAAGGATGCACTTCGGGGTTGAACGTTTCAGCCTGAAGACCTTCGGGCCTGCGAAAAACCGCGCCAAATCAAGCTCTCACGCGTGTTAGAATCAATTCAGCCGGATGCTCCCAGAAATTGAAAATCTCCTGAAACTGCAAGACGCAGACAAGGAAATCCGTCGTCTGCAAGACGAGGTCGCCGAACTGCCCAAGCGCGTTGCCGCCATTGAGCAGAAGCTGGCCGGCACCAAAGCGCAGCTCGAAAAAGCCCAGGCTGCGGTCAAAGCCGACGAAGCCTCCCGCCGCAAGTACGACGCCAATATCACTGAGCTCCGTACCAAGATCTCCAAGTATCGCGACCAGTCCCTTGATGTAAAGACCAACGAACAGTACAAAGCCCTCCTGCACGAAATTCAGTTCGCCGAAAAAGAAATCACGGCCAACGAGGACAAGATCCTCGAGCTCATGGTCAATGCCGACGCGCGCGACAAAGAAGTAAAAGCAGCCCAGGCCGATCTGAAAGCGGAAACCGCCGAGATCGAGCAGGAAAAAGAGCAGGCTCACCGGCGCACCGCTGAAGATGAGAAGCTCCTGGCCGAGTGGCGCGCGAAACGCGACGAGATGCGCAAGGGCGTGAGCGAAGATCTGTTACGCCACTACGAGCGCGTTTCCAAGTTCCGTGGCAGCGGCATTGCGGAAGTTCGCGACCAGCAATGTATGGCCTGCCGTGTCATGCTCCGTCCGCAGACCTACAACGAAGTGCGATCCGGCAATCAGGCGATCGTCTGCGACTCCTGCCAGCGCATCCTCTACTTCAATCCAAAAGAGGAACTGGTGGACCAGAAGCCGGGGGTCAATCGGCCCAAGCGGCATCACCCCAAGATCGATGCATCGCAGGCCTGGTACTACAAACCTGAATTCGCCGGAGACGGTGAAGTTTTCCTCTGTCTGACCAATGCCCGCGGACAAGCGAGCCGGCGCGTTTATGACGTCCACACCGGACGTCTCATCGGCGACATACTCATCCGCGAAGGCGACTTCCGCCAGGCCTTCCCCGAAGACATCACCGGAGCCACCCGCCTCAACGGCAACTGGAGCGAAGACGAACTCGAGAACTTCGGTACAGAACTCCCGATGGTGATCCTCGACTCACTCCGCGCCGATCTCGACCTTGCGCGTCATGAAGCTGCGTCCGGTTCGCACGTAAAGCAGGCAGCTCCCGCCCCAGCCGAACAAGCCGCCAGCTGAGTCTTGTAATCGGCGGATGCCTTCGTCCGCCAGGCGAAGCCGAGCCAGCTTCAGACACTAGCCGCTCGTCATGTGGAGACCACCGCCTTCGATTGTCAGGACAAGCGAACCGTACAAGCGCTCACTTCTTCAGCCACCCTTGCAACTCCAGCCAATCGGCGAACCTGTCGATCCAATGATCCGTAGGCAGGTCGTGTTTTCTCATTCCGAAACCGTGGCCGCCTTTCGCGTACATGTGCAGTTCAGCCGATTTCTTTGCGCCCGTCCATTTCTCATACAACGCAATGCTGACCGGCGCCAGCCCCAGCGAATCGTCCGTCGCCGCCGCAATGAACATCGGGGGTGCATCCTCTGGAACCGTAAGATTCTTCCAATCCCCTCCTGCGTAAATCGGGGCCACAAACGCGGGCCGGCTTTCGGGCGTGTACTGGAACGCCACTCCGGCAGTCACTCTTCCGCCTGCAGAAAATCCGATGATACCGACACGATCAGGGGATACTCCCCATTCCGACGCGTGCTGCCGAACATAGATCATCGCCGCGAGCCCATCGCCGACGGCCAGAGGAATAATCTTTCCCACGGTCTCCTGAAATTTCGGCCTGTCGGCATAAAGAGCGTTGAACTCCTTCGTTGCATCCTCGCCAGTGTGCGCGAGGCGGTACTTCAGTACAAACGCCGTCATGCCTCTCGCGGCCAGGTATTTCGCAACATCTGTTCCTTCGCTGCTGATCGAGAGCGCCATAAATCCGCCTCCCGGACAGATCACCACACCCGTGCCGTTTCTCGACTCCGCCGAAGGCTTGAACACAGTCAGACTCGGCTTGGTCACGTTAGTCACGACATCGGTGTTCCATAGGCTGGAGAAGTACGTCTTTTCCGGATACGTCTCCGGCGATGACCCGGGAGGCGTGCCGGCGTAAAGGGGAATGACCTCTTGTGCAGCGGCCAGGCTCGCGAACAACACGACCGAGAAGAAGATTCGAATCAGGGATCTTTTCATGGCCGCGTAGTGTAGCAGAGAGTGGAAAGCCGTACTCCGCCGCCTAGCCCGATTCATGTGGGGCAGCCGCCTCGGCTGCGGCGCATAAAGGATTTCTCCGAATGCGGGAGTTTTGAGAAATTCCTTCGTTCTCTCAAGGTGACGCCACAACTCTCGGTTCATGAATCCCAGGCATTACCATGTCCCTATGCCTTCCACTTCGCTTCATCCTGCCCTTGCAACCGTCAAAGTTTCCCCGCGCGGCGCCACCCGCCTGAAGTCCGGACACGTCTGGGTCTACAAATCTGACGTCCTCTCGTCCAACGGCATTCCTCCGGGCTCCCTGGTCACCGTCACCGACCAGCGCGGCAAGCCTCTCGGCACAGCCCTGTACTCCAGCAGTTCCCAGATCGCGATCCGGATGATCTCCCCTGACCCGGTTACAGACTTCCCGGGTCTCCTGCGTCAGCGCATCTCCGACGCGATCGCCTATCGGGAGAATCTGGTCCGCGACACCGACGCGTACCGGCTCATCTTCAGCGAGGCCGACTTCCTCCCCGGACTCATCGTCGACCGCTACAACGACATCCTTTCGCTGCAAATCCTCACCCAGGCGATGGACGCCAACCCCGTCCGCGAGACGCTCATCTCTGAGTTAAGCGCACAATTGAAGCCCGCGTCCGTGATCGAGCGAGTCGACCCGCGCGTGCGGGAACTCGAAACTCTTCCAGCCCGCGCCTCCGGCCTTCTGCACGGAGACAAGACCGCAACCATCTTCACCATGAACGGCATTCAATTCCACTACGACGCGCTCGAAGGCCAGAAGACTGGAGCCTTCCTCGACCAGCGCGAGAACTATGCCGCCGCTGCACAGTACGCGAGAGGAGAGGCACTCGACGTTTTCTGTTATCAGGGAGGCTTCGCGCTTCACCTCGCCCGCGTGTGCGATCAGGTCACTGGAGTCGATAGCTCCCGTCCCGCGCTCGAAGTCGCCGACCAGAACGCCGCTCTCAACCAGCCGCTGTTCAAGAACAAAGAGATCGAATGGATTGAGGCCAACGCCTTCGACCTCCTCAAGGATTACTCGGGTTCGGACCGGCGCTACGACACGATCGTCCTCGATCCTCCCGCGTTCGCCAAGGGCAAGCGCGACCTGGACGCGGCCATGCGTGGATACAAGGAGCTCAATCTTCGCGCCCTGAAGATGCTCCGCCCGCGGGGGATCCTCGTGACCTGCTCGTGCTCCTACCATGTCAGCCAGTCCAGCTTCCTCGAAATGCTCTCCAGCGCCGCCTTGGACGCCCGGCGGAACCTGCGCCTGATTGAGGTCCGAGGTCAAGCCAAAGATCATCCGGTCCTGCTGAATGTGCCTGAAACTAGCTACCTGAAGTGCGTCATAGCGCGTGTAAGCTCATGAAAAGCAAGCATATTTTAACGCTTGACAACAACACACTCAAATTTTATGCTTCTTTTACGCTAAGTTCGCGTCTAAGAAAGTGACCGCTGCCAATCGGCCGGTTGCGAATTTGAAAGTTCTGATCAAAAATCAATTCTGAAGGAGGATTTAGCCGTGACCGTTTTAACCCGTTGGGAACCGTTCCGTGAATTTGCCACCCTGCAGGACCGCATGAACCGCCTGTTCCGGGAGAGCTATAACGACGCAGGTGGCGAGCAGTCGCTCACCACCTCGAGCTTTGCTCCCGCAGTGGACGTCTATGAAGACGAGCACAAGGTCACACTGAAGATCGAAGTGCCCGGAATCGACGAGAAGGACATCGATGTCCGCGTGGAAAACAACACGCTGACTGTCCAGGGCGAGCGCAAAATCGAGCGCGAAGAGAAGGAAGAGAACTATCGCCGCGTGGAGCGTCAGTATGGCAGCTTCACCCGCACCTTCACTCTGCCCCAGACCGTGGACGCCGAGCAGGTCTCGGCAAACTACGACAAGGGCGTGCTGAAGATCAGCCTGCCCAAGAAAGCCGAAGCCAAGCCCAAGCAGATCAAGGTCAATGTCGGCACCGAACAGCAGGCCTCCGGGAAGCAGATCGAAGGCAAAGGGCCGAGCAAAGCCGCGTAATTATGTGGAGGCGGCGCGGCAAGAGGTACTGACGTCATGTGGGCTTTAGCCCTGAGAACGGGAGGCGGCAGAGTTAACCGCCTCCCGATTATTTTGCAATTGGGGAATCTGATAACTGTGTAATTTGAAAACCCTTTCTTCGTACACATGCTCCAATTACTAATTACTAAATAAACGAATTAATAAACGAGGTTTTCATCATGTCCATCCGATGGGACAAATTTACTGTAAAAGCGCAAGAAGCTGTGCAGCGCGCGAACGAACTCGCGTCGGAGCACGGCAATCCCGAACTGCAGCCGCTCCACCTGCTCGCGGCGCTGCTCGAAGACAAAGAAGGCATCGTTCCGCCGGTGCTCGAAAAGATCGGCATCGGTCCGCAGGCGGTGCTGAGCGACGTGTATCGCGAACTGGAGAAGCTGCCCAAGGTTTCGGGACAATCGAATCAGGCCTCGCTTTCGAGCGAAGCCAGTCGCATGCTGGAGCAGGCGTTCAAAGAAGCTTCCAATTTCAAGGACGAGTACGTCTCGACCGAACACTTGCTGCTCGCCATCACGCATTTGAAGCGCGATACGGCGCAGGAGATCCTTGCGCGTCATGGCGCAACCTACGATGCAATTCTGAAGGCGCTTACGGTCGTGCGCGGCTCGCAGAAAGTCACCGACCAGAATCCCGAGGCGAAGTACCAGGCGCTTGAGCGCTACGCTCGCGATCTGACCGAACAGGCCCGTCGCGGCAAGCTCGACCCGGTCATCGGACGGGACGAAGAAATCCGCCGCGTCGTTCAGGTCCTTTCCCGTCGCACGAAGAATAATCCCGTGCTGATTGGCGAACCCGGTGTCGGCAAGACCGCAATCGTGGAGGGCCTGGCGCAGCGCATCATTTCCGGGGACGTTCCCGAAGTTCTGAAGAACAAGCGCGTGGTCGGGCTCGACTTGGGATCCATGCTCGCCGGCGCGAAATATCGGGGCGAGTTCGAAGACCGCCTCAAGGCAGTTCTGAAAGAGATCGAAGACTCGCAGGGACAAATTATTCTCTTCATCGACGAGCTGCACACGCTGGTCGGCGCAGGAGCAGCGGAAGGCGCGATTGACGCCTCCAATATGCTGAAGCCCGCGCTTGCCCGCGGCGAACTCCGCGCTATTGGTGCTACCACTCTTAACGAATATCGCAAGTACATTGAGAAAGACGCAGCACTTGAACGCCGCTTCCAGATCGTCTTCGTCGGCGAACCCAATGTCGAAGACACGATCGCGATTCTGCGCGGACTGAAAGAGAAGTACGAAGTTCACCGCGGCGTGCGCATCAAAGACTCAGCCATCGTCGCGGCTGCAACGCTGTCGCACCGCTACATCTCTGATCGTTTCCTGCCTGACAAGGCCATCGACTTGATCGACGAAGCGGCGGCATCGCTGCGCATCCAAATCGATTCTTTGCCAACCGACATCGACCAGCTCGAGCGTCGCGCCACCCAGCTCGAAATCGAAAAGCAGGCCCTCAAGAAAGAAGACGATGCGAACTCGAAGGAACGTCTGGCTGTGATCGACAAAGAGCTGGCGGAAATTCGCGAGCGCTCGAACATCCTGAAGGCGAACTGGAAGAAAGAAAAAGACTTGATCTCGCGCACGCGTGAGCTGAAAGAGAAGATCGACCAGCTCCGAACTGACGAGCAGGCCGCAGTCCGCAAGGGCGACTACAATCGCGCGTCCGAAATTCAGTACGGCGAGATCCCGCGATTGCAGGCCGAGTTGGGCCAGCTTACCGCCAACATGGACAGCAAGTCTGGCCAGCGCATGCTCAAAGAAGAGGTCGACGAAGAAGATGTCGCGCGCATCGTCTCCAAATGGACTGGAATTCCCGTCTCGAAGATGCTTGAGGGCGAGGTCAAGAAGCTCGTCAATATGGAAGATCGTCTGCGTCAGCGCGTTGTAGGACAAGATCCGGCTCTCGAGCGCGTCGCGAATGCGATTCGGCGTTCACGTGCAGGCCTGAGTGACCCGAAGCGTCCGATTGGCTCCTTCATCTTCCTCGGACCAACTGGTGTCGGAAAAACAGAACTCGCTCGTGCACTCGCCGAGTTCCTGTTCGATGATGAGCATGCACTGCTGCGCATCGACATGTCGGAGTACATGGAGAAGCATTCCGTCGCTCGCCTGATCGGCGCGCCTCCGGGATACGTTGGCTATGAAGAAGGTGGCCAACTGACCGAGCAAGTGCGTCGTCGTCCGTACGCAGTCGTGCTGTTCGATGAGATCGAGAAGGCCCATCCGGATGTGTTCAACGTGCTGCTCCAGATGATGGATGATGGTCGACTGACGGACGGCAAGGGCCGCGTCGTGGATTTCAAGAACACGATCATCATCATGACGTCGAACATCGGGTCGCAGCTGTTACAGGCCGACAGCCTCAAATCGGATCGCGACTTCGACGAAGCCGCCCAGCAGGTACAGAATCTCTTGCACCAGCACTTCAGGCCCGAATTTCTGAACCGCGTGGATGACATCATCGTCTTCCGGCCGCTCGGAAGGGAGCAACTGGTCAAGATCATCGAGCTGCGGCTCGAGGATGTCCGGCGATTGCTGGCGGATCGTAAGATCTCGCTTGAACTGACGGACGCAGCCAAGGATCTGATGTTTACGCAAGGATACGATCCGAACTTCGGAGCGCGTCCGCTGAAGCGCGCGATCCAGAAGCTGATTCAGGATCCTCTTGCGCTAAAGATCCTTGATGGCGAAGTGCTGCACGGCGATCACCTCGTCGTTGATGCCGATAAGAAAGCCGGCAAGATGACCTTCGAGGTCAGCAAACGCGTTGGCGAGAAAGAACGCGTGCAAGCCAAGCTGTAAAGCCACGGACTCATGGATCTGCACGGATAGATCTATTCAAGGTTCATCCGTGCAGATCCGTGACTCAGAAGTTAACCTTTTGCACAGGCAAGGCTCGGAATCGTGTGACATCTGACCTTGCGCGCCAATCCCGGATTCTGTCATGCTCCCCGACGGCAACGCCATGGGGATTTGGGAACCTAGGGCCCGGTCGGGAGAGCTAAGTCGCTGGCGCTCAAGCTTTTACCCCTAAGTTGCTGAGCGCCATAGATTAAAATCCGAATTTCCGCTAAGTTGATGATTCCAGTAGACCAAGGGAGAAGGGGAGGGATAATTACTCACTAGTAAACAACGACCTCGGAAATCAAACCGCTCCGACCGCGAACGAAAAACTCCCTCCTTCGCCGCTTCGGACCATTCTGAATCTCCGTCTCATCTAATACTTATCAGTTGATAAACAGACAAGAAGAACGGAGCACGCAATGATCACGATTCGTCCCGCCAACGAGCGCGGCGGTGGAAACCACGGTTGGCTCAACACCAAGCATAGTTTCAGCTTCAGCGACTACTGGGATCCCAAGTGGATGGGATTCCGCTCGCTGCGCGTCATCAATGAAGATTGGGTCGCGCCCAATACCGGATTCCCCACGCACCCTCACCGCGACATGGAAATCATCACCTACATTCTCGAAGGCAAACTCGAGCACAAGGACAGCTTGGGAACAGGCTCAGTGATTCTTCCTGGTGATGGACAGCGCATGACCGCAGGTTCTGGAATTCGCCACAGTGAGTTCAACCCGTCGACAACCGAACCTGTGCACTTGCTGCAGATATGGATCCAGCCGGAACGCGCCGCACTCACCCCGAGCTACGAGCAGAAGAGCTTCCCTGAAGCCGAGAAGCGGGGCAAGTTGCGGCTGATCGCGTCCAATGATGCAAGCAACGGATCAGTCAAAATCAATCAGGATACGAAGGTCTATGTCTCGCTGCTGAAGTCCGGAGAAGAAGTTTCACACGAACTCCCCGACGGACGCCATGCCTGGCTGCAAGTAGCGAAAGGTGCAGTAGAACTGAATGGCAAGAAGCTGAACCAAGGCGATGGCGCAGCCATCAGCGACGAACAGAAGCTGACCATCAAGGGCGCGCAAGACGCCGAAGTACTGCTCTTCGATCTCGCGTAGTCATCCTCAGCAACAAAGTCATGGATCTCACGGATCAACCCTGACTGGCTTTATCCGTGAAGATCCGTAACGTTGTGGCACACTGAAACCTATGGATCGGATGGCACTTGGAGAATTTGAACTCAGCATCTTTTCTGACGGCACGTATCCCCTCGATGGCGGAGCTTTCTTTGGAGTGATTCCGAAGGTGATGTGGTCGCGCAAGTTAATGGCTGACGACAGGAACTATGTCACCTCTGGATTGAACTCGCTGCTCGTGCGCACCGGAAAGCAAACGATCCTCATCGAGACCGGGATTGGCAACAAGCTTTCCGACCGCATGGTGAAGTTCTACGGACAGCCGGCGAAGTTGCTCGACAACCTCGCCGCGGCGGGGATCGCCCCCGACGACATCGACATCGTCATCAATTCTCATCTGCACTTCGACCACTGCGGATGGAACACGGTGCGCGATACGAATGGCAAGATTGTGCCCACGTTTCCACGCGCGCAGTATTACGCGCCGGAGGGCGAGTGGGAGTACGCACAGCATCCCAGCGAGCGGGATTGGATCAGCTTCCTTTCGGACAATTACGATCCTCTAGTGGAGAGCGGTCAGATGAAATTGCTAAAGGGTAGCGAAGAGATCGTGCCCGGCATTTCGGTGGAGACGTTCCCGGGACATACGGCACACATGCAGGCAATTATCGTGAGGGGAAATCAAGATGCCCACGCTCCGAGTGGTCCTCGTTTCCCAACGGCTTGTTACATCTCCGATCTGATGCCGACTTCTTCGCACATTGATCTGACTTGGGGGATGGGATTTGACCTCTATCCGCTGGAGACCATCGAGAGCAAGAAGCGGTACTATGAGCGGGCGCTTGCGGAAAAATGGCTCACTGTATTTACGCACGATCCGACAACGCCGTGGGCATACATCGAGCAGGATCAGTCGGGAAAGATGGTCGCCAAAGGAGTCGAGTGATCTTCGCGGGCAGGAGCGCCCGCTCCACACAATCTGGCTTCGAAGAAGTCTTCTACTCTGCTGAGGATTTCTGGAGCGCTTTTTGATTCGTAGATTTCTTTGCGCAGGTGGGCTCCCCCTGGGACTCCGTGGGTGAACCAGCTGGCGAATTGCTTCATTTTGCCGACGGCATCGGGGAGTTCTTCTTCAATCAACATCTGGAAATAGGTGCGGATCATCTGGTATCGGTCTTCTTCGGTCGGTTCGTCGTAGAGGCGCGTTCCACGGCTCGCGCGAGCAGAATGCATTGCTCCTTCGTCCGTAAATAACGGCTCCTGAGCATGACAAGACGAAGGGTCGAGGCCCTCAGCAGCGGAAGCCGCTTCCCACAAACTGGCGTTAGCGGCACGAACCAAGTCGTGCGCTTCCCGGGTCGTGCTGCGGTCGAAACTTGAGCCGCCTTCGGCTGCGGCTGTCGAGCTGCGCTCGACTGGGCGGACGAATGCGTCCGTCCCCAGACGGAGAGCCGTGCTGTATTGCTCGATTTGGCGGAAGATCCAGGGATTGCTTGGGGCCATGCGGCCGATCATGACCGCGTCGCATTGCGTTTGGGTGACCATGGCGCAAGCGTCTTCCGGAGTGCGGACGTCGCCGTTGCCGATCACCGGGATCTTCACGGCATCTTTCACTGCGGCGATCCATTCCCAATTTGCGCATCCGCTGTAGCCTTGCTCGCGCGTGCGCGCGTGCAGGGCAACTGCCGCGAGGCCGCAGTCTTCCGCCATGCGGGCCAGTTGGACACAAATGATTTCCTGCTCGCTCCATCCGGCGCGGAACTTGACCGTGAACGGAATGGTCACTGCGGCGCGTACGGCCTCGAAGATCTTGCCAATCGCGGGCAGATCACGCAGCAGGCCCGAGCCTCCGTTGCACTTCACAACTTTTTTCGCGGGGCAGCCGAGGTTAAGGTCCACGAGGTCGAAGCCGAGGTCTTCGACCATGCGGGCCGCATCGGCCATGACTTGCGGATTGCTGCCGAACAACTGCGCAGAGATAGGGTGCTCGTCTTCGTAGAAGTGGAGGTAGCGCTTGGCCTTCTGATCTTTCTTGCGCAGGACGCCGTCGGCCGAGGTGAACTCGGTCATGATGAGGCCGCATCCGCCGAGATTGCGGATGAAGCGGCGGAACACGGTGTCGGTGACTCCGGCCATGGGCGCGAGGACCGTGCCTGGAGAGATCGTGACGCTGCCGACCTTCAAGCCTGCCCCGACGGGCTGCAGCTCGCGCGCGGGAGCGCTCGCGCCCGATGTTCCCGAGTTGTCCCAGAATTTGCGCATGCTAAAAGCTACTCACGACAGAGGGCACTGAGGAACACAGGGTGAAAGCTGCTGAGCCATTCTACTTCGTGGGCTCAACAAAAAGCCCCCGCCTTGGCGAGGGCTTTGCTCTTTGATTCCGCGCAATCCGCGTTGATCCGCGCAGGCGAAGTTACTTCTTGGCCGTCTCGACTTTGGCGTACTTGCGGCGGAAGCGTTCCACGCGGCCGGCGGTGTCCATCAGCTTCTGCTTGCCCGTGAAGAACGGATGGCAACTGGAGCAGATTTCAACGCCGATATCGCCCTTATGGGTCGAGCGCGTCGTAAAAGTATTGCCGCACGCGCAATGCACGCGGACTTCGTTATAGGACGGATGAATGGCTGCTTTCATGGCGAATGGGACCTCGATTCGGAGTATTAGATTCTACCGGATATCCTCAGGATTCAGCAACAGAAGCTGCGAGCAGTGGGCAAACAGGTCAGCTGACAACGGCTCACCGGGGTCCTATTGAGCGTTTTTGAGGAGGGTCAATTCTTCTACAAGCTTCGTGATCTGCTGCCGCCGAGCGTCATATTGGCGGGCCGCTTCGGCAGTCATGCCGACGTATGTAGCTGTCTTGAGCGCCTCAGATTGCTCCTGGCTGAGCTTATCGATCTTCTGCTTGATCCGTTGAATCGCGTCTACGGTATTCGGAGAAACATCCTGGGAGTTCATGTCCCGTTTACCCTTGCAGTTAAACTGCCACCCGGATCGGTCGCTAACTGCCTTCAAAGTTCAGGAAAAAGGATCCCGAAGCCCTGTCGGTAGCGGGATTTCGCCCTGCGCTCCTGCCAAAATCCGCAGTACCTTACTGTCTAAGAGACCGAGGTCAAAAGCGGAACAGGTAGCTGACTTTCACGAAAAATTGGCGGCTATCGTTCAAGTAGCCGTGAGCCGTAGCCGCGACGTACCTGGGAACCGGCGGATTCTCAGGGACGATTGCGAGATTCTGCAGATCGCTGTTGTATCCGACGTAGATCGCCGTGCCCGGGTGAACAAGGTAAGTCACGAGAAAGTCGGCGTTGAACTCGCGCTGAGTCGGCAGGTATGTGTAGGGGGAACCCACGCCTGGCGTTCCTGCCAGCAGTGCGTTGTACTGGAGGATCAGGCGAAGGGAGAGCTTCGGCGTGAATTGCCAGTTCCATTTGCTTCGCAGAATGTGGTCGTTCAGGATGCTGCGTCCGGAACCCGGGGATTGAGACTGAATGATGAGAGCAGCCGCATCGTTGGCTCGCAGGCGCTCGAATAGATACGTGTTCTCGATCTTCAGCGGCTGCATGGGTCGAAGCGTGAGGCCGGCTTGGGCAATATCTTCGCGGGCTACGAAAGGGTGTCCGTAAGGAGCGGGAGTTGCGGGTTGGGCGACGAAGTTTACGCCATCTCCCCATGTATAGCTGGCAAGGATGGTGGCTTTCTTGAAGTATCCGGTCTGAAAAGAGGCACCGCTCATGCGCTCGTGAAAATCCTGATTTGGGTAAGGCGCATTGGGTGGCGGCAAGGGATCGATGGGGCACGAGCCGTAGCCATAGAAGCAGAAATCCTGCGGGCGGAGGCGCTCGCGCAGCTCTTCATAGGGATGAACCGCGATCAGAGTCTGCCCGCGTCCCTGGATCACGAAATATGGGCTGTAGTCGGTATCCAGACGAAGGCCGGTGTGGTCGAAGTCGTGGCGCGCGATGAGCGAGGGGCCCCAATCCACAATCCATCCTCTTCGGGGGCGGAACCGGTAGTCAATTTCCTGATTGATTTCCCGGATGTCCACGCGATTGATGAAGCCGGGGATGGAGACGAATCCCGGGCTGATGTCGTTGTAAATGCCGTCATAGGTGAAGTGCAGGCCGTCGCGATGAAGTTCGAGGCGCTCGGCTGGCCCGGCATAGTGATTGCCATTCCCCGTGTTGCCGGAGCTGAATGGAAAGGCATTGCCCTCGCAGTTGGAGGACGAATAGCTGGGCGCGAAGAAGTTCCCGTTGATATCGCTGGCGCTGGTGACCGCCTGGCCATCGAGAGTCCAATTGGGATTGAGTTTCAGGCGCGCGTCGACGCCGCCGATGCGGTTGTGCTCGCCCGTTGTGGGACATTCCCAATCGGTATAGAGAGCACCCACGTTGGACTGGCGGAAGATGTCGCGGCTAACGCGGGCCACGGTGAAGTAAGAGCGAATTCCCGAGAAAGCGTTGTAGTCGGGAACCGCGAGCCCCGGACTTCGGTCGTCGGTGGTCATCAGACCGACTGAGTATGGGCCGTCTTTTCCGGTGAGGCGGATGCCCGCTGAGGGGTCGCCGATATTGCGGGTGAAGAACAGATTCATCGGCGTGCGGAAAAAATCTTCGTTCTCGAGGAAGAAAGGACGCTTCTCGGGAAAGTACACCGCATAACGTTGGTTGACCGTGATCTGCGGATCTTCAGACTCGACCTGGCTGAAGTCGGGATTCGCGGTCACGTCGAGGGTGAAGTGATCTTTGAACACGAACTTGCCGTCCATGCCGGGCTGGCCCTGGGCGGTCGCGTGCTGGAAGTAGGGATTCGAGGCATCGCGAGTGTCGAGCGCGTGGAACCCGCGGAGAACGCTGTAGGGAATCAGCTCGATGTCACGGCCGGGCGAAATGCCTTCGAGACCCTTGAGCGTGGCGGCCTGCCCGAGGCGACCCTCATAGCGATAAGAAACGTGGGGCCAGAAGGAATCCTCGTTCTTCCGAAGGATGCCGCGGTAGAGAATGACTCCCCATTCCTGAATCTTGTCCGCTGGAAAGCGCAGGCTCTTGAAAGGAATTGAGATCAGCACGACGAAGCCGCGGTTGGTGACCTTGCCTTTGGAGTCCCAGACGGTGTCGAAAGAAGTATCAAAATGGCCCGATGTCTGTTCTTCGCGGGAGGCCTCCGTCCAGATAGCGTCCCATTGAACGCCAAGCGGCGTTGTTTGAAACGCGTACGCACGCCGGCGGTCGTGAAACGTGTCCAGAATGATCTCGACATCGTCATCGTCGTAAACATCTTCACGGCGCGACAGGCGGGCGCGCACTTGCTTGGGATCGTCGAAGCAGATGAAGGCCGCATAGAGATTCTTCTGGTCATAGCCGAGATACGCTTCAGTGTTCTCGGACGCAGGCTCTCCGTCGTGGGGGTTGCGCTGGGTGAATCCTGTCACCCTCGTCATGTGTTTCGCGGCCTCTCCTTCCGGCTGCATCGAGAGAAAGTCGGCCAGGCTCGGACCATGTTCGAGCCGCGGGATCGTGATCGACGAAGTGGCGATTTCCAGTTTGGGCGTTGGCCTCACTTCCGGATCTCTAACAGCCGGTTCGGGAACCTGCGCGGAGGGCGAGGGATATTGTGGCGACGGCGATGATTGCTGCGGTGGATTCGCAGGTTGGGGTTCGCGGACTGGCTTTTGGGGTTGCGAACTTTGACCTGGGGAAGTGGGCTGCGATTCTACGGAGTCGGGCGGCGGAGAGGTGGGATCCTGGGCGTAGGCCTTCGGAGCGCTGAATGGCGACAAAACCGCCAACATACTGGCGAAGAAGCAACCCCGGCTTATGGATAAGTAGATTCTCGAACGCACAACTCGCCCCGGACACACGTCTCGTGTTCTTCTCCGCCCCCGTTTTCGGGAATTTCGCAAGATACACTATTTTGCCTTCAACAAAACAGGAAACAGTGTTCTGTTTCGAAAACAGAAAAATCGGTCGTCGCATGCGCGATTCAGAATAGATTTAGGCAATGTCGATCGGAACTACGCATCTCCAAAATAGGCAAACCCAAAAACGGCGCTTGCTTGCAGCTTCCGCTCTGGGATTGTCGGGATGCCTCTGGGGGACGGGATTCCTTTTCGGCAAGTTTGCAATGCAAGAGATGACGGTTTCGGAAAATGTGGCTTTCCGATTCGTAACGGGCGCGCTTGTACTGATCCCGGTGGCGATCAGATATTGGAAGCCGTACCGCGGGAAGGAATTGGGGTTGCTGCTGTTGGCCTCGGTGATCGGTTTTCCGGTGCAATTCCTGATTCAGTTCCAAGGGCTGCAACTCACGACTGTGTCGCACGCGTCGCTGATCGTGGGCGCGCTACCCGTTCTCCTGGCACTCAGTTCCGCAATCTTTTTGCATGAACGTCTGCACGGCCTCGAGTGGATTGCTCTCGGGCTATCGGCCGCGGGAGCGGTGTTGATTGCCTTATCCACGAAGCAGACAGGATCTGGTCCGAGATCCAGTTTGCATGGGGATTTCCTCGTGTTGATTTCAATGTTTGCGGCGGTGGCGATGATCCTGTGCAGCAAGCGACTGATTGCGAGTCATGGGGCGCTGGCCATTACGGCCACGACCATTATGCTGGGGACCGCATTCCTGCTGGTGTGGGTGGAGGTGGCACAGCCGTTACGCTTCCATTTCTCGGCTCTGGTGCTTGGGGATCGGCGGCAGCCCAGGGTTTGCTGGCTACGGCTGGAGCGTATCTATTCTGGAATTGGGGACTATCCCACATGCCGGCGTCGAAAGCTGGGGTGTTCCTGAACGTTGAGCCACTGGTGGGGGCCATGCTCGGGGTGCTGGTTTTGCATGAACGGCTGGGTCTGACGGCCATCCTGGGCGGGATTCTTATTATCGCAACGGCGGTGTACTTCAGCTTGCATCCGCATTCGGTTGCGTAGAAATGCAATCACCACACGGGCACGCGCTGAGTTAAAACAGGGAACTCTGGCGCCGGTGCGGAGTGATTCCGAAATGGTCGTACGCGAGTTGTGTGGCGACACGACCGCGCTGGGTTCGGTCTAAAAAGCCGATCTGCATGAGAAACGGTTCGTAAATCTCTTCGATGGCGTCAGGTTCTTCGGCCAGGACTGCAGCGAGCGTGTTCACGCCTACCGGTCCGCCCTGGTACTTCTCAATAATCGTTAGGAGCAGGCGGCGATCGACCTCGTCGAAGCCGTAGTGATCGACTTCGAGCATCTCGAGGGCGGCTTTCGCGGTCGGTTCATCGATTTTGCCTGCGCCTCGGACCTGAGCGTAGTCGCGCACGCGGCGCAACAGGCGGTTGACGATACGGGGTGTTCCTCGGGAGCGGCTCGCGATTTCTTTCGCGCCCGCCTGATCGATTTCGACTCCGAGGATCTCGGCAGAGCGCTCCACGATGACCTGCAGATCCGCTGGAGTGTAGAACTCCAGGCGCAGCACGATTCCAAATCGCGACCGCAAAGGCGCCGAAATCAGGCCAGCTCGCGTGGTTGCACCGATGAAAGTGAACGGCTTCACTTCCAGTGTGTGGGTGCGGGCGGACGGGCCTTGTCCAATGATGATGTCGAGCTTGTAGTCTTCGAGCGCCGAATAGAGTAGCTCTTCGAGGACCGGCTGCAGGCGGTGAATTTCGTCGACGAACAGGACCTGCTTGTCTTGCAGGTTGGTGATGATCGCCGTCAGATCGCCTTTGATCTGCAAGAGCGGCGCGGCAGTCGGCTGAAAGTGAACGCCTAGCTCATTCGCAATGATGTTGGCCAGCGTCGTCTTACCTAGACCGGGAGGACCGTAAAGGAGGACGTGGTCCATGGCTTCGCCGCGCGACTTGGCAGCTTGAATGGCGACGTGCAGATTTTCTTTTACTTTTTTCTGGCCGATGAACTCCGACAGTTTTTGCGGGCGAAGCTTCAGCTCGAACGACGAATCGTCGCCCACTGGAGCGGCCGAGACGAGGCGCTCGCGATCGGGGTCCCCAGGATTTGCATTGGGCTTGGGCACTGCTTCGGATGGTAGAACGAAATGCGAAGACGCGCAATCGCAAGAGCAATCTGACGCATTTCACCACCAAGGGCACTAAAGTGCACGAAGGAAATGTCTGCACCTTTTGTGAAACATTGGCTTGTTTGGCTAGCCGGGTGATCGGCGCCGTTCGCGGCGGGTGTGTTCGCATGCTTGCTTTACCGTGACGTCGCGGGAAAGCTTGACAGTGTGTCAAGCGCGCTTTACATTCGTTTGTGTCAGGGAAACTTGACGCGGAGAACTTCGATGGATTCGAACGGCAAACGATATCTGAAGGATTTCTTGGGCGCGATGGCGGCGTATACGCTGACGGTGCCGCTTTCCATTCGGCTCTTGCGCGGACATGAGCATACTGCGCTCGGCTACGCGCTGGCATTTCTTGCAATCATTCCGTCCGCATTCGCACTGTGGGCGTTTCTTCGTTATTTCCAGGGCCTCGACGAGCTTCAGCGGCGCATTCAGTTCGAGGCCGTGGCTTTCAGCTTTCTTGGGACGTGCCTGATCACACTCACCTGGGCTTTTCAGCAGAATGCTGGGCTGCCCCGATTCGATGTGAGTTGGGGGGCGCCACTGTTGATCTTCTTGTGGGGAATCGGCGTGGGGATCGCCAAGCGGAGCTACCAGTGAAGAACTACGTCCGCGACCTGCGCGCGCAGTTTTCCTGGACTCAGGCCGATCTTGCCGAAAAATTGGGCGTTTCACGGCAGACGGTGAATGCGATCGAGACGGAGAAGTATGATCCGAGCTTGCCGCTGGCATTCAAAATTGCCAAGTTATTCCGGAAGCCGCTGGAGGAGATATTTAAAGCCTGACGATCGGAACTCGATCGTTCGCTCGAACACAGACGATGGCGGCTGTTCCCGCATCCTATTTCGGGTACCACTCGAGCAGGCGCACTTCAATTCCGGTTCCTTGCAGAGCCTTCTGAAAGACGGCCAGATCTGATCCGCGATAGTGGTACGGGATGACGACCTTGGGGTGGAATGCTTTTACGGCATCCGCAGCTTCTTCGGGCGGCATGGTGTAGGGCAGGTTCATGCAGACGAAGGCCACGTCGATGTTCGTCAGGGCGCGCATCTCCGGCACGCCTTCTGTGTCTCCAGAGAAATAGAAACGTTTTCCGCCATAGGTGAGGACATAGCCGTTACCGCGGCCTTTGTCGTGGAAGAGTTTTCCAGGAGCAGGACCGCGCTTGACGTTGTAGGCCGGGATTGCCTCGATGGTCCATGCTTGCCAGGTCTTCGTCTCGCCGTTCGCGATGGGCTTCGCTGTGGTCACGGTTTGCACGACGGCGTGCGGGGCGAAGATCTCCGTGTCGCTCTTGCTGATCGCTTTGATCGAGTCGGGATCCATGTGATCGCCATGGATGTCGGTGATCAGGATGAGGTCGGCCTTGGGACCGGTGAGGTTCGCTGGCTTGGCCGGATCGAGATAGGTCGTCTTGCCGCCCGCCTCGATCAGCGTACTGGCGTGATTGAGCGGTGTGATTTTGACCGCGCCAGCGGAAGTGGGGAAAGTTTGCGTCTGTGAGACACCGGGGAGCGCCAAAGCCAATGCGGATCCGATGAGAAGCAACGTGAATTTCATCCCAGACCTCGTGCGTATTTGAAGAGTTCAGGAATTTTACACCGTCCGTATGAACGGTACTTCCGCCTTTGCCAACACGCGGGTCCGCTGCGGACCACGGGCCTTAGCGAACACGCTGGAATGGACGCACTCTTAAATTGAGCGATGTGACCCCGATCACTGTAGAGAGTCAATTCTCGTAGAGTGTGTTTCCTCCAAAAGGTGCTCTGGGCGGTCTGTTCCTATAAACTATTAGGCCATTCCATCCATAAGGACTCAGCCAATGCTGCATAAGAATCGTCTTTTTACTCCCGGGCCGACGCCGCTGCTGCCTGCGGCACAAACGGCGATGGCATCGTTTACGGCGCACCATCGGACGGCGGATTTCAGGGCATTATTTCAGCGCGTGCTAGCCGACATGAAGGATTTCATTGGCACAAAGAATGACGTTCTAGTGCTGGCTTGTTCGGGTACCGGCGTCATGGAGGCCTCAGTCTCGAATCTGACATCGCCCGGGGACAAAATCCTTGTGCTGACCGCGGGGAAGTTCGGCGAGCGCTGGACCGGGCTGGCGAAGGCCTTCGGCTGCAACGTGGACGTGCTGAGCGTGCCCTATGGAGAGACTTTCTCGCTGGCCGAGATCCGCGCACGCGTGAAGCCCGATATTCGCGCTGTGTTCGTGCAGGCGACGGAGAGTTCGACGGGCGCAAGACACGATGTGCAAAGCATAGCCAAAATCGTCCGCGCTCAGGGTAACGACACGCTGCTGGTCGTGGACGCGATCACCGGCCTGGGAACGACTCACCTCGATGTTGACTCCTGGGGCGTAGACGTGATCATCGGCGGATCGCAGAAAGCTCTGATGATGCCTCCAGGGCTTGCGTATTGCGCTGTGAGCGAGCGGGCCTGGAAGCAAATGGATTCGACCACTTCTCCGCGCTACTACTTCGATCTGCGCAAGGAACGCAAGTCCGCTGCGAAGGGTGAGTCGGCATACACCCCCGCGACATCCTTGTTTGCGGCGCTGGGCGCAGCACTCGATTACATTCGAGCCATGGGCAAGGGCGATCTCGTCAAAGGACGCGAGGAACTGGTGAACAACGCCGAACTCTGTGCCGAGATGACGCGCGCCGGAGCGAAGGCTCTCGGGCTCAAGCTATATGCATCATCGCCTGCGGCGGCGCTGACTGCGATCACATCGCCCGACGGGCTCGATTCAGGAAAGATCGTGAAGGAGTTCCGTGAATCCTTTGATGCGGTTGTCGCGAATGGCCAGGGAGAGATGAAGGGCAAGCTCTTCCGGATCGCTCACATCGGCTACTACGACTATCTCGACACGATCGGAATTCTGGGCGCTCTGGAGCATGTGCTGGCTCGCGTGACCGATCACGATGTGGAATATGGCGCAGCCGTGCGGGCAGCACAGCAGGTGTACGCCCGCACATTGTCGAACAGACTGGTGAGCGCCTGAGTTCCTTAGCGATGGTTTACTCGACGGTGAAATCCCTCGGTGCTGAGGTACTCGCAGGTGTGGTGTAGCGTCCTGTAGAAGCAGGGTTCGTCACCGTAACCGGGATCGTACCAGTGTTCAAGATTGCAGTCGATGGAACCGTAGCTTCGAGTTTTCCGCCGCTAACGAAGGTCGTGGCTTGGGCCACGCCATTGAAGTTCACGACGGCATTTGCTGAGAAGTTTGCGCCATCCACTTCGAGCTGGAACTGCGGGCTTCCCGCCGTCGTGCTCGGCGGGCTCAATTGGTTGATGGCCGGCATCGCAGTTATGGCCGATGGTTTGGAATAACCGCAGCCCATGGCGGTCGCCAGGAGTAACACTGGAAACAACGCTTTACTGACGTTCATAAATACCCCCTATGGGCTCGTGCCCATGGTTGAAGACTACGAATTGGCGGGATTCGGCGTGTCAGACGCCTGTTACATTCCAGTCAATTGTTGTCTGTGGATTCGCTGTCGTTCTTGACATTGTCATCAGTTCGAAGTGGTGGAAGGGAATCATCCTTGAAGATTATCGTCGCTGAAAAAATCTCATCATCGGCTGTGGCTCAATTGCAGGAACCGGATTGGACCGTCCTGACCGCCGACCAACTCGATGGAAAACTGGCGGAGCACCTTGAGACCGCGGATGCACTGATCGTGCGCTCCGCGGTGCAGGCCGATGCCAAGCTGCTGCAGCACGCGAATAAACTGCGCGTGATTGGACGCGCCGGCGTTGGCGTCGACAACATCGATCTGGACGCCGCAACCCACAAGGGTATCGCCGTGATGAATACGCCCGGCGCCAACGCAGTTGCCGTGGCCGAGCAGACCTTGGGAATGATGCTGGCGATGGCGCGACATTTGTGCCGAGCCGATGCACTCATGCACGCCGGCAAATGGGAGAAGAAATCTCTGCTGGGCACGGAGCTGCGTGGCAAGACCCTCGGAGTCGTCGGCCTTGGCCGCATCGGCATGGAAGTGGCACGGCGGGCACGAGCATTCGGGATGGAATTGGTCGGTCACGATCCGTTCGTGTCCGTGTCGGTCGCAAAGGAACAGGGAATCCGGCTGGCGAGTCTCGAGGAGGTTTACGGGCTGGCCGATTACATCACGCTGCATGTTGGGCTGACTCCGCAGACCTCGGGGATGATCAACGAATCATCGATCGCGCGGATGAAAAAGGGCGTCCGCCTCGTGAATTGTGCGCGCGGTGAACTGGTGAATGAAGCCGATCTCGCGAAGGCGTTGCAATCGGGCCAAGTCGCCGCGGCTGCCATTGATGTATTCACAGAGGAGCCTGCAAAGAACTCGCCCCTGCTGCCGCTGTCGAATGTCATTCTCACCCCGCACGTCGGAGGCTCGACTCAAGAGGCGCAGGAAGCCGTCGGCGTGCAGATCGCACAGCAGGTCAAGGAATACCTGAAACACGGAGTAATCCAGAACGCAGTGAACGTGCCGTCAGTTTCCGCGGAAGAATATGCGACGATGCAGCCATACATCATTTTGGCGGAGCGTATGGGCGCGTTCCTGGCGCAGGTTTCGGAAGGATCCCTGGAGGAAATCTCGATTCGCTACAGCGGGCACATCGCCGAATGGAAGACGGAGTTGATCCGCAACGGGGCGATCAAGGGAATTCTCAACCAGGCGCTTGAGGAAAAAGCGAACCTTGTGAACGCGGCGACCATTGCGCACGAACGCGGCCTCAAGGTGCTCGAGTCGCACAAGCCGAAGAGTTCCACCGGAGGAGCGGGCAGTGTTCTGTCCATTTTCCTGAAGAGCGCGACTGAAGAGCACATGGTCAAAGGCGCGGTGCTGCACGGAGAGGCTCCGCGGTTGCTGCACGTGGACGGAATCGACGTCGAAGCGCCTCTCGAACGTAATCTGATCTACATGCGCAATCGCGATGTGCCGGGCGTGATCGGCAAAGTGGGGACGATTCTCGGAGAAGAGTCAATCAATATCGCGGACTTCTCATTGGGACGGCGCAGCGCGGAAACCTCCGACCAGCATCGAGAAGCGATCGCAGTCGTGCACGTCGATGGCTGTGTACCGGATGCGGTGCTGATGAGATTGCGGGAGATTCCGGCCGTGCAAAGGGCCAAGGCGGTACAGCTGTTTTAAAACGCTCGCAGATTGTAGATTTCAGATTGCAGATTGCAGATTGAAATCAAAACTGCTGGTGTGCATCTGCGATCTTCGATCAGCGATCTGACATACTTCTTACGATTTTTGGCTGTCCCTGCGCAATTTCCTGCTCTCCGCCAGCAGCGACATCGAGTGCATCAAGTTTTGCAGCGTCACGATTCCTACTAGCCGCTCATCTTCAACCACGGGGATAATGCTTGAGCTGCGTGCTGTGAGCTTCCGGAATGCGGAACTCAGCGACTCGTTGCGCATGGACACTTCGAAAATCTTGTTCATCACGGCCTGGATGTAGCCGTTACCCTCAGCGCGTAAAGCGTCGAGGATGCGCGCTTTTGAGATGACTCCCACCATATCTCCACCGCGCACGACAGGGAAATCATCCTGCAAGGAGTGCACCGCTTTGTTCAGCGCATCTTCGAGGGTGTCGGCTGGAGATAGCGTCGCAAAATCTGTGAGCATGACCTCTTCCAGGCGGACATTTTCGAGCACCGACTGAAATACCAGCGCGCGTTCTTCTAGTTGCGCCGCGGAGAAAATGATGACGCCGACCATCGTGAGCCAGCTATTGCTAAACGGTCCGGCGAAAATCAGAACTAACGCGATGGCTGTGCTGATGGAGACGGCTCGCTGCGTGGCAGAAGCGACATCAATGCTGCGGGAGAAAAGGGCTCGTAAGACGCGTCCTCCATCGAGAGGGTAGGCGGGCAAGAGATTGAGGGCGGCTATATAGAAGTTAGCACCGATGATGCTCCGCGGCAGGTTCGAGGCAGTCAGCAAAGGCCATTTCCACAAATCCACGTTTGGCGCCGCAATCGTCACGGCTGCTGCCGAGAGCCCGGCGAGAGCAATGCTGACGAGCGGACCGATCATGGCGAGATTGATTTCGCGCTTCCACGCGCCCGACCTGTCGGTTCTCGAATCGTCATACAGTGCGACACCGGTCAAGGGAAGCAGAACGACAGCCTTTGGAATGATCCCAGCGCGTCGGGCCGAAAGCATGTGCCCGCATTCGTGTAGTCCCACGCACGCTAGGATGATCCCGGCCAAGGCCAGGTCCCGAGGTCCGTTTGCCGATCCCTGTCGCACACGGTACTCCATCCAATACGTAAACAGCGGCAGGATCAGGAACGTAAGGTGAAGACGAACATCGACGCCAAACAGGCGCCCGATAGGAATGGACCAGCTTCGCATATGGGAATTGCTGCTTTTATTCTACATGCACGAATATAGTGACTGGGCACTCAGGCGGACATGCGAGTAATTGCCGGCAAATATCGGAGCCGAACCCTGCAGTCGTTAGCAGGCATGGATACTCGTCCGACTTCAGATCGCCTGAGGGAAACTCTGTTCAATGTCCTCACGGCGGGCAACCCTGCTGCCTTGGAGGGCAGCGTCTGGCTCGATCTGTTTGCCGGCACAGGGGCCGTGGGAATTGAGGCCTTGAGCCGCGGGGCGAAAGAGGTGTACTTCGTCGAGAACTCAAAGCCAGCCGCGGAACTGATTGGCAGAAATCTTCAGAGCCTTGGCACGCAAGATGGATACAAGATCATGCAGGACGACATGCAGCGCGTCTTCTGGCGCATGGAGCGCGACAAGGTAGTCGCAGATGTGGTGTTTATTGATCCTCCATATCGCATGAGAGATGCATACCGGGACACGCTCCGCGCCTTGGGGGATTCTTCCCTGATCTGGGCGATGTCGGTGGTGATCGCGGAGCATGAGAAGAGATTCGATCCGGGAGAAGAGTTCGGAGCCCTGCGTAGATTTCGGCACCTCGCTCAGGGAAGTGCCGCGCTGAGCTTCTACCGGCTGGCCAATGCGGGCGACTTGCGAGTGTAACCCCGATTTAAGATTTCGATTTCAGATTAAATGGTGACGAAACTCGAATGAACCCGCAATCTGAATATCCGATCTGAAATCCCCAATCTTCAATCTAAAATCGCTTACATGATCAGCTCGTCATTCCGTCGTACGATGGGGTGCTGCATTTCCTGCAGATCGTTCTTCACCATGTTGAGGCCGAAGACACATCCTTCAAAGTTCTTGGAGAGAGTGGCGAACAGAGGCGCAACTTTGGCGTACTCGAAGTGCTCGAACTTCGAAACGATATAGTAGCTTTCTTTGCCGGCTTTCACCCAGTCGATAAAATTCTCAAGCCGCTGCCGCCGCAGCCGGAAGCGGTTGATGCTTTCCGGGAACATCCCGGCGAAAAACAAAGCATAGTCGCCGATGTGCTTTCGGACCTGGCGTTCGCGATCGAACGAGGGCGCGGGACCGTAGATCGGGTCCGATTCCAGCAGCATCTCACCGACATCATCGAGCGGGCGATTAGCCGCATCCCGAACCTTGTACAGCTGTTCGGTATCGCAGAACTCTGCCAGCAGGTGCGATACGTACGCGACGATTTGCGGGTCGCGAATCCCGATTTCTTCTGCGTAATGACGTCCCACAAGGTCCTGGAACAGCTGTTGTAATGGATGCGATTCCGGAATCATTTTTCTAGGCCCCCTGAACCCCGCGCCGAAGTCGGAGTTTCAGCCACATGCGTGACTAGATACTCCAGATTGTTGTCTGAACGCAAGTGACTTTTGTTTATCGGCAAGATTCGTTTTCCTAATTCGTTAGAAGGGGCGAGATTACGCGCGAGTTGTGCGAACAATCTGGTAGGAAAAGTGCGCCGCGCCAAGATGATGACGGGGGAACTGCCTGTATTTTGCTGGCACTCAGTAATAGTGGCTGCTAAACCTTGCGCGAACTCAGCCGCTGCACGGTAGAATTGCCGCTCTACGGAGGCACGGAATGGAAAGGCAGAACATTGCGAGTGGCACTGCGTGGGAGCCGATTGTTGGTTACTCTCGTGCGGTGAAAGTCGGCTCGTACGTGCATGTGTCGGGCACGACGGCCACCGGTTCAGACGGAAAAATCGTCGGCACCGGCGACGTTTATGCGCAAGCGATCCAGACACTAAAGAACATTGAGAGCGCACTTCAGAAAGCCGGCGCCAGCATGAAAGATGTCGTGCGCACGCGGATGTATGTGGTCGACATCGAAGACTGGGAAAAAGTCGGTCGAGCGCACGGAGAATATTTCAGCGGGATTCGTCCGGCGACTTCCATGGTGCAGGTAAGCGCGCTTATCTCGCCGGAGATCCTGGTCGAGATCGAAGCGGATGCTGTGATCGGATGATACTTTCATCGCTCCGGAGGAACGAATGAAGAAGTTGTTGATGATGACTGTTGCCGGGTTGGTGCTGTGCCTTGGAGCCGCTGGGCAAAACCCTGGCGCAGCTCGGGCCACCGTAATACGGGCCGGAACCTTGATCGACGGCAAGTCCGAGAAGCCGAAACGCGACCAGGTCATCGTGATCCGCGGAAATGTCATTGAGAGCGTGTCCGATGCGTCAGCGGCCAGGATTCCGGAAGGTGCTGCAGTCATTGATTTGTCGAAGGCGACGGTGCTGCCTGGTCTGATCGACTCGCACACCCACATCTTTTTGCAGGGAGAAGATCCCGCCCAGGGCGGCTACGACGCCAACATCCTGAACGCTCCGTTGGCTCTGCGTGCAGCGCGAGCTACCGTCGCTGCACGGCGAGCACTGGAACAGGGATTCACCACGCTTCGCGACGTGGAGACCGAAGGTGCCGGTTACGGCGACATTGGGATCAAGCAAGCGATTGAGCGAGGGTACATTCCGGGGCCGCGGCTTGTGGTTTCGACGCGGGCTATCTCGACCACCGGCGGATATCCGCTCGAAGGCTACGCGCCTGAACTCGACATGCCCAAGGGCGCTCAGATCGTCGATGGACCCGTGGAGGCTCGCAAAGCGGCCCGCGAGCAACTGGACCACGGAGCCGACTGGATCAAGGTTTACATGACTCACCGCTCCTGGGTCGGCAAGAACGGCGAACTCGTGTCGCAGCCGACTCTCACGGTCGAAGAGCTCCGCGCCATTGTCGACGAGACACACGGCTGGGGCAAGAAGGTCGCTTGCCATGCGTATAGCGGGGTCGGACTTCACCGGGCGCTTGACGGCGGATGCGATTCGATTGAACACGGTCTTGATCTCGACGATGCCGCGATCACGCAAATGCTCAAGCAAGGAACGTGGTACGTCCCGACGCTGAGCGTGTATTACACCGACTGGGCGCCGGCTGACACACCTGACGGAAGGCGCGACAGATTGCGCGCGTCGGCCCATGAAGTCTCATTCAAGAAGGCTCTAAAATCGCGGGTCAAGGTTGTATTCGGCACCGACATGGGAGGAATTCCATGGACGGAGCCGATCGCGCAAGAATTTCCTCGTATGGTCGAGTTCGGCATGCCGCCGATGGACGTCATCCAGAGCGCCACTTCCCGCGCTGCTGTGATGCTCGATATGGAAGGAAAAATCGGCGTGATTGCGCCGGGCGCCTATGCCGACGTCATCGCTGTGGGCGGCGATCCTCTGCAAGACATCAAGGCGCTCGCATCTGTCCAGTTCGTGATGAAGAATGGTCAGGTGTTCCAGTCGAAGTAGGCAGCGAAAACAGCAGTGCATCAACCCGCGAAGGCAGAGAGGTCCAGGAGGAGTTCTGGGCCTGAGATTCCTTGGGTATTACTTTCTGACCTTAATGTTTATTCTTGAATTTCTCTACACGAATCACATAAATTGCTTGACTTCCCCTCCGCCGTGAGCATAATGCCTCAGTCCAATTTCACCCGTCGAATCCGGTTCTGGGTTTCAGCCAACCGGAGGAGGTGCCCATGAGCGTGCTGGAACTTTGCGATCGCGAGATTGCTGCAGTGGGCCTCGATGCGACCGTCGCCGATGCCGTCAACAAGATGCTTGACCACCACGTCGGAGCTGTCGCAATCGTAGACGATCAGTTCCGTGTTGCGGGAATCTTCACCGAGCGCGACATGCTGCGCAAGATGTCGCTCAGCCGGTTAGATCCGCATACCACCTTGGTGCGCCAGTTGATGACGACGCCGGTGGAAATGGCGACATTTGGTACCGGACCAGGAGAGGCACTCAGCACTATGCTGGAGCGCCATTTCCGGCATCTGCCGGTTGCCGATGATCACGGAAAACTGCTGGGAATTCTTTCTATCCGCAACCTGCTTGAGTGGCGTGTCGATGACCTGAGCCATCAATTGGATTCCCTGGAACAGTATGTGTCCAATGATGGGCCCGGAGGCTAGGCCAAATAGAACGCACGAATCCAACCTCCTTATCACGGACGATTGCTGCCACCCGGATTGCAACGTCCGTTTTCTTTTTGCTGTTCGGCGAATACAAGGTCGCAGGACCGGGGTTCGCGCACGGCGGATTTCAAAACTATCTGCGCGATTACATCAGCAGCACTGCCGTGAGTTTCTACCGTCCAGTGTTGTCGGGACTTGTGTTGCCGCACGCAGTTTTTTTCGGATATGCCGTCGGCGTAATCGAGTTGCTGATTGGAATCTCGCTGCTGGTCGGGTTCTGGGTGCGTCCAGCGTGCATTCTCGGTATTCTCTTCCTGCTGAATCTGACGTTCGCGGCATGGTGGGATGTAGGGCACAGCGCGCCAATATGGCGGTACTTCGGCTCGCGGCTGGACACGCTGCCTCTGATATTGCTGCTTGCAATCTTCTTTGCTGCCGATGCGGGAACAGTCTGGGGATTCGATAAGCGCCGCGTGTAGATGCCACAGGCCCGGTGCCATCCAACAATGAGGGAATCACGATGAAGAGAGCGTTGAAAGCCGTATGTGTGCTGGCTCTGTTGTGCTTTGCGAGCGTGGGAATGGCTCAGACGCCGCGCCAAATTGTCGTGCACGCGGGGCACATGCTTGATGTGAAGTCCGGCAAAATGCTGTCTGACCAGACGATCGTCATTAACGAAGGAAAGATTGTCAGCGCGGGACCATCGGCTAGTGCGCACGTTCCCCAAGATGCCGTGCGCATCGACCTTCCCAATGCGACGATTCTCCCTGGGCTGATCGATGCGCACACGCACCTGACTATGAATCCGCAGTTCGGCTACGAGACGCTGGCGATTTCCGTGCCGCGAGAGGCGCTGATCGGGGCGAAGAACGCGCACACAACGCTGCTCGCGGGCTTCACGACCGTTCGAAACGTCGGTGCTGGGAATTTTACGGATGTCGCCCTGCGCGATGCGATCAATGCCGGAGATGTCCCCGGGCCGCGCCTGCTCGTAAGCGGCCCTGCGCTAGGCATCACGGGCGGGCACTGCGACAACAATATGCTGCCATTCGAATATCACGCGACGGATGACGGCGTGGCTGATGGCGTGGCGGCGGTCCAGCATAAGGTTCGAGAGAACATCAAGTACGGCGCGGATGTGATCAAGGTATGCGCCACCGGAGGTGTGCTTTCTCTGGGCGACGACCCGCAGCACTCGCAGTACACGCTCGAAGAGATGAAGGCGATTGTCGCGGATGCGCACCGCTTGGGACGCAAGGTCGCGGCGCATGCCCACGGAGCGGAAGGGATCCGGTGGGCCGCCGAGGCCGGAGTCGATTCGATCGAGCACGGATCGTACATCGATGACGCCGCGATCGCAGTAATGAAGGAGCACGGAACGTATCTGGTTCCAACGCTCTATCTCGGCGACTGGATGATCGACAATGCAGGACTGACCCATCTGCCTCCACCATTGCTGGCGAAGGCGAAGGCGGTGATTCCGGCGGCGCGCAAGAACATCGCGCATGCATTCGCCAGCGGGCTCAAGGTTGCATTCGGCACCGACGCGGCGGTATATCCGCACGGCATGAATGCTCACGAGTTCGCGGTAATGGTGAGGCTGGGCTTGACTCCGCTGCAAGCGATTCAGTCGGCGACGTTGAACGGAGCCGACCTGCTGGGATGGTCCGGGAAGGTCGGAACGCTTGAGGCGGGAGCTTGGGCCGACATCATTGCAGTGGATGGAGATCCTGTGAAGGACGTGACGACTCTGGAGCGGGTGAAGTTTGTGATGAAGGGCGGCGAGGTGGTGAAGAATGACTACGGCAAATGAGCGCCTGCCGCTACTTCGGTCTCACCTGTTCCGTGACCCAGTCCGTCCAGTATGAAGATTCTCCGCTTGCGAGTAGCCGCGCCGTTCCTTCAACCGCGTCCACGAAGTTTTCAATCATGGGGTAATGCAGATTCTCGTGAGCTGGCAAATTCTCGTGCCCGCCTGGATAGATAAGATCGGGGCCGTTCAGCGGAGACATCTCGATTTCGCCATCCGTACCGCGAATGCGGCACTCATCGCGATTTACATGCGAGTGCCAGCGAACATCCACCACGCCGCGCACGCCATTTTCATACTCGATCAGCACAGTCGCATTGTCTTCCACCGCATAGTGATGAAGGACGTTGGAGAGCTGGGCGGTGACAGTCACCGGCTGGCCAAACAGAAAATTCAAGACGTCGATACGGTGCGAGGCAACGTCGAAGAGCGGTCCGCCTCCCGCTTTGGCGGGATCGACCAGCCAACTCCGGCTGCCGGTTCCGTCGAACCACATGTGATTGGTCAGTTCGGCAGATACGGGCTTGCCGATTGCTCCCGCCGCAATGAGTTCTTTCGCCCTCTGCACTTTTGGGTAGCAGCGCCGGTAATACGCAACGGCAAACGGCTTTCCGCTCTTCTCGCCGGCCTCGACCATTGCACGGGCTTCGGCTTCGTTCATCGCCATCGGCTTTTCGCAGAGCACGTGCTTTCCCGCACGCAACGCCTGAATTGTCTGGGGCGCGTGAAGAAACACGGGCGTGCCGACGTAAACCACGTCGACTGCGGCATCCTTCAGAGCTTCGTCCAGGTTCTGATACGCGCGCGTGCTGTAAGGCGCAGCCTTGGCTGGATCGCGTGTTACGAGCCCGTGCAACTGGCTCCGCGGTTCCGATTGAATTGCGGGGATAACTCTGCGGGTGGCGATGTCGCCGATTCCGATGACGATCCAGTTGAGCATGTCCAAAGAAGAAAGGCCGGCACGCAGCCGGCCTTCAATTCTAATCAGAAATCAAAGCTACTTCTTGGGGGCGATCGCGTCCTTCGCGGCCTTGGCAACGCGGAACTTCACGACGGTCTTAGCCTTGATCTGAATCGGCTCGCCAGTCTGCGGATTGCGGCCCACGCGGGCTTTGCGGTGCGCCTTCACCAGGCGGCCCAGACCTGGGACGACGAAAATGCCATTCTTCTTGGTTTCTTTGATAGCGGTGTCCGAGAGAGCCTCGAGAAACGCCGCCGCGGTTTTGTTCGGGATCTCAGTCTTCTCAGCCAGTTGCCGGATGAGTTGTGTTTTGGTCAGACCTGCAGCCATACTTCCTCCTCGTAAAAATCGGTTTAATACCAGCAGGGGCCATCTTATACCCCTGAGGCTGTGGAAAAACACCTTATTCTACGCGGGTTTTACAATTCAGGTACGCTTGGAGGGGCATTTTTACAGGGTTTGTCATGACGTCCGTCTGCCAAGCACCCATTTTATGGGCTCTGGCGACGATTTCGGATTCAAGATTTCAGGTTGTAAGTTTTGCGCACGCAACGGAATGCATTGCTGGATCCGAACTCTACATTCTGAATCCCCAATCGGACTCAGATGCAATAATGAAATCAGGAGCGATATTTGAGCTGCGCTATCTGTGAAATCCGGAAAGAGAAGCGTTTTTGTCCCGCCGTGCACGGGCGAATCTGTCCGCAATGTTGCGGTGAGCAGCGCGAAGTCAGTCTCGATTGCCCGCTCGATTGCCCGTACCTGCGGCAGGCCCGCGAACATGAGAGGCCGCGTCCGGCCGACCAGATCGATCCCGCCGGATTGTTTCTGCAGGTCGAGGTCTCAGATCAGTTTATGTATGAGAAGGAACATTTGCTGATGGGACTGACGTATGCTCTGGCAAAATCGGCGCGTGCCGACCGCAGCGTAAACGATCAGGATCTGATCGCAGCGCTGTCCATGCTTGCGCAGAGCTACGAACGCCGCCTGAGTTCTGGATTGCACTATGAAGAGCCGCTCACATCAGACTCGCGGCGCAGTGTTGCAGCGGAAGTCGAGGCCATGGTGAAGGAATACCGCGCGGCCGAACAGCAGCATGTCGGCCATTCCACTCTGCGCCAATCCGACGTCCTGAAAGCGCTCGTATTCCTGTTGCGGCTCGGATACGGAAGGACGTCCGGACGCCCGAAGTCGCGAGCCTTTGTAGAATTTGTTTTCGCTCAATTTCCAGAGAAAGAGTCGGTGGTGGTCGCGCCGCAAGAGGCCGGCAGCCGCATCATTCTGCCGTAGTATCAGCCGTAGACCTGCAAATTCTCTCTGGACTACGAATTGTTATCCGTGAAGATCCGTGCGTGCGTTTTTCGTACCACCTGTCCCGGAGGAAGACTATTGAGCATTTCCTGTGCAGTCTTGCCCAGCAGCGGATGACGCAGATCGGGCGCGATTTCGGCCAGCGGCTGAAGCACAAACCTCCGCTTCGCCATCCCGGGATGCGGAATCGTCAACTCGGGCGTATTTACTATCAGGTCGCCAAACAGCAGGATATCGATGTCGATGGTGCGTGGGCCTTTCTGCTGCACCCTTCGCCGGCCCAAATTTTCTTCGATCTGTAGCAAAGAAGCCATTAGCTGCGACGGACTTTCGTCGGTTTCAAGCGCCACGGCGCAGTTTAGAAACCAATCCTGCTCAGTGAACTCCACCGGCTCCGTTTCATAACAAGATGAAATCGCACTCACCTCGCCGTGGCTTCCAAGCTGCGCGATCGCATCGCGAAGATGCGCCTGACCGTTTCCCATATTGGACCCGAGCGACAGGTAAGCAGTAGGCATTCGGCCTGTCTATTCTTACTCCGCGCGCAACACGCGAACAAATGCAAGTGGTGCCTTTAGCCAGTTTTAACGCGAATCCGATTCGCTTTTTGCCTAGCACAGGGTCTGACACCTTGGTCACTATCGTGGACGGCGTTGCTCCCCTAGAATTCGGGTATGACGTTGGAGTCGCTGCTTCTAAGCAAGGACCCGGACCTTGTTCGAGTATTACGCCCGACCCTCGAGAAGCTGTCGATCGATGTTGAAATCTGCCACGAGGCGCGCGCGGGCGCCGATATTTTGATTTCAGACAAGTTTGACGCGGTGATCGTCGATTGTGACGACCTCAACGGCGGCCTTGCCCTGTTGCAGGGACTGCGACAAACTCCCAGCAACAAGAATTCGGTGGCATTTGCAGTCCTGAACGGCAAACGAACGACCACTCAGGACGCGTTCGGTATGGGCGCCAACTTCGTTCTCCAGAAGCCGATCAGCAGCCTGAACGCGTCCCGCTGTTTCCATGCCGCTCTAAATTTTATGCTCAAGGAGCGCCGCCGTTACTTCCGTCAGCCCGTGAAGATGCAGGTAGACGTGGTCCTTGAGGGCAAGACGCTCAAAGCGAGCAGCACAAACATCAGCGAAGGTGGCATTGCCCTGATTCTGCACGAAGCCGTGCCCAAGGGTGCGACTCCGCATCTTAAGTTTTCACTGCCTCAATCCAATCTGCGGATGGAAGTCGAAGCTGAGGTGGCCTGGAATGATATGAAAGGGCTCGCTGGCTTTCGTTTCCACAATGTACCCAAATCCTCCCAGGAACAGCTTGAGCGTTGGCTTGACGAGCAGATGGAGCAGGAGTTCCCAGGAGCCAAAGATCGCATCGCAGCGGCGGACTCCGACAAGGTCCACTAAGCGCTGCGCTTTCCCAGTGGGTACCTTCCTTTAGACTTGCGCCCAAATCCAGCCGTGGCTAGCTTTCATATCTTGGGAGTTTCTATGGCCACGAACAGCTTCCGCATCGCAAAAGTCCAGAGAACGCTGGAGTATTTCGAGAACGACGTTCCGTTGCTCCACATGCGGGTGAAGGAACTGTCGAGAGAACGGCAGGAATCGGCGAAGAAATTCGCAGCGGCAGTCATCGATCAGACCCGCGCTGAATTAGAGCGCCTTCTACGAGAGCAGCCGGAAAATCAGGATGATCCCGCCAGTCCTCCCTGCGAGCCTGCAGACTAAGTTCGAGGAGCCAAATTCGGGAACGGGTCTACAGCGACGAACTCGCTGCAGACTGTGCGCCTAAGCTCGTAGCAACGCCCTTTTCTTCCTCTGGATAGGTGACTTCTTCCCACATCGATTTGTCGCGCAGAATGCGCGAAACCAGGGCCGTGTGCATGGCGTGCCCGGCGCGGTCGGCGATGATCCTGCCGAGAAGCTGTTTGCCCAAAAGCGCCAGATCTCCCACGAGATCAAGAACCTTGTGCCGCACAAACTCGTCGGGGTAACGCAGGGGCCCGTTCTCGATGCCATCGCGAGTCAGCACAATGCAATTCTCCCGCGACGCGCCACGGATTAGTCCCATGTTTCGCATCGCCTCCTCGTCCTGGCGCGATCCGAATGTGCGGGCCGGCGCAATGTGCTTCAGATAACTGCCGTTCGTGAGTTGCACCTCGAACGATTCTTTCCCGATCAGTGCATGCGGAAAGTTGATTGAGTACGAAACTGAGTATCCATTCGACGGATACACCGCGATGAACTTGTTGCCTTCCCGCAGCTCCAACTCGCGGCGAATCTTCAGATACTTCCGAGCTTTGCGCTGCTTGCGAATCCCTGCCTTCTGGATCATGTCCACAAAAGGCTTGGCGCTGCCGTCGAGAATGGGAAGTTCCAGGTTATCGAGCTCGATGATGGCGTTGTCGATTCCTACTCCGATGATCGCCGACAACACGTGCTCAGTCGTGGAGATCAAGACCCCCTTCTTCATCAAGCTCGTTGCGTAGCTGACTCGGGCGACGTTGCGGCTGACGGCCTCAATCTCGAAACCGTCGAGATCGGTACGACGGAACACGATTCCCGTTCCCGAAGGTGCAGGAAGCATTCGCATCGATACCGGCGCGCCGCTGTGCAGCCCGACGCCACTGCAACCAATCGCCGCTCGTATTGTTTGCTCGGAGATCAAAAGCAGGTCAGGTATTTACCGGGATGTAACAAGGGTACCGTCTCGATAAGAAATCCGTCTGTGGCAAAAAAGCCACAGTTCGTGGTGTCCGATCGCTGGCTCTGAGAAGGAATACCCGAGCTCTGCGACCATGCAAGTGATAGAAATACGAAGATTACAGCGAGCTGGCACGCTCTGCTGTATTGCGGGGACGCACCTGAAGTGCAAACAGTGTCATTGTGCCTTTGAGTCCTCGACGAGTGAGCCGGAATTCAAGCTGCCTTACTTCTTGCTACCTTTGGCGGGCTTGTTGGGGTTATAGCCGGAGTTGGGATCGAACATGGCGGGTTCGAGTCCCTGATTGATAGTCACCGAATTAAGAAAGCGCTGGCTGGTCATGTCTCCGTTGAAGTACCGCGTGACGTTGAATGGCGCCATCACTCCAGAGACCTGGCGATAGTTTTCGTAAATCTCTTCTTCGAGATTTTTCTGGCGGTCCACAGGATCGCGCCACTCAAAAGTCTTCCTGACCGGCAGGTGCGTATCGACATCGAAATACAGCGACACGCTTTCGTTCTTCGAATTCACCAGTGTGACGCGCAGTGCCGGATGCTGCGCCGCAATGGCATTTCCTTCATAGAGCATCACCACACCGGGATCGTTCACCCACGTTCGCAGCACGGTATCCAGAGAGAATCGCCGCCGCCGCAGATAGTCGTCGAGATCTTTCTGCTCAATCGGGCGAGGCCCCTTGTACGTAATTTCCCAGGCCTTGTTCCCGACGTATAGCTGGGCGATATCGCGCTCCTTCGTCAGTTCGACGCGCTCTTTGTCCGGAAATTCCCAAAAACTCCAGAACACTCCGCCCGCCCCTGTGGGACGACCAGAATGAAAGCCGTAGCCACGTCCCTGGCTCTCGCGGTCGCGTATCGCTAGGTAGGCCTGCCCGCCGAGCGCTTGAATCGCCTGGTCAAGGATCGACTTGGCCTGAGCGGCGTTCTGCAGACCCTCCTTGTCCATCGGCGCCCTGTCGGAAGCGGATGATTCGGGGGAGGCTTGGGATGCGCTTTGCGCAGAATTGGAGGCCGGTGTCTGAGCCTGTGCCCAGCCCAAGCACACCAAAACCAGTATCGAAAGAAACACTTTCATTTCGTTTGAGGGAGTAAGCGCGCGCAATCAGAATTGTAGCGTTTTTGGTGGACTTTCTGCCCGCAGCCGTGAAGCTCCTCTCGTCCCTTGGATGCAGAATCAGCCTGAAATGCAAGCTGTCTAGCCTGATTTTCTGGGGCTGGCATGGGCGGCATTAGCCCACCAAAACCGCGCCACCGTTGACGTTAAAGATCTCCCCGGTAATGAAGCCCGCATGTTCCGTGCACAAGAAAAGCACAGGTCCGGCAATCTCTTCCGGCTTGCCAACGCGGCCCATAGGAATCGTACGGCGAATCTCCTCTCCACTGCTGGGATCCTCCAAGGCCTCTTTACTCATATCCGTATCGACCCAGCCCGGAGCCACGCAGTTCACATAAATACTTGCCCGTGCCAATTCGGCGGCGAGAGTCTTGGTCATGCTGATCAGAGCGCCCTTGCTGGCGGAGTAGTCGCAGTGAAAGGCTTCTCCGCGCTGGCCACTCGTGGAACTGATCAGGACAATGTGTCCGGCCGCACCGCTCGTCGTCGGCTGCGCTTTCATTTGCGCGACTGCGTGCTTCACCAGCCCGAATACTCCGTCGAGATTGGCCGAGAGCGTAGAACGCCACTGCTCGTCCGTCATTTTGTCGATCGGCACGTCTTCCACGGGCCACACGCCATGATTCGCCACGAGGATGTCGAGCCGTCCAAAATGCCTTGCGGTCTCTGCGACCAGCGAGCGAGCGGAATCGGGCGTGTTCAACTCCGAAGCAATGGGGAAGCAGGAACCCTCGCCGCATTCCCGTTCCAACGCTTCGGCTTGCGCCCGCGCACTGCGGTAGCTGAACGCAACCTTCGCTCCCGCAGCGGCGAACATCCGAACTGTTGCGGCTCCAATACCGCGCGAACCGCCCGAGATTAATGCGACCTTACCAGTCAGAGAAAGTGGGACGGACATAGCTGACTAGGCTATCGCAAAATCAGCATAGGCGAACAGCCGCCTCATGTGCAGGCACAGACGTCCGCGATTTCCTGTCACGGATTCTGTAGCTAGATTCCCTGGCTGGAAGAACTTCGCTCCGATTTCAATCCCCGCAGCAGGAGCCTGACCAGCATTCCGTCAAACCGGGTGCCGCTCATTTTCACCAGTTCGTCCAAGGCTTGCTCGGGAGTACGTGCAGTGGAGAACGACTGCTCCGTAACCATGTTGGCGTACGCGTCCGCCAGTCCGATGATTCGCGCCCACAGCGGTATCTCCTCGCCACGCAGGCCATCCGGATATCCCGAGCCATCGAAGCGCTGATGATGATGCTCGATGGCCTCCCGCATCATCGCCGAATGAGGGATCACGCCCACGATCTCGGCTCCGACGTGCGCGTGCATTCGCACCTGGAAAAACTCGTCGTCACTGAGCGGCCCGGGCTTATTGAGAATCTGTTCCGGGACAAATATCTTTCCGACATCGTGGACACGTGCCGCGTATACGAGGTCGGCAGTTTCCTCGGACGATAGGCCGAGCGCCCGCCCAACGACCTCGCTATAACGAGCCACGAGATCGCCGTGACCGGCAGATTGCATCTCGCGCGATTCGGCGGCGCGGCTGAGAGACTCAATGGCTTCTTTGAGCAGCGGCAAGTTACAGCCATCGTCTCCGCAACAGAGCTTGTACAGCGTGGAGATGAGTTCCTCCAATTGCTCCGGCCCCGAACGCTCACGTTGCAGGAAGCCCTCAATATAGGCCGAAATTTGTTGCCTCTGGCGCGCGAAATCCTGGCCTTCCACGAATTCCTGAGCCGTCGAAACCAGATTGCCTCCCGATCGCTTTGACACGTACATGCCCGCGTCCGCTACGCGAATGATGTCTTCAATCGAGAACCCGTGCATCGGGAAACTGGCTACACCGAAGCTGCCCGTGATGTGGTGCTCCGAGAGCATCGGGTCTGTCGCGAGCCACTGCCGCAGGCGTTCTGCCAGCACTTGTGCCTGCTCCGCACCGGTTTCCGGCATGAGTACGATGAACTCATCGCCGCCATATCGCGCCACCACGTTCGACTGCCGAGATTTCTGCTCGAGAAGACGTCCGACACGCGCGAGCACCAGATCGCCCTCGAAGTGTCCCATGGAGTCGTTCACTTCCTTGAACTTGTCCAGATCGATCAGTACGACTGAGAATGGACGCCCGGAACGCGAAGCGCGCTTCCACTCGGCCGAGAGTGCCTCCCAGAAGAAGCGCCGTGTCTTAATGCCGGTGAGTCCGTCGGTGATGGACTGCTGCTGCAGCTTCTGAAACACAAATGCGTTGTGCAATGCCGTCGCCAACAAGTCTGCAAGCGTGTTGAGAATCAAAACGTCCTGCGGCGAGAATGCATTTTCGTTACGGCTCTCAATATTGAGTACACCCAGCAGCCCTTCGGCATACGTGATCGGGATGCAAAGCACTGCGCGAGAGTCGGGAAGAATGCCGTTTATATTTCCCGGCAACGCATTCTGTACCAGAGCCCTTTCTCCCGTACGCGCGACTCGGCCCAGAATGCCCGTGCCCAGCGGGATGCGCCTACCCGTCGCGTGAGGTGTGAGACCCGCCTCGGCTTTGATCTCGACTTCCTTGGTGCCTTTATCGAGCAGTCCGATCCCGATGTGATCGAAGCTGAAGTTCTTTTGAATCTCGCCCGCGATCTCGCTCAACATGTGCACGGGATCATCGCTCGAAATCGCTGTCCGCGAAACGTTGTTCAGGAACGCGAGTTGCCGCGAGCGCCGCTGCTCATCCGCAAACAGCCGCGCATTCTCCACTGCGACAGAGACCTGTCCTGCGGCCGTAACCATGACATCAAGGTCGCGCTGCTCGAAGACAAACTCGCGGTTCGGATTCATTGCCACCATGATCCCTGAGGCCTTGTTGCCCATGAAAATGGGAGCAGCAATCAGGCACTTGGCGGGGCGCTGAGGAACATGCGTAACTCCCAGGCGTTTTCGGGCGGCCTCGAGATCTGACCGGATGAGCAGTGGCTCGCCATTGCGAATTACATATTCCGTAAAAGCATCGCGCACCTCGCGCGTTCGTTTTGCCAGCACGCGGCCATCGCGCACTTCGAGTTCGAAACGGATTTCTTCTCCTTCCTGGAAAGCAATGTAAAAGTTGCTGGTGTCGAAGATCTGCCCCAGCTCAATCTGGATGGTTCGCAGAATCTCGTCCTGGTCAAGACGCGAGCTGATCGCCTTCCCGATCTCGGTCAGGAGTTCGTATTCTTTCGTACGCCGGTGAGCGTCGTGGCTGACAACATAGTTCTCGAGCGTGAGACCCAATTGCAGTGCCAGCCCAATCATCAGATGTGGTCCCGAGGACCCGAATGCCCTGCGTTCCGCATGTGGAAACAGGATCACGCCGAAATTGTTTTCGCGCGTCTGCAGATTGACTGCCGTCAGGTGGCGAACACCCGCCCTCTGCATAATCCGCTTGAACTCGGCGAACGTGCCGGGAGAGGACACCGGCAAAGGTTCTGTCATGTCAGCCAAATCGTGCACCGTAAGGATTCCGCTCCGGCGATAGGCAAGCTGGCAGATGTAGTCTCCAGCGCCGCTCGTCTCGAGCGAATCCACGAAGCCGCCGGGGAATCCCTGCTGTGCAGACGGTAAAAGACTCCTCCACCGTTCGCTGATCACGATGACGGCGCCCTCCATGTTCAGCGCCGTGCACAAACGATTCAAAGCCGCCTGCATGCTCGGCTTCAGATCCTCCGCCAGCAAGAGCCGCCGCGGATCGACGCCCAGCGTCGAGAGTGCAAGGGTATTCTCCTGCACTGCATTTCGCTGGTTCTCGAAGAGGACCATCACCATCGCGATCCCTAGCAGCATCTGCGGCACGGGGCCAAACAGGCGCAGGGCATTGCCGAACATTTCGATCACCGGGTTCTGAATCTGCCCAACGCCCATGAGCACGCCCCACATTGCGAGTGCGATGGCAAGCACCTGAAACGCGAGCGAACCGCGCCTGTGGCCGTTTAGGAGGAAGATCAGCGAGCAGTACAACAGAATTGCGGCGAGCCCGATGCCAAGCTGGATTGCAGGCTGCACATCGGGACGAAACGTCCCATTCACGATGTGTCCGCGCAACGTCAGCAGGGCGAGCACCACTCCCACAGCCGCGACCGCACCGTCATACCACCTGAACTGCGACGCACCGCGCATCATTCGCGTGGACACGAAGATGCATAGCGCCATTGCGACCAGGAACAATTCGCCAACAAAGAATGCGACCGACGATGCCGGAAACGCGTCGAGTACGTAGTGCAGCGAGTATGCAGCCCAGGCCAGTTGCCACGCGCGAAAATATTGTTGGTGGCTCTGCTCGTACAGGTATGTAAAAATCGCGAACAGCAGAACGGATACGGATCCGGGGACCAGGACGGTAGTGATGAAGACACTGTTCATAGGGCCGTGAAGGACACCTCTGGCCAATCGACCTGGCACAGTTTCGGGGGGAAACAGTGCCCCAATGTTTTCACAGCAGCCGCCCGAAAACAATAGGTTTTAAGTACAATCCCGCCCTTCGATTCCTCGCTAAAGTACAGAGTTGTATGGAATAACGATATGGCGGTTCGCTTGACGCTTGCGAGCGCCGCTCCGTACCATCGGAAAGTTCGACGTCCCTATGCCCGATCCCCAGAATTCCAACGCAAGCGGCAACCCGCGAGTGCGTTTCGCGCCCTCGCCCACCGGATTTCTCCATGTTGGCAGCGCCCGCACATTCATCTTCAACTGGCTCTACGCGCGACGGAATAACGGCACCATGATCCTGCGCCTCGACGACACCGACGTCGAACGAAATACAGATGCATCGGTGAATTCGATTTTTGAAGGCCTGAAGTGGCTCGGACTTGACTGGGATGAAGAGTACAAGCAGTCCGATCGCGGAGCTCTTCACCGCCACATGGCTCAGACGATTTTTGAAAAGGGGCTGGCCTACCGCGACTTCACTCCGGCGCACACGGGGGATAGCGAAAAATCGGGCGTGCAAGGCACCTGGCTCTTCAATCCCGGTATGCGCGAGATGTCGCGTGAAGAAAGCGATCGCCGCGCGGCCGCCGGAGAGCCGTTTGCTTTGCGCTTCCGCGTGCCTCGTGAAAGCGGACACATGGTTCGGTTCACCGATGCCGTGTACGGCGAGCAGATGAAGGCCGGTGCAGATATCGAAGACTTCGCGCTTCTGCGCTCCGACGCCAACCCGACGTATCATCTGGCATCATGCGCCGACGATTCCGACCTGCGGATCAGCCACATCATCCGCGGCCAGGACCATCTCTCGAATACCTTTAAGCACGTCCTGATCTTCGAGGCCGCCGGCTACACGCCGCCGCAGTTTGCGCATCTTCCCCTCTTGGTCGCACCCGATGGCACGAAGCTGTCCAAGCGCCGCCACGGTCCCGTTGTGAGTGTCACGACCTATCGTGATGCTGGCTTCCTGCCCGAAGCCTTCATCAATTTTCTCTGCCTGCTGGGATGGTCGCCCAAAGACGACCGCACGAAGTTGAGCCTGCAGGAGTTGATCGACATTTTTTCGCTGGAAGGCATCAATCGGGCGAACGCGGTCGTGAACTTCAAAGAACCCGCGTCCACGCCCGAAGAGATGTTCGATGCCAAGGCGGTATGGCTTAATGCCGAGCATATTCGCGGGCTCGCGATCGAAGACTTGAGCAACCGCCTGCTGCCGATCGTGCACAAGGCGGGATATAACGTCAGCGCACCCAGGATGCTGCAGATCACCCCCCTCATCCGCGAGCGAATCAAGTTCCTGTGCGAAGTGCTCACGGCCGCGGATTTCTTTTTTGTTGATCAACTGCCGCCATACGACACCGCAGAGCTGATCCCACAAAAAGGTGACGCAGCCATGGCGCTCAAAGCGCTGCAGAAGGCACAGGCAGTGTTGCCCAGTGTCGAATTCAAGCACGATCCTCTGGACCAGGCCCTGCGCGCAGCGGCTCAGGAGGTGGGCGTAAAAGCCGGCCAGATGTTCCAGCCAATTCGCGTCGCAGTCTGCGGAAGAAAGAACGCGCCGCCTCTCTTCGAAACCCTGGAAGTCCTGGGCAAGCAAACCACGCTCGCCCGCATTGCCGAAGCAATCGCAAAGTTGTGATAAGCAGAGCTGATGGCATCTCCGCTTGAGGCGTTTTCATGCTCACGCCGACTTCTAGCCGGCGCCGCGCCACGCTCTCGGGATTTTCTTTGCATCCCTCTAAAGCCGAACCCGATCTATAGCCGCAGCCCAACTTTGAAAATTTGAAACTCTGAAACCTTGAGACTTTGAAGTACGAGAGGAATCATGAAAGCCGTCCAGATCAGCAAGCCCGGTGGAAATTTCGAGTTCGTCGACCGCCCCACTCCCGAGCCCGGACGCGGTCAGGTCCGCATCAAAGTCGAAGCCTGCGGCATCTGCCACAGCGATGAACTCGTCAAAGAAGGCTATTGGCCCGGCATTCAGTATCCCCGTGTCCCCGGACACGAAATCGCCGGACGCATCGACAAAGTAGGGCCCGATGTACCGCAGTGGAAGGCGGGACAGCGCGTCGGTGTGGGCTGGCATGGTGGACACTGCTTCGTGTGCGAGCCCTGCCGTCGCGGCGACTTTATTCACTGCCGGAACGAAAAGATCACCGGGATCCATTTCGATGGCGGCTATGCCGAGTATGTCGTGGTTCCATCTGAGGCGGTTGCCTTGATCCCCGGTGACATCTCAGCCGATGAAGCCGCCCCGCTACTCTGCGCGGGTATTACCGTCTTCAACGCGCTCAGGAATTCCAGCGCCCGCGCCGGAGATCTCGTCGCCGTGCAAGGCATAGGCGGGCTCGGGCACCTCGGTATCCAGTGCGCGCGCCAGATGGGGTTTCATACCGTCGCCATTGGGCGAGGCGGAGATAAGGAAGCTCTGGCGAAGAAACTCGGCGCACATACCTACATCGACACCAACACGGGCTCTCCGGCCGAGGCGCTGCAGAAGATGGGCGGCGCGCACATCGTTCTGGCCACTGCGCCGGATTCCAAGTCCATGTCCGCCCTCATCGACGGCCTCGGTCCGAACGGCACGCTGATGATCATCGGAGCCGGCATGGAGTCGCTCTCGGTCACTCCCCTGCAACTCATCCCCGGCACCAAATCGATTCGCGGCTGGGCCTCAGGCACCGCGAGGGATTCGCAGGACACACTCGAGTTCAGCGCCTTCAGCGGTGTCCGCCCGATGATCGAACGCTACCCCTTGGAGAAAGCCGCCGATGCCTATAAGCAAATGATCAGCGGCAAAGCCAGGTTTCGCGTCGTACTTACCATGAGCTAGGAACTCTACCGGCGTGCAAGCAGGCCGGTGCCGGATAGAGTCAATACAGAAAAGGCGTGGAAGGCAAACTCCACGCCTCTTTCATTTCCGTTCCCCACAAATCTCGCGTTCTCATTCCGACGCGTACTTCGCCGTCAGGAATCTGCTTGTCCTCGCGACGCAGCAGAGCGCCCGCCAATCTGTTGACATAGAGTACTTTGTATTATAAAGTTCAACTAGTCATGACAGATGATCCTTTTCTTCAGCCGATTGCCAGGCGCTGGATCCCACGCGAGATGCTGGAACCGCCGTCGCTCGATCACTCGCAGCTCTCCGAACCAATTGAGCGCCGCTACGCGCTGCTGATTAATCCGTTCTACGCGAAAGACGCGAACGCCAGCTTCGGCAAACATGTCCTCACGCCCTCTCTCGCGCTCACCAGCTTCGCGGCGACGACACCGGCACACTGGCGCGTCGAGTATTGGGACGAGAACCTGCTCGACGGACGCCCGCCGTTTCGCCCAATGCCAGAGGTCGTAGGTATCACCGTGCATCTGACCTTCGCGACACGCGCGTATGAGCTTGCAGACTGGTATCGCGCCCGCGGATCAAAGGTAATCCTCGGCGGACTGCACGTGCTCTCTTGTCCGGAAGAATGCGCTCCGCATGCCGACGCCCTCGCCCTCGGTGACGGTGTCCAGCTCTGGCCCCGCATCCTGCACGACCTAGAGCAGAACAACCTCCAGCCGCGATACGCCGCCAGCTATGAGAACGACTATTGCGAGGATCCTGCGCCGCGCCGCGAGATCCTTCCACGACGCAACTTTCTAACCACCACCAGCCTCATCGCCACCCGCGGATGTCACAACCGCTGCGGCTTTTGCTATCTCGCGACCGATGGCTTGCGCATGCCTTATCGCATGAAACATCCGCAACAGATTGTCGAGGAATTCAAAGCCGACGACCAGCCTTATGCGGTTTTCATCGACAATAATCTGGGCTCCCGCCGCGACTATCTGCACGCGCTGTGTAGCGCGCTGCGTCCGCTGAAGAAGATCTGGAGCGCGGCCGTTACCATCGATGTCACCGATGACCCGAGCCTCATTCGCAACATGGCGCTCGCCGGCTGCACTGGAGTCTTCATCGGCTTCGAGTCGCTCTCAGACGAAAACCTTTCCGACTCGCACAAAAAGACGCCGAAGACCTCCGACTATGCTCGCCGCGTGCGCATCCTGCACGACTACGGTATCCAGGTGAATGGATCATTCGTCCTAGGGTTCGACCATGACCGTAAGGACGTCTTTGTACGAACGGCTGAGTGGATCGAGGAGAACCGCCTGGAGTGCGCCACGTTCCACGTCCTTACGCCCTATCCTGCGACGCCGCTATTCCGTCAGATGGAATGCCAAGGACGCATCCTGCACCGTGACTGGAGTCTTTACGACACCAGCCACGCTGTCTTCCGCCCAAAGCACATGGCACCCGAAGAACTCGAGCACGGATACGCCTGGATTTACCAGCGCCTGTTCTCTCACGCGTCGATCTGGCGTCGCAGGCCAGAGCAATGGCAGGCCATACCGCTGTACCTGGCCATGTCATATCTGTACAAGCGGTCGAACCGCTTCTGGCACCTGCTGATCAAGCACGACCTAGTGAATCCCGTGTGGAAGCCGCTGGTTGAGATGACGCGCTGGCGGCACGTGCGTTACCGCCGGCAGCTCGCTGAACAGGAACTGCCGGTAGGCTCGCCGGGACAGGTAGTCTCCGCAGGCGTGTAGGGGCGGACGCATATTTTTCCGGCGCTACACTCTCGTTGCAGCAAGCTCCTCGACTCGACGCAAAATCGCGAGGATATCGTCTGCGGTTGTTCTCGGATTCATCACCACCAGCCGCAGCACTCTCCGCCCATCGAGCACGGTCGAGCTGATGTAAGCGAAACCGCTCTCGTTCAACTCTTCCTTGATCGCCCAGTGGTGGCGATCCGAAGCGCGCGTCGCACGCCGGTCCCGAAGCTCAAAGCAGAAGATGTTGGAATGCGGC
>Ga0136846_1239895_pt1 | contig 48291 bp, 43 predicted proteins | sample HopSoiMetagenom2_FD_96841 | JGI IMG/M metagenome (GOLD analysis project Ga0136846, IMG submission 96841) | Grasslands soil microbial communities from Hopland, California, USA - 2 Assembly 2016 (version 4) | ecosystem: Environmental > Terrestrial > Soil > Grasslands | place: USA: Hopland...
ATTCGGAACGGGCAGACACCTCGAATCCGCGAGATGTTGTGGGAACCGCTCGCGCTTGCAGCGCTCAATCAGCCGGTCGGGCAGGCGGCGGCCCCGGCGTTTGCGCGCGTGCTGGCGGAGATGTTTGGCCCGGACCCGCGGCTCTGCGCGATGGTGTTGCCGACCGCCCCGCTGCACCTGATGTATGCGGAACCGGCGCGCGAATTCATCGAGCGGCACGGCGGCACGGTGCGAACAGGTTCGCCGGCCAGGCTGACGATCGACGGCCGCGTGCACGTTGACGCCTCCGGCGATCGCTGGGCTCCGGATTCCGTGATCGCCGCGGTCCCCTGGTTCGCGATGCGCGAACTCGTCGCCGACGACACGCACGGCAGACTCGAATCCCTCGTTCGATCAGCCGGGATGATGGCATCGTCTCCCATCCTGACGGTGAACCTCTGGTTCGATCGGCCCGTGCTCGATGAGGCTTTCGTGGGGCTTCCCGGCCGGGCGATGCAGTGGGTATTCGACAAGCGACACGTGCTGGGCGGCGGCGCGTCGCATTTGTCCCTGGTGTCGAGCGGGGCCTCGCCGCTCGTCGCGATGTCCAATCCCGATCTGATTGCGATGGCCGTCGGGGAACTCGCCGAAGCGTTGCCCTCGGTCCGCGAGGCCAGGTTCGTTCGCGGCTCGGTGATTCGCGAGCCGCACGCGACGTTTTCCCTGGCCCCCGGACAGCCGGCGCGCCCGCCGGTCGACACATCGGTGCCGGGGTTGTTCCTGGCGGGCGACTGGATTGACACCGGACTCCCCGCTACGATCGAGAGCGCTGTCCGCGCCGGGCATCGCGCCGCCGAGCGCGCGTGCGCCCGGTAATTGATATCGTCTGGCCGTTGGCATGCGCTCCATAGTCGTCCACTACAAAGAGCTGGCGCTCAAGGGAAAGAACCGCTCGTGGTTCATTCGGATGCTCGTCCGCAATCTGCAGTTCGCGCTCGCCGGCCTACATGTCCAGGCGATTCGTCAGGTGATGGGCCGGATCGAGCTCGAACTGGCGCCTGAAGCCGACTGGCCGGCCGTCCGCGATCGTTTGCGCACCGTGTTTGGCATCGCCTACTTCTCCCCGGCCGGCCGGGGCTCGCTCGAATTCGACAGCCTGTCAGAGGCGATCCTGAGGGACCTCGGCGACCGTACCGCCGAGACATTTCGTGTCACCGCACGGCGGACGGACAAGCGCTTTCCCTTCACGTCTCCGCAGATCGAACGCGAAGTCGGGGGACGGATCAAACAGGCGAGGGGCTGGCAGGTGGATCTTGGTGCTCCGGCCCTGACGGTTCACGTCGATATGCTGCCGGATGGCGCCTTCTATTTTTTCGGCAAGGATGCAGGCGCGGGCGGCCTTCCGACCGGGACCGGCGGGCGCGTTGCGTGTCTGCTGTCGGGCGGCATCGATTCGCCTGTCGCTGCGTATCGGCTGATGCGCCGCGGTTGTTCGGTCCTGTTCATCCACTTTCACAGCTACCCGATCCTGTCCCGCGCCTCGCAGGAAAAGGTCCGCGAAATCGCGGCTCTGCTGACGAAGTACCAGCAGCGCTCGCGGCTGATGCTCGTCCCCTTCGGAGAGGTGCAGCAGAAAGTGCTCCTTGCGATCAGGCCCGAGCTTCGCGTCGTCATGTATCGCCGGCTCATGCTGCGAATTGCCGAGCGCCTGGCGCGCAGGTGGCGGGCGCGCGCGCTGGTGACGGGGGAAGTCATCGGTCAGGTGGCGTCCCAGACCCTCGAAAACCTCACCACCATTGCCGGCGCGACGACGATGGAGGTATTGCGCCCGCTGGTGGGAATGGACAAGGACGAGATCATCCTCGAAGCCCAGAGGCTCGGCACGTTTCCAATTTCGATCATCCCCGACCAGGATTGTTGTCAGCTGTTCACGCCGCCGCACCCGGCCACGCGCGTGACGCCCCGGCAGATAGAGGAGGCCGAGCAGCTGCTGCCGATCGAAGAGCTCGTGCAGGCGGCCGCATCGGCTGCGGACGTCGAACAGTTCAGGCTATCGTGATCGCGCGGCTGAGATACACGTCCTGGATCGCGTTCAGAAGACCGACGCCTTCCTTGATGGGCCGCTGAAATGCCTTGCGGCCGGAGATCAGTCCCATCCCTCCCGCGCGCTTGTTGATGACCGCGGTCTTGACGGCTTCCTTGAGATCGCTCTCGCCCGACGAAGCGCCGCCCGAGTTGATCAGGCCCGCGCGCCCCATGTAGCAGTTGGCGACCTGATACCGCGTCAGGTCGATCGGATGAGGCGTCGTGAGCTCCGAGTAGACCTTCTTGTGCGTCTTGCCGAAGTTGAGCGCCGTGTACCCGCCGTTGTTCTCCGGCAGCTTCTGCTTGATGATGTCGGCGCCAATCGTGACGCCGAGATGGTTCGCCTGGCCGGTGAGGTCCGCGGCAACATGGTAGTCGACGTCCTTCGTCTTGAACGCCGGGTTCCTGAGGTAGCACCAGAGCACGGTGAACATGCCCAGCTCGTGCGCGTGCTGGAACATCTCGGTGACTTCCTGGATTTGCCGCTTCGACTCCTCCGAACCGAAATAGATCGTGGCGCCAACGCCCCTCGCGCCCATGTCGAACGCCTGCTTGACGCTCGCGAACTTGATCTGGTCGAAGGTGTTCGGGTACGTCAAGAACTCGTTGTGATTGAGCTTGAGGATGTACGGAATGCGGTGGGCATACTTCCGGGCCACGACTCCAAGCACCCCCAGGGTGGACGCGACGGAGTTGCAGCCGCCCTCGATCGCGAGCTTGACGATGTTCTCGGGATCGAAATACGCGGGGTTCGGCGCGAACGAGGCGCCGGCCGAATGTTCGATACCCTGGTCGACGGGCAGGATAGAAACGTAGCCCGTACCGGCAAGGCGTCCGTGATCGAGCAGCGCCTGAAGGCTTCCGAGGACGCGGTTCGAGCGATCGGACCCCATCCAGATCTGCTCGACGTGGTCGGGCGCGGGAAGGTGCAGCGTCGATTTGGGAATCGTCCGGCACTCGTGTTCGAGGAGTTGTGACGCCTCGGCGCCGAGAATCGCCTCGACGTCTATCGAAGCCGATGAACGCATGACGGCCGTGTCGCCAGCCAAGGAATATCCCTCTCTGGCCCGCGCATCGTCCGCCGATCAGACTCATCTGAAGGGCACGAGTCGAGGTGCTCTCCAGGCCGGAACCGCGCAAGCCGATTTCATTGTAGCCAAAGACCGAGGGCGCGCGCGAGCCGTTCGTTCAAGCGGATCGACGAAGTCTTTCAGACTGTCCGCGGCCTACTCGACATGGACCGGATGCCGGAGTCCCGCTAGATAGTCGCGAAGTCCCTCGTGGGTGCTGCGGAACGCGAGCTCAGTCCAGGGAATCGCGGTCGCCTCGAAGAGGACCGTATCCAGACATTCCGCATCTTCGGCATGTAGCGTGCCGCCCACCGCCGTGGCCGCATACACGACGATGACGGGCGCGCGGCCGGGATAGGAATAGATGTTTACGAGTCCGTCCAGCCGTACGTCCAGGCCGCATTCCTCGCGCGCTTCGCGGATCGCCGCCGTGGTCAGCGGTTCACCGCGATCGACATAGCCGCCGGGAAACACCCATTTGCCGTACCCGGGATCGATGGCGCGTCGCACGAGCACGATGCGGTCTTCGGATGTGCGGATAATCGTGCCGACCGCGATCTTGGGATCGAGATAGAACACGAACGAACAGCGCGGGCATACGAGCCGTTCGGGTTCGGTCGCCTTCAGCAGCCTGCGCTCGAGTTCGCCGCCGCAGCGCGGGCAGAAGCGATAGGTGCGCGACTCGTCGTGCTCGGCAAGGTGCCAGTCCGGCATGATCACCGCAGTATAATTCCGGCAGCATGTCGATTTTGAAAGTCGCGCGAATGGGGCATCCCGTCCTCCGGACGCCGGCACAGCCGCTCGAGCGGAGCGACATCAGGAACGCGGCGTTTCAGCGATTAATCGACGACATGATGGACACGATGGCCGAATACCACGGCGTGGGGCTGGCTGCGCCCCAGGTGCACGAGAGCCTGCGTCTCTTCGTCGTCGCGTTCGATCCCACGCAACCCGAGCCTGGCGAGGACGATCCGCTCGAGCCGTTTGCCATCATCAACCCCGAGATCACTCCAGTCGGCGAGGAGATTGTCGAGGACTGGGAGGGCTGCCTCAGCATTCCCGACATTCGCGGCCGCGTGCCGCGCTTCAAGGAACTCGGGCTGCGCGCCCACAACCGGAAGGGCGAGCGCTTTGAGCTCCGCGTGAGCAATTTCCAGGCGCGTGTCATCCAGCACGAGACCGACCACCTCGACGGTGTGCTGTTCTTCGATCGCATGCGCGCCTTCACGTCGCTGACGTTTCTGGACGAGTACTCGCGGTATTGGGTCAAGGACCGCGACTAGGCCGCAGTACGGCAGCACCGCCGTTAAACACGCATGAAACACGTTGAATTTGACAGTATTGTGAAAAGATTCACATAATGGCCCGGTGATCGCACTCGACCACGTCTCCAAGACGTTCGAAGGAAAACGACACGTCACCGCGCTCGACGACGTGAGCTTTTCAATCGAGCCCGGAGAAATGGTCTCCATTATCGGCCCGTCCGGATCCGGCAAATCCACGCTGCTCAATCTGGTCGGCGGCCTCGATCGGCCGACGTCCGGCCAGGTGCGCATCGATGGCGAGACTCTCGGCGCGTTGTCCGACGATGGCCTCACGCGCGTCAGGCGTGACAAAATCGGGTTCATCTTCCAGTTCTTCAACCTGTTGCCGACGCTGACGTGCCTGGAAAACGTCGGATTGCCCCTGCACCTGCGGGGATGGCCGCGCCAGAAAGTCGACGAACGCTCGCGCGAACTTCTGACATTGGTGCAACTCGCTCAACGAATGAATCACCTGCCGGAAGAGCTGTCCGGGGGAGAGCGCCAGCGGGTCGCGATCGCGCGCGCGCTGTCGATTTACCCGCCGATCATCCTCGCCGACGAGCCGACAGGTAACCTCGACACCCACACCGGCGAGGACATTCTTGCGCTGGTTCGCGACCTGCACGCGCGGTTCCGCTCGACCGTTGTCATCGTCACCCATGACATGAAGGTGGCCGAAAGCTGCCCCCGTACAATCGCGCTGCGCGATGGGCGCGTCGTCGAGGACATCAGGCGATGATTCTGCTCAGGCTCATCAGCTGGCCCTACTTCCGCAAGCACGTGCTGCGAACCATGCTGACGGTCGCCGGCATCGTGCTTGGCGTCGCCGTTTTCGTCGGAATGCACACGGCAAACCAGAGCGTGCTGTTCGCCTTCTCCCGTACCGTTGACCGCATTGCCGGAAAGACGGAGATTCAGGTGACCGCGGGCGAGGCCGGCTTCGAGGAAGACATCCTCGAGAAGGTGCAGTCGGCGCCGAGCGTGAGGGTTGCGGTCCCGGTCATTGAAGCGGTGGTCGATACCCGGATGGCTGGCGAAGGCAACCTGCTCGTGCTTGCCGTGGACATGACCGGGGATCGCAGCCTGAGGGATTACGACCTCGAGAGCGGCGACGAAGCCGTCATCGACGATCCGCTCGTGTTTCTGGCGCAGCCTGATTCGATCATCCTGACCAAGCAGTTCGCCGCGAAGAGCGGCCTGGCCGTCAACGACAAGATTCGCCTGGGCACGGTTGAGGGCGACAAGCAGTTCACCGTCCGCGGCATCATGAAGACCGGCGGATTGACGAGCGCGTTCGGCGGCAACCTCGCCATCATGGACGTCTACGCGGCACAGAAGATGTTCGGCCGCGGGCGAACGTTCGATCGGATTGATGTCGGGGTCAAGCCGGGCACCACGATTGCGGATTGCGAGCGCGAGCTGACCGCGCTCCTCGGTACGGGATTTCAAATCGAGCCGCCCTCGGGCCGCGGTCAACAGTTCGAGGCCATGCTCTCGGCCTACTCGATGATGGTGGGTATCTCCAGCCTGTTCGCGCTGTTCATCGGGATGTTCATCATCTACAACTCGTTCGCCATCGCGGTGACCCAGAGGCGTTCAGAGATCGGAATCCTGCGTGCGCTCGGCGCCACGCGCGCGCAGATCCGCTGGCTCTTCCTCGGCGAGAGCGCGGTGACGGGGCTCATCGGATCGCTGGGCGGCCTCGTCTTCGGGACGTTGATTGCCCGAGGGATTGCCGCCTCGATTGGAACGCTGATCAGCGACGTGTACGGCGTCGCGCAGCGCGCGGACGAGGTCGCCGCGAGTCCCGCGCTGCTGCTGACGGCGCTTGGCATCGGTGTCGCGACGAGCATCGTGGCCGCGGTGATTCCGGCGAGAAGCGCCGCGCGGGTCGATCCTGTGCAGGCACTTCAGAAGGGCAAGTTCCAGGTTCTGTCGGCAGGGGAGTACCGGATCCGAGCCGTTCTCGCGGCAGCAGGCGCCGCGGGTGCGATTGTGTGCCTCGTGCTGGGCGGATCGCGCGTGGTCTTTTATGCCGGCTACGGGATGGCGATCGCGTCGGCGCTGCTGCTCAGCCCGTTGCTGGCGGTTGGCCTCGCGCGCGCGATGCGGCCCGGCCTGAAATGGCTTCGGCCCGTCGAAGGCGCGCTCGCCGCTGACAGTCTTCTTCAGGCTCCGCGGCGTACCTCGGCGAGCGTTGCCGCCCTCATGCTGTCGCTGGCCCTGGTCGTCGCATTTGCCGGCATGGCGCGGGCCAGTTACAGCTCCATCATCGACTGGATGAACACGGCGCTCAATCCCGACCTGTTCGTGTCCCCGTCTCAGAACATCGTCATTCGCACGATTCGGTTTCCGCCCGCGATGGAGGCCGAGCTCGCCGCCGTGCCCGGAGTGGCGCGTGTGCAGGCTGTGCGAGACGCACGAATCGTCTTCAGAAAGACGCCCGTGATGGTGGTGGCGGTGGACATCATGAGCGTGGCGCAAACCGCGCGACGCGAACCCGTTTCCGGCCAGGCCGACGACATGTACAGGCGGACGGCTGCCGGGCAGGGATTGATGGTGTCCGACAATCTTGCCCAGCTCCAACGGCTGTCGCTCGGCGACGTGCTCGAGGTGCCTGCCCCGTACGGCGTCATTCGACTGCCGATTGTCGGCGTGGTAGTGGATTATTCGGATCAGCAGGGCACGATTCTGATGGATCGGCGCCTGTTCCAGCAGTACTGGCACGACGACACGGTGAACATCTTTCGCTTGTACCTGAAGGCAGGGTCATCGGTGCCCGATGTGCGGCGGCACATTCTCGAGCGTTATGCAGGCGCTCGCCAGGTATTTGTCCTCACCAACGAGGAGCTGAAGGCGTACATCCTCAAGGTCACGGACCAGTGGTTTGGCCTGACGTCGGTCCAGATTGCCGTCGCCGTGCTGGTCGCCATCCTGGGGATTGTGAACACGCTGACCGTGTCAATCACCGATCGTCGGCGGGAGCTCGGCGTGCTCCAGGCAGTCGGCGGCCTGCGCGGGCAGATCCGCCGGACCATCTGGATCGAAGCGCTCAGCATCGGCATCCTCGGGCTGGTGCTGGGATTCGGGCTGGGGGCAATCAACCTCTATTACATCCTCCAGATCATTCATCAGGACATCGCGGGGATGCGGCTCGAGTACCAGTTTCCGATCTCCGTCGTGGCGGCTCTCGTGCCGACGATTCTCGCGTCAGCGTTCATCGCGGCCATCTGGCCGGCAGAATCGGCAGTCCACGGTTCGCTCGTGGAGGCGTTGGAGTATGAATAGACGATGCCGGGTCATCACGAAGACACGACGATCACGAAACCACATGAATCCTGTCTCGTATCTGGTGTTCCTCGTGTTTTTCGTGTCGTCGCGATATGCAGGCCTCGAAATCGGCGTCGCGGCTGAAAACGCGCGTCAGATTGTCGAAGAATCGCAGAGACGGACCGACGCGAAGTCACAACGGTACGAAGGGCTGCTGCAGGTTTTCGACGCCAAGGGGAAAATCAGCGACAAGCGCTGGAACATCGATCGGCTGGGCTCGCACGGCGACAGCAAGGTGGTGCTGCGGTTCACGGCGCCGGCGGAGGTCAAAGGCGTCGCGCTGCTGATCGTCAACCACACGGATCGGGCATCAGACCAGTGGATGTGGACGCCGGCGACCGAACGAGACCGGCGGATCGCGCTGCAGGACCGCGAGACGAGGTTTTTCGGCACCGACTTCAGCTTCGAGGATCTCGAGGAGCGTGACGTCAACCAGTACGAGTATTCGTTGCTTGGCGACGAGGCCGTGGACGGTGTCGCGTGCTGGAAGATTCAATCGGCGCCGAAGCAATCAAAGTCATCCCAGTATTCGCGATCGCACGTCTGGATCCGCAAGGACAACTACGCGCTCGCGCGCGTCGAGAACTTTCTCAAGGATCAAGTCGTGCGTCGGCTTGTCTATTCCGATCTCGCGAATATCCAGGGAATCTGGACGGCGCGTACGCTCGAGATGAGCGATCTCAGGCGCGGCAGCCGAACCCGCCTGTCCCTCGAGAAGCTGCAGTACAACGTGCCGATGAAGGACGAAGACTTCACGCTGCAGGCAATCCGGCGCCAGTGAAACACCTGCTGGCCGTTCTGCTGATCACCGCGTTGCCGCAGGCGATCAGGGCGCAGGCGATTTCGCAGCGCGGGTTCGTCGAAGGGATCGGCGCATACTTTCCGCAGGATGCGCCAAACGATTCGGTCAACGTGACGGGCGACCTGCTCGTCCGGGAAGAGCTCGTCGTCAAGCCCGCGTCCTGGATCCAGTTCGCCGCCGGCGGGGATTTCCGTGCGAACAGCCACGACCAGGTTGACAACAGCTGGCGGGTGGACTTTTCGGATCGCGGCCGGTTGCGCCCCGCCCTATCCGTGCGGCGCCTGAGCGCCACGATCAGCAAGGGCGGCCTGACGCTTGACGCCGGCAAGCAGTTCATCCGGTGGGGCCGGACCGACATCGTGACCCCGACCGACTGGTTCGCGCCGCGCGATTTCCTGAACGTCATGGACAACGAGTTCCTGCCGGTCACGGGCATCCGCGCGGGAGTCCGATTCGGCGTGGACACCATCGAAGCGGCGTGGGACCGGTTCACGCCAAGTCGCACTCCGCTCGTCAATCAGCGGTGGGTCGTGCCGCCGCCGGGCCCTCCGGTCGCGTTCACCGCACTTGATCCGACGTTTCCGCAGGGCTCGCAAGCGGGCATCCGCTGGAACCATGCGGGTTCGCGGCTGGAATATGCGTTCGCCTTCTTCGATGGCTTCAATCATCTGCCGAACATCGATGTTCTTCCGACCTTTCGGCCAGGCGAGGTGGCGATCCAGCCGCATTACCCTTCGCTGAGGAGTTACGGCGGCGACGCCGCGGTTCCGACGCCCTGGTTCACGATCAAGGTCGAATCGGCGTACTTCACGTCCACAACACCCCGGTCCGACGAGTACGTGTTGTATGTCGTCCAACTCGAGCGGCAGTCCGGCGAATGGTCGTTTATCGGCGGTTACGCCGGTGAACACGTCACGCAGAACCGTGCGCTGCTGACGTTCGCGCCGGATAGAGGCCTCACCCGTGCGATCGTCGGCCGCGCATCGTACACCGTGGACGTGAATCGCAGCGTCGCGTTCGAAGCCGCGGTCCGGCAGAATGGGGACGGGGAGTACCTGAAGGTGGAATATTCGCAGGCGCGCGGCGCACACTGGCGGGCGACGCTTGGTGGCGCCCTGATCCGGGGCGAACCAGATGATTTCATCGGTCAGTACAGCCGCAACTCCCACGTGACGCTTGCGCTTCGGTATAGTTTCTAGGGAGCCTACAGGCATGAACAACGTCATCGACTTCATCAACGTCAACAGGGACAAATACCTCGAGGAACTGAAGGCCCTCCTGGCGATTCCGAGCATCAGCGCCCTGCCTAAGCACGCCGGCGACGTCAGGCGCTGTGCCGAATGGTGCGCCGACGAAATGCGCCGTATCGGAATGCAGAATGTCCGGCTCATCGACACGCCAGGCAACCCGGTCGTCTACGGCGACTGGCTGGGTGCCCAGGGTGCGCCGACGATTCTGTTCTACGGCCATTACGACGTGCAGCCCGTCGACCCCCTCGAGCTCTGGCACAGCCCTCCCTTCGAAGCGACAATCCGCGACGGGGAGATCTACGCGAGAGGCTCGGCGGACGACAAGGGACAAGTGTTCATGCACCTCAAAGCCATCGAGGCGCACCTCAGGCAGAACGGGAAACTGCCGGTGAACATCCGGATCATCCTGGAGGGAGAGGAAGAAGTCGGCAGCGCGAACCTCGATAATTTCATCATCGCCAACAAAGACACGCTCAAAGCCGACGTGGTGGTGATCTCGGACTCCCCGATGTTCGCCCGCGGCATTCCGTCGATCTGCTACGGACTCCGCGGCCTGGTCTATTGCCAGATCGACCTGCGCGGCAGCAGTACGGACCTGCATTCCGGGTCGTTTGGGGGCGCCGTCGCCAACCCGGCGTTCGTGCTGGCCCAGATGATCGCGCAGATGAAGGATCGCGGCGGGCGTGTCAAGATTCCGGGTTTCTATGACGACGTGGTGGCGTTGACGCCAGCGGAGCGCGAGGCGTGGGCGAAGCTGCCATTCAACGAAAAGCAGTACAGGAAGGATTTCGGCATCCCGAAGGTATTCGGAGAAAGCGACTACACGACGCTCGAGCGGACGTGGGCGAGGCCGACGCTCGAGGTGAACGGGCTGCTGTCAGGGTTTACGGGTGAAGGTGCGAAGACGGTGCTGCCCGCCGTAGCGATGGCAAAGATCAGCATGCGTCTCGTACCGAACCAGGATCCGGACAAGATGGCCGATCTGTTCGAGGCGTACGTGCGCAAGGCGGCGCCCAAGACGGTGGAGCTCACGTTCACGCGGATGCACGGCGGCAAACCGTGGATGACATCGTTCGATAACCCGTTCGTGCAGGCTGCGGGCCGTGCGATAGAGAAAGGCTTCGGCCAGTCGCCTGTATACACGCGAGAGGGCGGTTCGATCCCCGTCGTCTCGACATTCCAGGAAGTGCTCGGCCTGCCGTCGGTGTTGTTCGGAGTCGGTCTGCCGGACGAGAACGCCCATGCGCCGAACGAGAAACTGGACGTGGGCAACTTCCACGGCGGCATCATCTCGTCGGCGTACCTGTACGACGAGATCTCGCGCATTGCGCGATAGCGGTTTGCAGCGACGGTGTCGCGCCTAGATCGGCTCGTCGGAGAGCTCAAGCGCTTCTACGGCCGGCTTCCAGTTCCGCCGGCCGATCCGTTCACGCTGTTCGTGTGGGAAGTGCTGTCGGTTCACTCGACACCGCGCAAACGGGACGCCGCTCTGGGCGCGCTGAAGCGGGCGCGCACGCTGACGCCGGACTCGATGTGGCGCGTCGCGCCGAAGAAGCTCCAGGAAAGCGTGGCGCTCGCGGGACCCTACCTGGAGCAGCGGATCAGGGCTCTCAAAGGCGGTGTGGATGTCTTTCGCCGGGTGCCCGACCTGCCGGCGGTGATTCGCGGACCGCTGCCGCCGGCGCTCAGGACTCTGAAGGCCTTGCCGCAGATGGGCGAGGGCGGTGCATATCGGATGCTGCTCTTCGCGGCCGGCCATCCGGTCTTGCCGGTGGACGCCCGCGTCAGCCGGGTCGCGCGGCGGCTGGGGTATGGAGAGGGGCAGACAGGTTTTGCGAAGACGGCTCGGAGCATCCGGGCCGCGGTTTCCGCTGAACTGGCCTGGACGCCTGTCGCGTTCGCCCGCGCATTCGTCTATCTGAACCACCACGGCGCTGTCACGTGCACCGAAACGGACCCGCACTGCCGCGTTTGCCCGCTGCTGGACGAGTGTCCTGAAGGAAAACGACGGTCAATGTAGCGCGCGCTTAGTTCAGCATCGCAAGACGGCGGCGGAGCGTCTTCACGTGCTCCCAGATCTGTTCGTGCTCCTGCCGTTCTTCTTCGTCAACCGGCAGGGGTGCCGGAAACCGCAAATACGCTTCGAGATCGCGCAGCGCCGCCGAGAAGTCCCTGACGTGGTACGCGAGGAGTCCCCGGTCGCGCAGCTCGATCCGCGAGCCGGGATCGACGGCCAGCAGCAGCTCGGTGACGTCCCGCGCCTGCGGGAACGAATGCATCCGCTCGTAAATGCGCTTCAGGTTCAGCAGCATCCGCGACAGGATTTGCGGCTTCGTGGCACGGCTGAATGCGCGCGACTCGAACGCGTCCTCCTCCTCAGGCGAGCTCTGGTGCCGCCGAAGGAGCTCCTGGCAGGCGTCGACCGACAGCAGCGCACCTCCGTGGAAGGCATCGATGATTAAGTCGGCGGAATACGGTTCGTTGCGGCCGGCGGGACAACGCAGAAGGAAGTGCCCTGGAAAGTTGACGCCCTGCACGTCGAGGTCGGCTCGGCGCGCGACTTCGATGTACAACAGCGCGAGGGTAATCGGAATTCCCGTGCGCCGATCGAGCACTTCATTCAGACAGCTGTTGCGGGGATCTTCGTAGTTCGTGCTGTTGCCGACGAAACGGAGATCGTTGAAAAGATACTCGTTGAGCGCCATCACGCGCGCATAGCGCATCGGATTGATCCCCGGCGGTGCATCGCACGGCGCGGCCGCGGCTTCCGCAAGCCGCTGACGTGCTTCACCGCCGAGTCGATCGAGTTGATCAAGATACGGCCGCGCGTCGAGCCCCGGATATTCGAGTCGCGCAATCATCAGCGCCGCATTCGCGAGCTCCGGATCGGAGCTGTGTGCAGCGAGTGTAAAGTTCCGGACCGATTGCTCGCCGATCACGACTTCAGGAGACCGCCGGCCCGTTGATGCACGCCACTAGAATAGCAGGCGCTGCAAATTCGCGATGTCCAGTTCGGCAATCGAACCGATGATGAGATCCGCCTCCGCCAACTCGTCGGCGTCGTAACTCGTCGTGACGCCAACCGCGCGAAGCCCGGCCGCGCGGGCCGATGCAATGCCCCAGCGTGAATCCTCGATCGCCACACAGTCGCCTGGCGCCAGTGCGTCTGCCTTCATCGCCTCCGACAGAAGAGCCACGGCCCGCTGGTACGGATCGGGAGCCGGCTTGCCGGCCGCCGTGTCCTCCGCCGCCACGATAGCCGCGAAGTGGCGCGTCAGATTCGCCCCGTCGAGGACGCGCCGGATTTCCGCCCCGAGCGCGCCGGACGCGATGGCAATCGGGACGGCTGCGGCCGTGCGCTGAATCGCCTCAACCGCACCGGCAAACAGGACCGACGCATCCCGCTCGAGTGCTTCCATCCGGACGGCCTTGTTGTCCGTCAACGCGCGGAGGTCAGCGACGCTCCAGGGACGTCCCTGGTCTCTGGCAATGGCTCGAAACGCGCCCAGGTCGTCGAACCCGAGGTACCGCGTGTAGTAGTCGGCCTCGGTCAGCGTGACGCCGCGGTCCGCGAGTACGTCGCGGAAAGCCCGGAAGTGTAACGGCTCGCTGTTGGCGATCACGCCGTCGAAATCAAAGACGATGGCGCGGAGCACTTACTTCTTCATCCGTTCGCCGGCGCGGATGGGGATGTTCAAGCGGTTTTCCTTCGGCGGATAGGGACACTCGTAGGTCGGGTTGTAGTAGCAATATGGGATGTACGCACGGTTGAAGTCCACCTCGTAGAATCCCGTGCCGTTGCGGGTGAGATCCATGAAACGGCCCGCCGCGTACGTTTCCGTTCCGCTGGTGAGATCGCTGAACGGCACGAACAGGTGGCTGGGATCTTCGCCGACCTCGTTCAATGCCGTGAGTTTGAGGGGCTGGCCTTTGAGGGTGAATTCCAACGTGCCGGCGCGGCGCATCTTTCTGTTGGTTCCCGTCGACGTCGGCATTTCGATAATCGTCCGGTCGTTGCTCGGCTTGAGTGAGGCCGGGACGCTGTATTCAGGTTCGATCGGAAAGTAAGCCAGCGGCAGGAATTGATCGTGCCGCGCTTTCGGAATGGGGTCGTTCGCGGCCAGGAACGCCGCGTCTTTGGCCGCCCGGTCAGCCGCCACCTTCGCCGCGTAGCTCCGCGAATCATCCGGCGGCCGGCCGGCGCAGGCGGCCGTGCCGGCCAGCAGCGCACACGCGATCCATTTACGCAAAGATGTAGCCTCCGCGCGCAACCGCCTCGTCTGCAAGGCGACGCCGCAGTGTCACGGTGTCGATCGGCACGACCTTCATCAGCCGCCTCAACGCCGCCAGCATCGTCCTCAGCGTATCGCCCCGGGTGATGGCGGCGAGCGCCTGACGGGCAGCCGCATCGATGCGCATCGCGGCGTCGTTGACGAAAACCTGCGCCGCATCCACGTGCAGCGCGGCGCGGGGGTGATCCCCCTGGGAGAGTGCCCGCAGGACCGCGCGTTCCGCGCTGAAGACGTCGCTCACGATGTCGGCAATGTGGAGCAGCACTTCCTGCTGGTCCGACAGCTTCTGCCCGTACGTCTGCATGGCGAGACCGAAGACCATCAGCGCGATCTTCTTGAACGCGTCGACGGCGCGGCGCTCGTCGGATAACGGGCCGACGCCGGCCGACGGCAGCTCGGGAGGCCCGAGCAGCTCGTCCTGCAGCGCCTTCGCGGCGGAAATGATTGCGACGTCGCCTTTGATAGCCCGGCGCGCCAGCATCCCGGGAATGAGCAGCCGGTTGATCTCGTTCGTGCCTTCGAAAATTCGATTGACCCGCGCGTCGCGATAGTGACGCTCGGCAGGATAGTCCCTCACGAAGCCGTTTCCGCCGTGGATCTGGATGTTTTCGTCGAGCACGTAGTCGAGGACTTCGCTGCCCGCGACCTTGGCAATGGAAGCTTCGATGGCGTATTCCTCCAGCACGGCCAGCGAGGCGGACCCATCGTCCGCCTCGTGAGGCGTGGATTCGATGCGCGCATCGATCATGCCCGCCATCCGGTAGAGAAGGCTCTCGACGGCGTACGTCCTGACGATCATCTCGCCAAGTTTGTGGCGGATCGCGCCAAACGCGGCGATGGGCTGTCCGAATTGTTTTCGAGCCGCGGCATATTTCGCAGCTTCGCCGATCGCGGCGCGCGCGCCGCCGCAGCACATACCACCGAGCTTGAAGCGGCCGAAATTGAGGACGTTGAAGGCTACCTTGTGACCCTTGCCGGCCTCGCCGAGCACGTTTTGCGCGGGTACCCGCACGTCCTGAAAGATCACGGCCGTGGTCGATGAGCCATGCAGGCCCATCTTGTGCTCTTCCTTGCCGCTGGTTACGCCGCCGAAGGCGCGTTCTACGACGAACGCGGTGAACTGCTCACCGCCGATCTTGGCAAACACGATGAAGATATCGGCGAATCCGCCGTTCGTGATCCACATCTTCTCGCCGTTCAGCAGGAAACTGCCGTCCGGCTGACTCGACGCACGCGTCTTGGCGCCCAGCGCGTCCGATCCGGAACCCGTCTCACTGAGGCAGTACGCACCGATGAGCTCGCCCGTCAACAGTCTTGGAATGTACTTCCGCTTCTGCGACTCGGTGCCAAAGAGCAGCAGCGGCAGCAGCGTGAGGTTGGTTTGTCCGCCAAACGTGGCGCCAAACGACGCCGCACTCGCCATGCGCTCGCTGACGAGCAGCGACGTCACTTTGTCGAGGTTGAGGCCGCCGTAGCTTTCCGGCACGTCCACTCCGAGCAGCCCGAGTTCGCCGCACCGCGCGATCAGCCGCCGAGCGACTGACCAGTCGTGCTGTTCGAGGCGATCGAGCGCCGGCAGGACCTCCTGGTCGACGAACTGCTGCGTGGTGGCGCCGATCAGTCGCTGCTCGTCGGTGAGCGTCTCAGGCGTCAGGACCTCGTGCGCGTCGCTCGGCTCGACAAGCCAGGCGCCCCCGCGAAGCTGTGCGGTCTCACTCGTCGGCATGCCTACATTCTCTCAAAGATCCCGGCGGCGCCCATCCCTCCGCCCACGCACATCGTCACGAGTCCGTATCGGGCGCTCCGGCGCCGCATTTCGTGAAGAATCGTGGTCGTGAGCTTGGCGCCCGTGCAGCCAAGCGGGTGACCGAGGGCGATGGCGCCGCCGTTGACGTTCAGCCGCACCGGATCGATCGGCAGCTCCTTGAGGCAGGCGAGCACCTGCGCTGCAAACGCCTCGTTGAGTTCGACGAGGTCCATCTGGTCGAGCGTCAGGCCGGCGAGCTTCAACACCTTCCGCACGGCCGGCACGGGTCCAATGCCGAAGCGTTCAGGCTCCACTCCGGCATGGGCAAACGCCACGAACCGCGCCAGGGGCGCCAGGCCGCGCTCGCGCGCATAGGCCGCGGAGGTCACGATCAGGGCCGCGGCCCCATCACTTGTTTGCGACGAATTGCCCGCGGTTACGGTCCCATGCGCCTGAAAAGCCGGCTTCAACGACGCCAACGCTTCCTCTGACGTGTCCCTGCGCGGACCTTCGTCTGCAGAGAACACCACCTCTCGCGTGGCCGGCCGGGCGCTGCCGTTGCTCGTGTCCACCAGGCGGGCCGTGACGGGCACGATTTCCTCCGCGAAACGGCCCGCGTCCGCCGCGGCGATCGCGCGCCTGTGGCTGCCGAGCGCGAACGCGTCCTGTGCCTCGCGAGAGATGCCCGATTCGCGCGCGTGATTTTCGGCAACCAGCCCCGTGCTCAGGTAGACGTCGGGATAGGAATCCACCAGACGCGGATTCGGCGACAGTTTGTTGCCGCCCATCGGCACCAGGCTCATCGACTCCGTACCGCCGGCGACGATCGCCGACGCAAACCCGCACATGATGCGTTCCGCCGCAAAGGCGATGGCCTGGAGGCCCGAGGAGCAGAAGCGGTTGATCGTCACAGCGGAGGCCGACGCGGGTACTCCCGCACGAAGACTGGCAATTCGAGCCACGTTCAGGCCCTGCTCTCCTTCGGGCATCGCGCATCCGACGATCACATCGTCCAGCTCAGACGCGCTGAGGCCTGGCGCTCTCCGAATCGCCTCGGCGATGACCGTGGCGGCCAGTTCGTCGGGCCGCGTACTGCGCAGCGTGCCGTTCGGAGCCTTGCCGACCGGTGTGCGCACGGCGGAGACGATGACAGCGTCGTTCATGCGGACCAGTCTCCCAGCAGATCCTCGATCGCGTCGGCGACCTCGGCAAGCTTGCCGTCGAACAGATGATCGGCGGCGTCGATGACCACGAGCTCCTTCGGATCGGCCGCTCGCGCGTAAAATGCCTGCATCTCCTTCAGGGGACACAGTTCATCGCGCTCGCCCTGAATGAAGAATTTCGGTTTGCCGCTGACGCGGACAGCCTCGAAATCGTAGCGCGCCAGCGGCGGGGCAAGGCCCACCAGTGTCGAAACGCGCGGATCGCCGGCGCCCGCGGCCAGCGCGATCCAGGAACCGAAGGACATCCCCATCGCCCAGAGGGGCACACCTGGATACCGTCCCTGCATGAAGTCGAGCGCCGCGCGAAAATCGTCCATTTCGCCGATGCCATCGGCGAAGCTTCCTGCGCTCGTGCCTACACCTCGGAAGTTGAAGCGCAGCACAGCGCATCCGATGCGGGCGAAAGCTTTGGCGGACTGAAAGATCGCCTTGGTGTGCATCGTGCCGCCGCGCTGCGGATGCGGATGCGCGATGACCACCGCGGCGTGCAGGCCGTTTGCCTGGCCGCGTTCGACGAGGCCGTCCGCATTGACGCCCCCGATGGCAGGTGGCTCCTCCAGCAGCACTTCGAGGGGCCCGACAGGACCGGGAATCTCGCGAACACGCATCACGCCACCGCCTCCGTCAGGTGCCGTACGAACACGTGCACCATGTCGGCGAACTGCGCCGGCCTCGTAATCGTTCCGAGGTGGCCGGTGCGTTCCAGCACAGCACTTCTGGCGCCGTGAATGAGCTGGGAGTAGGTTGCCGTACTTTCAACGGGAACGACGCGGTCCAGCCCCCGCTCACCCGTAACGACCAGTGTGGGGGCCGCAACGTGCTCGCAATCTGTGATGATGTCGTGGGAGGCGAGCGCGCGCGCACGGGCGGCCATCTGCGACAAGGAAAACGGCCGGGCGGCGAGCGTGCCGAGCTGCCAGCGCGCAAACCTCCAGCGATCGGAGAGGGCGGGCAGCGCCGCCGCCAACTCGGCCCGAAGCCGGAACGGGGATTCGGCGAGAAACAGCGGGCCGAAGATCAGCGGCCATCGCGCATAAATCTCATGGCGCAGCCTCAAATGCCAGCCGGCACCTGGCGCCGAGGCGACGACGAGGGCGCTTGTCCGCGACGGATATTGCGCTGCAAACGATGTCGCCACAACTCCGCCGTATGAGATGCCGCAGATAATTGCGCGATCGAGCCCGCGCCTGTCGAGGATCCCTTTCACCCGCTCGACCTCGCTCTCCACCTGGGTTCGCTCGGCTGCCGTTTCCCCTCCGAGCGAGAACGTGACGACGTGGAAGCGCGCCGCGAGCGCTTCGACAGCGGGAGCCACGTACTGCCAGGGACCCTGGATCCCCGGCACGAGCACGAGCAGACTGCCGCTGCCTAGTTCCTTTTCTTCTTCAACCGACACAGGCATCAATTCCTCAGTGGCTTGCCCGTCTTGAGCGTGTGCTGGATTCGCTCGAGCGTTTTCCGTTCACCGCACAGCGTGAGGAACGCCTCCCGCTCGAGATCCAGCAGGTACTGCTCGGACACGGTGGTCTGATGCGGCAGGGACCCGCCCGCGAGCACGCCGGCAAGCGCCCGGCCGACGAGCGCATCGTGGTCGCTGATGCGGCCGGCGCGCCAGGCCAGATGCACACCCAGCTTGAGCGGCGCCAGCACGGCGTCGCCGCCGACCGGGATCGCCGTTCGCGTTAGGGGCGGGCGATAGCCCTCGCGAACGCGATTGAGTGCGACGGCTTTGGCATCCGCCAGCAGGCGCTCGCGGTTCATCGTGATCGCGTCGACCGGCCGTAAGAATCCGAGTCGCCGCGCGTCGGCGCCGCTGGTCGACACTCTGGCGAAGCCGATGGTCTCGAATACTTTCTGTACCTTCGGCAGCAGGTCCGCGCGCGGATCGGTCAGGCCCTCCACGGCCCGCGCGAGCATCTCCTTGGCGCCGCCGCCGGCCGGAATCAGGCCGACACCCGCCTCGACGAGTCCGATGTAGCTTTCCGCTGCCGCCTGTATCCGATCGCCATGCAGCGCGATCTCGCAGCCACCGCCAAGTGTCATCCCGGCAGGGCAGACGATCACCGGAACGTCCGCGTATTGCAGGGCTCGTGTCGTCCCCTGAAACGTTCGCACCATCAAATCGATGTCGTCCCAGTTGCCTTCCTGTGCTTCGAGGAGCAGCAACATCAGGTTCGCGCCCGCCGAAAAATTGGGTGCGTCGTTGCCGACGACAAGCGCGGCGAAGTTCGACGATGCTTCAGTGACGCCGGCGTGCAGCATTTCGAGTGTATCGCCGCCGACGGTGTTCATTTTCGAATGAAATTCGACCGCCAGCACTCCGTCCCCGAGGTCCACCAGGCTGGCGCCCGGATTTGTTCTCACAACCCCGCGGCTCTTTTTTGCACCGTTCAGCAGCTGTCGATCCGGACCAGACGCCGGCAGCGCTCCGTCGCGAAAGCGGTTGCGGCCAGCGCGGAGCAACTCCGCCACGATCGGCGGCGGCTCGACGTCCCCGCACGCCGCCAGCACTTGACGGATGCCGATAGCGTCCCAGATTTCGAACGGCCCCATGTCCCAGCCGAAGCCCCACCGCATCGCGCGGTCGACATCGTCGATCGAGTACGCGATGTCGGGGGCGACCCGCGCGGCGTACATCAACAGCGATCCGAGCGTGGTGCGCAGGAACGCGCCCACGTTATCCTGGCCGAGAAACAGCGTTCTGGTTCGCGCGGCGATGTCTTCGATCGCGCGCGCCGCATCGAGCGCCGCCAGCCGCGGAGGCTTCCTCGCCCGGTACGTCATCGTCTGCGGATCGAGCGTCAGGATCTCCGAGCCGTGCGATGCCTTCTCCCGCTTGTAGAATCCCTGGCCGGCTTTCTCGCCAACCCGCCCTTCGTCGATCAGCGTGGTGACGATCGGCGGCAGCGCAAATGCCTGTCCCTCCGCGCCCGGCAACTGGGTCGAGAGATTTCGTGCGACATGCCCCAGGACGTCGAGCCCGGCGATATCCATGGTGCGGAACGTGGCGCTCTTGGGCCGTCCGAGCGCCGGTCCCGTGATGGCGTCGATTTCCTCAATCGTCAATCCGCCGCCGTCGAGCGTTCGCAGAATAGAGATGACGCCGTACAGGCCGATGCGATTGGCGATGAAATTCGGCGTATCCTTCGCAACGACCACGCCTTTGCCGAGCCGTCGATCCGCGAACTCGGACACGCGCGCGACGACAGCCGGATCCGAATCGGCCGTCGGAATCACTTCAAGAAGGGCCAGGTAGCGGGGCGGATTGAAAAAATGCGTGCCCAGCCAGTGGCGGCGGAGCCCGGCGCTTCGTCCGTCGGCGATGAGTGAAAGTTGAATGCCCGATGTATTCGACGTGACGATACTGTCGCCGCGCCGGACGCCGTCGATGCGCTCGAGCAACGCACGTTTCACGTCGAGCCGTTCGACAACAGCCTCGAGAATCCAGTCCACGCTGCCCAAACGGTCGAAATCGCGATCGAACCCGCCGGTGGTGATCAGAGAAGCCGTGTCTGGCGTGAACAACGGATCGGGTTTGAGGGCACGTGCGCGCTTGAGGCCGTCGCGCGCGATATCGGCCGTCAGATCGAGGAGCAGAACCTGCACGCCCGCATTGGCGAAATGCGCGGCGATCTGCGCACCCATCGTCCCCGCACCAAGAACAGCCACCGTGCGAATCAGCGACATCAACCCGTCATGATACAACGTGCGTCCGGAAGGCCGCCGAAGGGCGCGGCTACTTCGCGTCGAACATGTAGAGGCCGGGAGTTACCAGAACCCGTCCCGCCGGGTCGAAGAACAAGTGGTTCGGCGACACGATACCCGCCGCGCGGAATTGCACCGTGCGCACCTTGTCGCCGTCACCGTCGAATTCATACGTGAACGGTTCGACAAAGCTGATCCACAAGTGACCGTTTGCGTCCGCCGCCGCGGTGCGAATCGTTGGCGGAGCAACCGGCAGTTCGCCCTCGGCGCCACGCGAGGGCCATCTCGTCGGCAAATGGGCCACGATATCGTCGATCTCGCGCCCCTGAATGCGGCGTTCGAAGACCAGCGTCCCCGCGTCATCGTATTTCCGGAATACGGGCTCGCCGCTCTGAAACACAAAGAAGAAGCCGCCTCGCGGATCGATCACCGGAACGCCGCCGTTGAGCGCCACGTGAAGGGCCTGATCGTCTTCGTGGCCCGTGCGCCTCAACGCGCCGAACGATCGAATCGGCGTACCGGCCAGCGAGTATTCGGTGATGAGAGAGCCGGCGTCCGGATGGGAGAGCAGAATGGACTTACCCGTGTACTGTAGCGAGCCAATCCCGTTCAGGGCCAGGCCGTCGAGAACCACGCGGGCGCGCGTGCGCCCCGGCAGGGTAAATCCACCAATCCGGAAACCGGCTGGAGTGAAGACCTGAATCCGTTCCTGGTTGTTTGGCGTGTCGGCAACGACGAAGGTGCCGGACGGCTCGACGGCGAAGGCGACGGGGTCGATGATGCGGCCCGGTTCGCTGCCGATGTGGACGATCTCCCAGACGCTCTGGCGGTTCGCGTCGATGCCGAAGACAATCTGGCTTCTTCGATCGAAAACAAAGTACTGGCCGGAGGCCGACCGCTCGAAGCCTGCCGCGTCCCTGAACCGCCCGGCGAGATGCGCCGGGATCGAATCGACAGAGCGCAACACCGCCGTGCTCAGGGCGAGCAGCACCGGCGCGCCGATCACGACCATCGCGAAGACACTGAGGCACCAGAAAGAAGAGCGGGTCTTCACGTGCGGAAACCAGTTCTAGTAGCGGGCCGTTTCCTGAATCGCTTTGAGGATGTCCGCGGGCTGGGGCAGGATCACGTCCTCGAGATCGGGGCAGTACGCCACCGGCGTGTCGAGCGCTCCCACGCGGCGAATCGGCGCATCGAGATGCTCGAAGAGGTCACCGGCGATTCTCGCGGCAATCTCGGCGCCGAAACCGCACGTGAGCTGATCTTCGTGCGCGACGATCACCCGATTCGTCCGGGCAACGAGTGCGGCGATGGTCTCCCAGTCGTATGGCGCGATCGTCCGCAGATCGAGCACGGCCGCGCTGATGCCGTCTTTTTCTGCCTGGTGGGCGGCAACCAGGGATCGCTGCACCAGCGCGCCCCAGGTGATCACGACGACATCCGATCCGTCGCGGCGGAGATTCGCCTTCCCGAACGGAATCATGAAGTCGTTGCCGGGATATTCGCTCTTGTTGTACGTCTGGCGATACAGGTGTTTGTGCTCGAGAAACATCACCGGATCGTCGCAACGGATCGCCGTCCGCAGAAGCCCCGCCGCGTCGGCGGCGTTCGAGGGAAACGCGATGCGAATGCCGGGGCAGTGGGCGAAGATGCTCTCGCCGGACTGGCTGTGGTACGGCCCGCCCTTGACGTAGCCGCCGATGGGGACGCGTACGACCATCGGACAGGAGAAGTTATTGCCCGACCGATAGCGAAGCATCGACATCTCGTCGCGCAACTGCATCATCGCCGGCCAGATATAGTCGAAAAACTGAATTTCCACGACCGGCTTCAGGTCGCGCACGGCCATCCCGATTGCGCGCCCGATGATGGCCGCCTCGGCGAGCGGCGAATTGAAGACGCGGTCGTCGCCAAACAGCCGCTGCAGGCCGTGCGTGAGCTTGAACACGCCACCCTTGCCGGGAACGACCCCGAGCGCTTCTTTCCGGGTCGCATCCGCCACGTCTTCTCCGAAGACGACAATCCGGGGATTGCGCGCCATCTCGTCCTTGAGGGTGCGATTGATAGCGGCCACCATCGAATCCGGCTTCCCCTCGGGACGGGCGGGCGTGTCGAACGCGTCTGACGCCGGATTCACGTCCGGCGAGTAGACCCAGAGCGCAGCCGTCTCCCGGCCCGGCTTCGGTGCCTGCAGGGCGGTGTGCACGGCGTCGTTGATCTCAGCGTCGACCTCAGCGAGTGTGGCTGCTAGGCCCGCATCGGTGGCGATGTGGTTCGTGCGCAGGAAATCTTCGAAGCGCTTTATCGGATCCCGGGCCGCTTCGCGTTCACGTTCCGCCGGCGTCTTGTACAGCTTCTCATCGTCGGAATGAGAGTGCGAGTACGGCCGGGTGACGCGGGCGTGGACGAATGCAGGACCCTGCCGGCTCCGGACGTATGCGGCGGCCGCGTGGAGCGCCTGATAACTGGCGATGAAATCCGTACCATCGACGGATTCAACGTGGAGGCCGGGAAACGAGCCGACGAGCCGCGAGATGTCACCGCCGGGTGTTTGAGCCTCGACGGGGACCGAAATCGCGTAGCCGTTGTCTTCGACGAGAAACAGCACGGGCAGGCGCTTCAGGCACGCGGCGTTGATCGCCTCCCAGAATTCGCCTTCGCTCGTCGTCCCGTCGCCGAGCGAGACGTACACGACCTCATCGTCGTGATGCCGCGCGTCGCGATCGGGGATGGCCCTGACGCGGTCATAGATGACGCCCGCTTCCGCGGCGCCGACGGCGTGCAGCACCTTCATGCCCGTGGCGCTCGATCCCGAGACGATATTGAGAGCCCTGGCGCCCCAATGCGACGGCATCTGCCGTCCGCCCGAACTCGGATCGTCTTTCGCCCCGACGCTGGCCAGCAGCATGTCCAGCGGCGTCATGCCAAGCTGCAGGCAGAGCGCCCGATCGCGGTAGTACGGAAAGAACCAGTCGTACCCCGCCTTGAGCACCATGCCGGCGGCGACGAGAACCGCCTCGTGCCCGGCGCCGCTGATTTGAAAGTAGGTTTTGCTCTGATCCTTGAGCTTGATTTCTTTGTCGTCGAGCTTCCGAGAGAGGAGCATGCACCGATAGGCACGCAGCAGGTCGGCTTCGCCGAGATCGGTTCCACCCGATGCGGATGTGTCCGACGACGGTGTTGCCGCCGTCGCCTCGCGGCCGTTCACCACGGTGGAGGCTTTCATGCCGATCGAATTATACATCCAGCGCGAATGGTAGTATTGGCCCGGTGAGCCGCGAAAACATGAGCACCGCGCCCGTGCGCCTCCACCGCTGGGACGAGATCGCACTGGAGAAAGTCACGGAAACGCTGTCGCGCAAGATCGTGACGGGCGAACGTGAAATGCTCGCGCAGGTGTATCTCAAACAAGGCTGCCTCGTGCCGATGCACTCACACGAGAGCGAGCAGATGACCTACATTCTTCAGGGCGCGCTGAAGTTTCTGGTCGGCGGGATGGAAGTGACGCTGCGCGAAGGAGAGGTGCTCCACATTCCGTCGTGGGTGGAACATCAGGCCGAGGCCCTCGAAGACACGTTCGAGCTTGACGTGTTCAGCCCCATCCGCCAGGACTGGCTGGATCACACCGACGATTATCTGCGGCGCTGATCCGCTCTGCTCAGTGCACGCGTCGATCCCAGCGGTCGTTGCTGGAGCGGCCGCCCGAATACACGTCGAACTTCTTCCGCGCGCGGCCGATCTTCCATTTCACATATCGATACTTCACTTCGGCCCAGGGACTCAGTCTCATCCGCAGGCCCTTGAGATAGACATACGCGATCAGCAGGCCGCCGAGATGCGTCGCGCTGGCCACGCCGCCGCCGTTGGCGGACATCGACGACAGAAACGCGAGGCCCCCCATGATCAGGACGAAGAGTTTGGCGGGAATCGGGAAGACGAGATACATGTAGATCAGGCGGTTTGGAAAGTACAACGCGTACGCCAGCAGCAATCCGTAGATGGCGCCCGACGCACCGACGATGTTCCATCCATACATCTGCGACAGCAACGGGAACGGTAGTAGCGACGCGAGCAGCGTCAGCAGGCCGGCTCCGACCCCCGTCGCGAAGTAGAACTTCAGGAAAAATCTGGTGCCCCAGATCCGCTCCAGTTCCGTGCCGAACATCCACAAGGTGAGCATGTTGAACAGCAGGTGCATGGGACCTGCGTGAACGAACATGTACGTGAAGAGTTGCCAGACCCACCCCTTCTGCACGACGAAGCGCGGCACAAGCCCGAGGGTTTTTGTCAGGCTCTCCGCCGCTTGCCCGGGGAGGATGTACAGGGTCGCAAACAGCACGACGTTCGCGGCGATGATCAGTTTCAGTGCCGTCGAAATGGGGCCGGGTCCGAACGAAAACGAGGAGGACTGCGACGCGTAGCGGGAGGGATATCGTGGCATCGCTGACGTGCTGAATCGTACTACATCAGTCTGGCCCTGATCCCCGCAATGGCACTGTCGAATTCACGAATTTGCAGGAGCCTGGCCGCTGCCGCGAGCGCCGTCAGACCGGCGCCGATTGCCAAGCCCAGCCGCGCTGCCTGCACGACCGTGGCACTCCCCGGTATCAGACGTTCCGCCAGTTGCTCGACGGTAACCGCGATCGCGGCCATCAGGCCGGCGGCGAACGTCACCTTGACGAAGGTGACGCCGAGGTACGCCTCTTCGACACCGTGCAGGCGCCGCCGCAGCAGCACCAGCAGCGCGATCCCGTTGACGAGCATCGCCAGCGACGTGCCCAGGGCGAGTCCCCTGAACCCCATCACGCGTACGAGCGTGATATTCGCGACGAGATTGATGGCAACGGTGCAGAGGCTGACCACGACGGGCACGCGGCTGCGCTTCATCGCGTAGAACACGGGCGAAATGATCCGGGCGGTCGCGTAGCCAACCAGACCCACGGCGTAACACCGCAGGGCGGCGGCCGTCGACGCAGTATCCGCCGCCGTGAAGTGTCCGCGTTCGAACAACAGCCGCACGATCGGATCTGCGAGTGTCACGAGGCCGATGGTGGCCGGCACGTTCAGGACCATCATCATCGCCATCGCCTGCGCAGCGGTTCGGCGGATGCCGTCTTCGTCGCCCACTGCGGCCGCACGGGAGACGGCGGGCAGCGCCGCCGTGGCAATGGATACACCGAAGAGTCCGATGGGGAGGTACATCAACCTGAAGGCGAACGACAACCACGATACGGCTCCCGTGCCCTGACTCGTTGCCAGCAGCGTGTTCACGAACAGATTCACCTGCGTCGCCGCGAGTCCGATCGTGCCGGGCCCCATCAGCATCAGCACGCGGCGAAGCCCCGGTTCATGCACGTCGAGCATGAAGCGATATCGGAACCCCTCACGGCGCAGCGGCGGCCACTGGACGAGGACCTGCAGCACTCCGCCAAGCAGCGCCCCGACCGCAATAGCCGTGATCGGCGGAAATCCGAGCGCCGGCATGAACGGCACCAGGACAAACGCGCAGAGAATCGTGGCGATGTTGAACAGCGCCGGTGCCAGCGCCGGCAGGAAGAAGTAGTGCAGCGAATTCAGCATCCCCATCGCGGCCGCCGCGCAGGCGACCATCGGGAGAAACGGAAGCAGCATCCGGGTCAACCGGATGGTGAGATCCACCTTCCCCGGCACGAGCGCGAAATCCCCCGCGTACGCCGTGACCAGCGGCCGCGCGAAGGCGATCCCCAGCACCACCAGCACAGAAGTGGTGACGAGGAGCGCACCCAGCAGGTTGTTGGCCAGGCGCCACGCGCTCCGTTTGCCGTCGAGCGTGAGCCGTTCGGTGAACGTGGGAACGAACGCGGCGCTCATGGCGCCCTCGGCAAACAGATCGCGGACGAGATTCGGGATACGGAACGCCACAAGGAAGGCGTCCATGTCGTTGCCTGCGCCAAAAATGGCGGCGAGGACCTGATCCCTGAGGAGGCCGAGAATCCGGCTGACGAGTGTCGCAGCGCCTGTCAGGCCGGCCGAGTGGGCGAGGAAAGGCTGACGAGATACGGTCAAGCGGCGCCGAGATGCTTGCGCACGAGCTCGTTCACGCTCTTGCCATCGACGTTCTGTCCCGCGAGCTTCGCCATGACCACCTTCATGACCCGGCCCATGTCCTTGGGCGACGTCGCGCCGGTTTCAGCGATCGCAGCTGCAACTGCTGCGTCGACCATCACGGAATCGGCTGCGGCGGGCAGGTAAGCTTCGAGGACGACGATTTCGGCGGCCTCCTTGTCGGCGAGATCCTGGCGGCCGCCTTTCGTGAACTGCTCGATCGAGTCCCTTCGCTGCTTGACGAGCGCGGCGACAACCTGCCGCGCCTCGGCGTCATCGAGGTCGTGCTTCTTCTCGATGCTCTTGTTCATGAACGCCGCTTTGAGCATCCTGAGCGCGCTGAGCCGTACAGGCTCGCGCTGACGCATCGCCTCGGCGATCGCGGCGCCGACCTCGTCCACCAGAGGCATCAGTTATCGTTCGGTCCGCGGCGAGGTTGCGGTCCGGGTTGCGGTCCTTGCGGGACGATCTGGCCGGGCTGCGTCGCGGCAGGAGCGGCGATCATGCCGGGCGCGGCAACGGCACCGAAGGGATTCCCGGCGGGCTGGGCGCCCGGCGTCGCTGGCTGCGCGCCGGGAGGAACGGCCTGCGGGATCTGCTGCTCATTCTGCGGCGGCATGGGACCGACGAGACCTGGGCCCGGCGGCTGGGTGTTGCCGGGGCGCCGGGGGTTGGCCTGCGGCATGTTGTTGAAGATCGGCGACAGCGCCGGCGGCAGCGACGGACCGTTCGGTCCTTCATCTTCGCCCTGCGGCATGATGCCGTTCAGTTGTCCGAACGGCGCGGGTTGCGGTGCAGCAGCCGCCGAAACCGCGGGCCGCGGGGAGGCCGCCGTCGGCAGCACGATGATCCGATCGAACTGCGACGCATCCGCGATGATCGACGCGCGCGGCGCGACCAGGTAGCCGCTGAACGAGCGCATCAACAGGTCGAGCGCTTCCTGCTCCGGCACGTTCGTGAGCTCCATCGTGATCGGCGCACCGGCGATTCGCTCGATGTTCACGATCCGCGTGCGCCCCACACGCGCCCACTCGGTGAGAATCTGGCGCACCGTGGCGTCTTTCGCGACGAGCGTCACGCGGCCGTCGTGAATGGAAATCTGAACGTCGGCGAAGGCCTTCGATCCGGCAAGCAGCCACGCGCAGGCCGCCAACATGAGGATTGAAAAAGCGCGCATATAACCTCTTTGCACAGCGTTCGTTACGAGTATACGCGCCGCGCCGGGAGGAAGTCACGCGGGTCCTGTCCGCCCGATGGTCAGCTCTTCTGCCGGAAATACTCGATCACCTGGGTCAAGATGTCGTCGAGCACATACTTCGGCTTGTAGCCAATCATGGCCTCGGCCTTCGACAGATCGGGGACTCGCCGCGGCATGTCCTCGAAGCCTGATTCGTACGCTTCGTCATAGGGAACGAGCGTGATCACGGACTTCGACCCGCTGAGCGTTCGCACCCGCTCGGCCAGCTGGCTGATCGTGATCTCCTGGATGTTGCCAAGGTTAATCACCTGGCCGATGGCTTTTGGCTCGTTCATGAGCTTGAGCAGCGCCCCCACGACATCGGCGACGTGCGTAAACGAACGCGACTGGCTGCCGTCACCAAACACCGTGATCGGCTTGCCGGCCAGCGCCTGCTGCACGAAATTGGGAATCACCATGCCGTACTGACCGGTCTGGCGCGGACCGACGGTGTTGAAGAACCGGACGATGATGACGGGCAGCTTCCGCTCTTTCCAGTAGGCCAGCGCGAGGAACTCGTCGATCGCTTTGCTGCAGGCGTATGCCCACCGGTGCTTGGGCGTCGGTCCCATCACCAGATCCGAGTCCTCGCGGAACGGCACGTCCTCGCTTTTTCCGTACACCTCCGACGTCGAGGCGATGACGACAAGCTTCTTCTTCTTGTTCGCGTGCTTCAGCACGACTTCCGTGCCGTGGATGTTGGTTTCGATGGTGTACACCGGCTGTTCCACGATCAGCTTGACGCCCACGGCGGCGGCGAAATGAAAGACGACGTCGCTCCGATCGATGAGCTCGGCAAGGAACGGCTCGTTGTCGACCGACTCGATGAAGTACTCGAACCCGGCGCGACCCTTGAGGTGCATGATGTTGTCGATGGAGCCGGTGGACAGGTTATCGATGACCATGACCGTGTCGCCGTGCTCCAGCAGGGCTTCCGCCAGATGCGATCCGATGAAACCTGCTCCGCCGGTTATGAGCGCACGCACGCGTAGTGTCCTTTCAGCGATGTCACGATGTCGGTGATCTCGAGGTCCGTGAGGCCCGGGTGGAGCGGCAGCGACAGGACCTCGTCGCAGACGCGCACCGCCTCCGGACATTCGCGAGGGTGCTGGCCGGCCATCGCCGGCTGGTGGGGTATCGGCACGGGATAATGAACAAGCGTCTCGATGCCGTCGGCCGCAAGGCGCGCCTGCAGTTCGGCCCGGCCGCTCACGCGAATGGGAAACAGGTGGTACACGTGCCCGGGATCGTGCTCGGGCGGCACGGTCACCGGTCCTTTCGCGAGCTCTGCCCGGTACCGTGCGGCGAGCTCCCGCCGTCGCGCCGTCCAGCCGGCCAGACGCGGCAGCCGTGCGCGAAGAATCGCGGCCTGCATGTCGTCGAGGCGTGAATTGACGCCGAACTCCTGGTGTCGATAGCGATCGATCTGCCCGCCGTTACGCAGCCGCCTGATCCGTTCGGCGAGCGCGCGGTCATTCGTGACCACCGCGCCGCCATCGCCAAGCGCCCCGAGGTTTTTCGTCGGGTAAAAGCTGAACGCGCCCGCCGCACCGATCGTGCCCACCGGGCGTCCGGCCGCCGTGGCCAGATGGGCCTGGCAGCAGTCCTCGACGAGCGCGAGATTGTGACGCGCTGCCACCTGCTCGAGGGCTGTCATGTCGGCTGGTTGTCCGTACAGATGTACGGGCAGGATCGCGCGCGTCCGCGGGCCGATGGCTTGCGCGACGTGTTCCGGATCGATTGTCAGCCGAGACGGGTCGATATCGGCGAAGACAGGCCGCGCACCCGCCATCATGACGGCGAGCGCCGTATATGCCGCCGACACCGGCGTCGTGATCACTTCATCACCCGGTCCGATATCGAGCGCCCGCAGGATGAGCGCAATCGCATCCGTGCCGGTGCCGACGCCGACGGCGTGGGCGGCGCCCATCGCAGAGGCGAACTCTGCTTCGAACGCATCGACCTCCGGCCCGAGCACAAACCAGCCCCGCGCGATGACGCGCTCGACCGCCATGCGCACAGCTGCCCCATCGTCGGATTCCGGAGTGAGCGACAGGAACGGAATTCGTGGGCGCGTCACCGCGTCTCCTGCAGGCGCGGCGTGCCCTCCACGTAGCGGGAGAAGTGCTGCCGGTAGAAGTCGATCGTGCGCCGCAGGCCTTCTGAGAGCGGAACGGTCGGCTTCCAGCCGGTCGCTTTCGCGAACTTGGTGGAGTCGGCATAGAAGCTGCCGATGTCGATCATCTTCTTGTCGGGCGGCCAACTGACGTATTCCACGCGGCCCGCCCCCGAGATCTGCACCAGCTCCGCGGCGAGATCGCTGTGGCTGACTGGCACATCGCCGCCGACGTTGAAGGCTTCGCCGTTGCACCGATCATTCGCGCCGGCACGAAGAAACGCGTCTGCGGCATCGTCCACGTAGACGAAATCCCGGAGCTGCGAGCCGTCTCCGTAAATCTGGATCGTTTTGCCTTCGATCGCGAGACGGATGAACCAGCCGATGAACCCCTGGCGATTGTGTTTGATCAGTTGACGCGGGCCGTACACGTTCGTGAGCCGCAGCGAACACGCGCGTACGCCGAACACGTTGTTGTAGACGAGGTGATAGTACTCGCCGGCCGCCTTGTTGATGCCGTTGATGTCTGTGGGGCGCACCAGATGCGACTCGCTGACGGGCAGGGAGTCCGGGCGCCCGTACACCTGCCGGGTGCCCGCGAATACGACCTTCGCGGACGGGTTGTGGTTACGGCATGCCTCGAGCAGCGTGAGCTGGCTGCGGCAGTTGATCTCGAGATCCGTGTACGGATCCCGCATGCTGTCGATGTGGCTGACCTGACCCGCGAGGTTGAAGATCACCGCGCGGTCGCGCACGAGATAGTTCATCGTGCTTTGCTGCCGGATGTCGGCGACGTTGATGCGCACGCGATCGGCGATGCCGTCGACGTTGAACAGATTGCCGCCGTAGTCGTCGATCAGCGAATCAACGAGGAGGACGTCCGCGCCGAGCTCCACGAGACGCCGCGCCAGGTTGCTGCCGATGAAACCCAGGCCGCCGGTGACCATCACCCGCCGGTCCCGGTAGAACTCGCGGTAGTCTGTTTCTTCAGCGGTCACGAGGGGCGTGGGGCGACGGAAGTCGCCGCTGACCGGCGGTGCTGGCGGCGAATCACCAGGATGAACCACAGGCGCAGCACGTCCACGCCGGTCTTGAAGATGCGGCGGAAATTGAAGAACTGCGACTTGCCGAAGGCGCGATGGAAGTGATGCACGGGTACTTCGACGATGTGGAAGCCGGCGTCCTGGACCTTCTTCATCATCTCGAGGCAGATCACGCCGCTGTTCTTCACGAGCTCGATCCGCTCGAACATCGACCGGCGCATCAGGCGGAAGTCGCAATCGACGTCTCGCATCTTCAGGCCGAACATCAGGCTGACGATGTGGTGGTACAGCCGCCCGATGATGATCCGATGCAGCGGATCGGAGCGGCTGATCTTGTAGCCGTTGACGAGATCGGCCTCCGGCGTGAGCTGTGCCCACAGCAACGCGAGTTCGGCCGGATCGTATTGCGCGTCCCCATCGGTGTAGAAGATCAGTTCCTTGGTCGCGGATCGGATGCCCGTCTGCAGCGCCCCGCCATAGCCGCGATTCCCGGGGTGATGAATCACGCGGACGTGCGGGTACGTGCGCGCGAGCTCGTCGGCCACCTCCGCTGTCGCGTCACTGCTGCCGTCGTTGACGATGATGATTTCGTAGTCAGGTGTCAGTTCCGACGCCGCCTGGACGGCGCGAATCACCATGCTCGCGATGGTGCCGCTGTCGTTGTACGCCGGAAAAAAGACACTCAGACCCGCGGGTTTTGCGGAGGCAGGGACTGACATGCAAAAAGTCCCTAAACCATAGCATGAAAAGGGGCCTCAGCGCGGCCGCCGATCATGCCTGCCGCGCGTGGCGATCAAGCGCCACGGCGCCACCGCCGACTCCACGATCACGGCGCGCGACAGCTTCGATTCGCCGAGGCGGCGTTCGACGAACGTGATTGGCACCTCCACGACCCTGAGGCCGTGTTGCGACGCGACGAACAGCATCTCGACGAGATATGAATATCCGTCGGAGATGAACTGATCGAGCGGCAGTGCGGCGAGCGCCTCCCGCCGCCAGCATCGATAGCCGCTCGTGCAGTCGTGCGCGGCGAGCCGAGTTACGGTGCGGACGTAGACGTTGGCGAACCGGCTGAGCAGCAACCGCCGCTTCGGCCAGTTCACGATCTCGCCTCCAGGTACATAGCGCGAGCCGATGACGACATCGCCGGTGGCAGTGGCCTCGATGAGGCGCGGCAGCTGCGCCGGATCGTGCGAGAGGTCGGCGTCCATCTGGCAGATGACGTCCACCGGCTCGCGAATCGCGAGCTTCAGGCCGTCGATGTACGAGCGCCCCAGGCCGCGATTCTTCGTGCGGTGCAGGACGGAGATACGGCCCTGGTGCTGGCGGGCGAGTTCATCGGCGAGCTGTCCCGTGCCGTCGGGTGATTGATCGTCCACGACGAGCAACCGCAGGTTCGCGTGCCGCATCAATCCGTCAACGAGCAGCGGCAGGTTCTCGTGTTCGTTGTATGTCGGCACCACGACCAGGGCCGACGGCGCGGTGGACGTCGACGTCGTCATTGGCGCCGGCTTTCGAATCGCAGGGACGAGATCTGTTCGGAGACGAGCCCGACCAGGAAGATGATCACGCTCAGCAGAATCAGCAGCACCGACGAGTTCGTGACGTGCGATTGCGTCAGGATCGTCCAGATCGCGTACGCGCTGCCGATCGCGAATGAGACCGCGCTCAGTGGAAGAAAGATACGCATCGGACTGAAGATGGTAATCACTTTGAGGAGGATTACGAAGAACTGGACGCCATCGGGGCCGAGCCTGATTTTGGAGCGGCCCTGCCGCGGGGCCGCCTCGATCGGCTCGAACCATACGCTGTATCCCGCCTTGATGAAGGCGAGCGTCGTCGTGGTCGGGGTCGAAAAGCCGTTCGGCAGCAGATGCAGGAACTCCAGCAAATACTCGCGGCGTGCCGCGCGAAACCCAGAGGTCAGATCGGGGATGGGCCGTCCCGTCAGGTAGCTCGCGAGCCCGTTCAGCACGGCGTTGCCGAGGCGGCGCGCCGGATTCGCCTGCGTGGCACTCGACCGCGCCCCCACCGCCAGGTCATATTCACCGAGCTTTGCCACGAGCCGCGCTGCGTCGGCGGGCCGGTGCTGTCCGTCGGCGTCCAGAATCAGCACGAACGCGCCGGTCGCGTGACGGATGCCCGTTTTCACGGACGCGCCGTTGCCCTTGTTGTATGGATGCCGAATCACGCTGGCGCCGGCCGCTGTTGCGCGGACGCCCGTGTCGTCGGTCGAACCATCGTCCACCACAATGATCTCGCGCCACGGAGCAGCGAGCCTCAGGGCCGACACGAGCGGCTCGATGGACGCCGCTTCGTTGTAGGCGGGCATGATGACGGACACAGAAGCCGGCACCGAATCGGTCACCGGGTGCCGGCCTCGATCAGGCGCTCGACCACGCGGTCCCAGGAAATGGCGCGCACGCGTTCGTAGCCGGCTTCCCCGAGCGAACGGGCGAACCCCGCGTCACGCGCGACGCGAGCCATGGCCTCGCCAAGAGAATCGCGATCGGGTGCCGCGACGAACCCCGTCACGCCGTCTTCCACGAATTCGAGCGGACCGCCGGCGTCGGTGGTCGTCACCACAGGCTTGCGGGCGAGAAACGCCTCGAGTGTGATGTACCCGTAGTCCTCGTCGTAAGGGGGAAATACGACGGCACCCGCGCCGGCGTAGAGCTCGACGAGCGCGGCTTCATCGATCGCACCGGTGAAGGTGACGCGATCGGCGACACCTGTCTCGGCCGCCGTCTGCTCGAGCGGCCGTCGCAGCGGACCATCGCCAACGATCACGAGCCGCCATGCGTGGTCCACGCGCGCCAGCGCGTGGATGATGAGGTCCACGCGTTTGACGGTTTCCAGCCGGCCGACGGACAAAAAGTAGCTGCCGGAGGCGCCGGTCTTCAGCTTGCCGGCAAGCGGTGGCGGATGGTACAGGGGCTCGGCGTCCAGGCCGTTGTAGCGCGCAAGCCGCGCCGCCGTGTTGCGTGCGTTGCTGAAGATCGCGACCGACTCACCGAGCGCCCTGCGATCGAGCTCGATCAGCCTGGCGCGGAGCCGCACATCCATCTCCGTGTGAGCAAACTCGCTGTATGCGGTGCCGCACAGGTCGTAAATGGCCCGGTACTGGTGAAAGAGCCATGTGATCTTGTTGGGATGACGCACGAAATACGTCGGAAATTTCGTCGCGACGACGAGATCAATGCGCTCGCCGTTGGATTCGCTGAGGTCGACCAGACGCCAGGCGGCAACCTGCGCGAGCAGTTCCTCTTTCGGGTACCACTTGAACGGCACCGACACGCGCTCGGCGCGATACCCGCGGCGGCGCAGTTCGTCCACGAGGCCGCGGACATGCAGCTCGGCGCCACCATGCACGAACGGCACCTGGGCTTCGCACACGGCGATCGTTCTGATCATGTCGCGAATCGAAAATTGACGATGTCGCCGTCGAGGACGAGATATTCCTTGCCTTCGAGTCTGACCTCGCCGTGCTCGCGGCACGCCGCCATCGAACCGCGGGCGATCAATGGCTCGTATCCCACGACTTCGGCTCGGATAAAGCCGCGCGCGATGTCGCTGTGAATTTCACCGGCCGCCATCTGTGCGGGCCAGCCGCGCGCAATCGACCAGGCGCGGCACTCGTCTTCGCCGACCGTGAAGAACGAAATATACCCGAGCAGCTCGTAGCTCGCGCGGATGACGCGATCGAGCCCGGACTCCTTGAGGCCGAGATCTGACAGGAACGCGGCGGCATCAGCCGGCTCGAGTTGGGCGATTTCGAGCTCGATCTTGGCGCAGACTGCGACGGCCGCGGTTGCCGCCCGCGAGAGGAAGGGCTTCAACCCGGCAGCGTCCGCGGCCCGGATGCTGTCGCCGCCAGCCAGCGACTCCTCGTCGAGGTTGAGGACGATGAGCAGGGGCTTGGCGGAAAGAAACTGAAACCCCCGGAGCCGTTTGAGATCGTCGCCTTGCAGGTCGAGCGAGCGAAGAGGCCGCCCGTCTTCGAGCGTCGCGCGGCACAGCGTGACGACATCGCGCTCGCGTTCGAGCTCGGCGGATTTGCCCTTCTTCAAGTCCTTTTCGAGACGTTCGAGGCGCCGTTCGGCGACGCCGAGGTCGGCGAGGATCAGCTCGTCCTCCATCGCCTGCGCGTCGCGGGCGGGATCGACGGAGCCGGACGGATGCGGCACTGCGGGATCGGTGAACGCCCGCAAGACATGGACGAGCGCATCGGCGTTCTTGTACGCCGCGACATCGACCAGGGCCTGCGCGCTGCCCGCCCTGACCGGAGTCGCCAGGTCAGAGAACTCAATCGTGGCCGGCACGCGCTTGCGCGGGTTGTACATGGCGGTGAGGCGATCAAGCCGCGGATCCGGGACCTTGGAGATGCCGATGGTCGCTTCACCCTTGCCGTGGGCGGCACGTGTGGCCTCCCGGGCGCTGGTCATGAGCTGAAACAGGGTGGTTTTTCCGGTCTGGCCGAATCCGATGAGCGCCGCACGAAGCATGAAGTTGTCCCGAATCCTAACACGCTCGAACGGGCGCTCTCCGCGTCACGTTCTGGCGTACGACCAAGGGGCGATTAAAAGGCGAAAATTTGGCGTATCTTACTGAACCCTCAGATATTGCGGTTGACATCTCCCTGCCGCACTCCTACTATCGTCGTGGATTTATTTGGACAAAAGTGGAGTGGTGTCCGTGTTCAGGGGCAATGCGCCAGCTCGCATCGATGACAAGGGGAGGCTCAAGGTTCCGAATGCCTTTCGCACCCTGCTCGAAGGCCAGCACGGTCGTGAACTCTTTCTCACGAGCCTGACGGGCGAGTACGTCCGCATTTACCCCATGCCGGTCTGGCTCGACCTCGAACAAAAACTCGCCGCAATGCCCTCCACCCACCCCTCGAAGCTCCGTTTTCTCGAACGCGTGAACTATTTCGGCGCGGGTGGCGAACTCGACGTCCAGGGCCGCGTCCTCATTCCGGTCCGCCTTCGCGACGCCGCCACGATGGCCGGTGACGTCGACGTCCTCGGCCAATACAACTATCTCGAGGTCTGGAACCACGATCGTTTCCTCGCCAGGATGCAGCACGAGCCGTTCACCGATGACGATGCCCGCGCGCTTTCGGAGTTCGGGGTATGACGGCTGCGCACCTCCCCGTCCTGACGGCGGAAGTTCTCCGCCAGCTGCGCCCTGAACGCGGCGGCGTGTTCGTCGATTGTACCGTAGGGCTCGGCGGCCACTCGCGCGCGCTGCTCGAGGCGGGCGCCAGCCGGATCATCGGTCTCGACCGCGATAGCGAGGCGCTGACGGAAGCCCGCGTCACGCTGTCGGCGTTCGCCGATCGCATCGACCTCGTCCACGCCGACTACCGGACGATCGAAGACGTGCTCGACCAGCGCGGTATCCAGCTCGTTGACGGAGCCCTCGCCGATCTTGGCGTGTCTTCCATGCAGTTCGACTCGCCGGGCCGCGGGTTCAGCTTCCAGCGTGACGAACCTCTCGACATGCGGATGGATCGCGCCGCCGGTGCGACCGCCGCCCACCTCATTGCCGGGAGCACCGAAGAAGAGCTTGCCGACACCATTTACGCATACGGAGAAGAACGCTTCTCCCGCCGTATCGCGCGCGCACTCGTGGCGGCACGCCGTGAAGCGCCGATCGAGACGACAGGCCGGCTTGCGGCAATTGTGCGGCGGGCCGTTCCGACGCGCGGGTACTCGCGTATCGATCCGGCAACGCGCACGTTTCAGGCGTTTCGCATCTGGGTGAACCGCGAGCTCGACGGGCTCGATCGCTTCCTCGAATCCGCCGCGCGACGGCTGCGCCTGGGTGCGCGGCTGGCGGTCATCACGTTTCACTCGCTCGAAGACCGCATCGTGAAGCACACGCTGCGGGCACTGGCTCACGGTGAAGGCGCCGCGCTCAAAGTGTTGACGAAAAAACCGCTCGTGGCAGACGAGGACGAAGTACGGCACAACCCCCGATCGCGAAGCGCGAAGCTTCGCGCAGCCGAGAAGGTGGCGTGATCATGGCTGAACCGTTCGAGTACGCCATCAAGAAAGACGTCCGCAACAACGCCATCGTACGGGAGGTCGACGAGGCCCGGGTGCGCGACCTGTGGAAATCTGTCGGCGTGGCCGCATTATTCGTGGCCGCGTTGCTGTTCTCCGCCTGGCAGCACTTCGAGCTGCTGCAGCACGGCTATCGGATTGCAGAAATGCAGCGCGAGAAAGGCGCGGAGGAGGAGTTGACACGCAAGCTGCGCCTCGAGATCGAAACGCTGCGATCTCCGCGGCGAATCGAGTCGCTCGCCACCGGGCAGCTGCACCTGGTGGCCCCGGAACGCGATGAAGCCATCGTGATCGAACGGGTCGTCCAGCCCGAAGCGCCACCCAAGTCCATCGTCGCGCAGCGGTGAGTCACGTGCGAGAACCCGTCATCAAAGACTGGCGCAAAACGCTGCAGCGGCGCAGCACTGTCGCGCTCGTTGCGCTCGGGCTGTGGATGGCGGCGATCGAATGCCGCCTCGTCTTCCTGCAGGTCGTCCGCCACCGCGATCTGCTGCTTCTCGCGACGCACCAGCAGAGTCAGAAGATGACCGCCGCCGGCAAGCGCGGCGACATCCTCGATCGGCGAGGCCGCGTGCTGGCCACGAGCGTCGATGCCGACGCCATCTACGCGGTGCCCTCCGCCATCGAGAACCCGCGTGACGTGGCGGATGCACTGTGCAAAGCGTTCAGCGACTGTAAATCTGGCGAGCGCGATGCCCTGACGGCGAAACTCGGCAAGACCCGTCCGTTCGCGTACGTCAGACGCTCTGACCAGGTGTCGCCCGAGCAGGCGCGGCGCGTGGCCGCGCTGAACCTGGACGGGATCGGTTTCATGAAGGAGGATCGCCGCTTTTATCCCAACAAGGAGTTGGCGGCGCACTTGCTCGGCTATGTGGGCATCGACAATACGGGCCTCAGCGGTATCGAATCGACTTATGACGCGCAGATTCGCGGCAAGGCGGGGACGGTGTTCGTTCAGACCGACGCGCGCCGCCATGCATTCAGCCGCTTTGAACACCCGCCCACGACCGGCTCAACGCTCGAGCTGACGATCGACGAGTACCTTCAACACATTGCCGAGCGCGAACTCGAAGCCGGTGTGGCGGCCAATCACGCCAGGGGCGGGAGCGCCATCATCATGAATCCGCGAACCGGCGAGATTCTCGCGATGGCCAACGCGCCGACCTTCAATCCGAATGTTTATCGAGAGTTTGACGACCTCGTCCGGCGCAACCGCGCCGTTCAGGATGTGTACGAGCCCGGCTCGACCTTCAAAGTGGTGACTGCCTCGGCGGCGATCGAGGAGCACGTCATGCCGGTGGATGCGCTCATCGACACCGATCCGGGCGTGATCCGGATTCCGGGGCGCGCGAAACCGATCACCGAGGCGAGCCACCACAACTACCACACGCTGTCGTTCACCGATGTCATCGTGAAGTCGAGCAATATTGGTGCGATCAAGATCGGCTTCAAGGTGGGGACGGAACGGTTGAGTCGATTTGTGGGGCTGTACGGTTTCGGGCACATCGTCTCACCCGATTTTCCCAGCGAGAGCCCGGGCATCGTGGGGAGCGCCGACAAATGGACCGAGAGCGCGCTCGCGTCCATTTCCATGGGGTATCAGGTCGCCGTCACTCCTCTCCAGATGGTGTCAGCCGTGAGTTCGGTGGCGAACGGTGGCGAATACGTCGAGCCGCGGGTCGTTCGCGCGGTTTATCGAAACGGCCGCCGGTATGAAATCGCACCGAAGGTCGTCCGGCGAACGATCAGTCGCGACACCGCAGCCACGCTCACGGGCATCATGGAAGACGTCGTCGAACGTGGGACGGCCACGAAGGCGCAGATGCCGGGCTTTACCGTCGCAGGGAAAACGGGTACGGCAGCCAAGCTTGTCAATCGCGTGTACTCGACGTCCGAGTACAACGCCTCCTTTGTGGGCTTTGTTCCTTCTCGGAATCCCGTCGTCGCGATCATCGTGGTGACGGATTCTCCGCACAATGGACCGACCACGGGCGGTCCTGTTTCGGGTCCGGTGTTCAAGCGCATCGCCGAAGCGACGCTGCGCTACCTGGGCGTCGGGCCGACGATCAACCCGGACCCGCCGGTACTTGTCGCACGCGACGAGGCACCGGTCACTGCGTCGGATCACTCGGGCGATCCGCCCACCATCCGCGTCATCAATGATGGTCCGCCCGGTACGATGCCGGACCTTCAAGGGATGAGCGCCCGCGACGCGCTGCGCAGGCTCGTCAAGATCGGCCTGACCGCTCGATTCGAAGGCGACGGCTTCGTAGTCGCTCAGGATCCGCCGTCCGGTGCGGTCCTCGACGGCGTAGGCCAATGCCGGCTGACGCTCAACCGGCCACATGCCCGGCACCAGGATCACGCGCGGCCATGACCTGGGGCGATCTGCATGACGCGCTGGTCGGACGCGGGCTGGTAGCCCCCGATGGTTCACGTGCCGGCAAGCCGGCCGCTGCTGTCACCGGGATTGCGTACGATTCACGGACGGTGGCGCCGGGTTCGGTCTTCGTCGCGCTCAAGGGCGCGCATGCAGACGGCACCGCGTTCGCGCGTCAGGCCGCCGGGCGGGGCGCCTCCGTCATTGTTTCCGAGCAGGCTGCGCCCCCGGATCTTGCAGTGCCGTGGGTGCGCGTCTCCGATGCGCGCCTGGCGGTCGCCGTGCTCGCCGCAGAATTCGAACGTCATCCGAGCCGGGAGATGCGGGTGATCGGGATCACCGGCACGAATGGAAAAACGACGACTGCACATCTCGTCGCGTCAATCTTCGAAGCGGCGGGCGTCCGTTGCGGCGTGCTGGGCACTGTCGCGTACCGGATCGGCGACGAGATCCGCGAGTCCACCAGGACCACCCCCGAGGCGCCGGATGTTCAGCATCTGATGCGTGAAATGGTGGATCGCGGGTGCGGCGCCTGCGCGATGGAAGTCTCGTCCCACGCTCTGTCGCTGCGTCGCGTGGACGGCACGACATTCGCCGCCGGCATCTTCACCAACCTCACGCGCGATCACCTCGACTTCCACCTGGACATGGACGCGTACTTCCAGGCGAAGCGCCGCCTGTTCGACCTGCTCCCGTCCGACGCGCCCGGTCTCATCAACCTCGACGATCCAAAAGGCACCGCGCTCGTTGAAATGACCGCAAGGCCCGTGACGTACGCCGTCAATCGCGCGGCTGACATCACGCCGGGACCGCTGTCGTTTTCGCTCGACGGTCTCACCTTCGACGTGCGGACACCGCGCGGCACACTGCACGTGCGATCGAAGCTCGTAGGACGGCCGAACGTGTACAACATCCTGGCCGCCACTTCCGCAGGCGTGGCCCTCGGCCTGCCGTTTGACGCGATCGAACAAGGCGTGCACGCGCTCGCTGGCGTACGCGGACGGTTCGAGCTCGTCTCTGCACCAACCGACGGCGTCACGGTGGTGGTGGATTACGCACACACGGACGACGCGCTTCGCAACCTGCTCGAGACGGCACGGCCGCTGGCACGCGGACGGCTCATCACGGTGTTTGGCTGCGGCGGCGACCGCGACCGCTCGAAGCGCCCGCTGATGGGCGCCGTGGCCGGCCGGCTGAGCGATCTGATCGTGATCACGTCGGATAACCCGAGGAGCGAGAATCCCGAACGGATCATCGAAGAGATCCGGCTCGGCATTACGCCCGACACACGACGCGACAGCGCGCAGGGTCTCCTGTCCATCGTCGATCGCAGGGCGGCGATCGCCAAAGCCATCGAACTGGCGCGGGCGGGCGATCTCGTGCTGGTGGCCGGCAAGGGCCACGAGCAGTCGCAGGTGATCGGGAACGAACATCTGCCGTTTGATGATGCGGCCGTCGCGCGCGAGGCGCTGGCGCGCCGCCGGACCAACTCGGGCGTTGTATAGGTCGCGCCGTGGCGCCAGGAATTCAGTTGACGGCCGGCTGGGTGGCCGGGGCCATGGGCGGAACGATCGTGGAAGGCGATGCGCGTCGCGAATTCGCCGGGGTGTCCATCGACACGCGGACATTGACGCCGGGCGCCCTGTATATCGCGATTCGCGGCGAGCGATTCGACGGCGCGGATTTTGTGGGTGACGCGGTCGCGGCGGGAGCCGGCGGAGTCGTGGTGACGCAAGAGCGCGCGGAGGTGGTGACAACGGCGAATCGCGGCGTCTCCAGGGACGCCCTTCCCATCACGATCGCCGTGGACGATACGACCATCGCGCTGCAGTCGCTCGCGCATGCGGTGCGGATGGCGTCGGGCACGAAAGTAGTGGCGATCACCGGCAGCGCGGGGAAGACGACAACGAAGGAAGTGACGGCGGCGTTTCTGGAAACGAAGTATCGCGTGATGCGAAACCAGGGGAATCTCAACAACCACATCGGCCTGCCGCTGTCGCTGATCGGGCTGACCGCCCGGCCGGACGTGGCCGTCGTGGAACTCGGCATGAACCACGCCGGCGAGATCAGCACGCTGGTGCGCATCGCCCGGCCGGATGTTCGGGTATGGACGAACGTGGGCGACGCGCACGTTGGCTTCTTCGGATCCATGGACGCCATCGCCGACGCGAAGGCCGAAATTCTCGAAGGCGCGGCCGCCGATACCGTCCTGGTGGCCAACGCGGACGACGACCGGATTGCCTCGAGGATCTCGCGTTTCACAGGACGCGTCGTCACGTTCGGCATCGACACCCCCGCCGCGATCTGCGCCGAGTCCCTGGTGGATCGCGGCATCGACGGGATGAGCGCTCGCGTCAAAACGCCGCGCGGGCCGATGGAGCTGGCGACGCCATTGCTCGGACGCGGGAACCTGTCGAACCTGCTGGCGGCAACCGCTGTCGCCGTCGACTGTGATGTGCCGCTTGCCGGCATCGCGGAGCGCGCTTCACGGCTTCAGCCCGCGCCTCATCGAGGCGAGGTCGTGAGGCTTTCCGAGCGCATCGTGGTCATCGACGACAGCTACAACGCCAGCCCCGCTGCCACACGCCGCGCGTTGGACGTCCTCCGAACGGCGGAGACGAGCGGTCGTCGAATCGCAGTACTCGGTGAAATGCTCGAGCTTGGCGAACGAGCGGCTGAATTGCATACGGCCGTCGGCCGTGCAGCGTCCGCGGCTTCGCTCGATTTACTGATTGTCGTAGGCGGCGAGGCGGCGCGGGAGCTTGCCGAAGCCGCCGTTGCCGGCGGCATGCCGCGCGGGCACGTGCGCTACGCAGAGACGAGCGGAGCAGCTGCTGATCTAATTGCGCCGTTAATTCGGGCCGGCGACATCGTCCTCGTAAAAGGGTCGCGCGGAATACGCACGGATCTCGTCGTCGAACGGCTGAAGGCCGAGTTCGCCTGATGCTGTATTACCTGCTGTTCAAATTTCTGTTCTCGCTGCGCCCCCAGTTTTCGGTGCTTAACGTGACGCGTTACATCACGTTCCGTACGGCTGCCGCCAGTCTCTCCGCGCTCGCTATCAGCCTGTTGCTCGGGCCGTGGCTCGTCCGGAAGCTGCGGGAATTCCAGATCGGCCAGGTCATCCGGCAGGAAGGGCCGACGTCCCACAAGCCGAAGGCCGGCACGCCGACGATGGGCGGCCTCCTGATCCTGACGGCGTCACTTGTGCCCACCCTGCTATGGGCCGACCTGACGAACGTCTACGTCTGGATCGCGGTCGTGACAACGGCCGCGTTCGGCGCCATCGGGTTTGCCGACGACTACCTCAAGATCGTCCGCCGCTCGCATCACGGTCTCCGGCCGCGTTACAAGTTCGGCTGCCAGGTGGCGGCAGGCCTGGCCATGGGCGGCGTTCTGCTCGCACTGGAGCATAAAGGCCTGTACGACACGCGGCTCGTGTTTCCGTTCTTCAAGCGCCTCGTCCCGGATCTCCGCGCGTGGTACCTCCCGTTCGCGGTTTTCGTGCTCGTTGCGGAATCGAACGCGGTGAACCTCACGGATGGTCTTGACGGTCTCGCCATCAGTATCTTCGCGATTGCCGCGACCGCCTACACCGCCCTGACCTATGTCGTCGGCAACCGCGTGCTGGCGGATTACCTGCTGCTGGTCCACTTTCCGCAGATGGCCGAACTCACGGTGTTTTGCGGGTCGCTCGTCGGCGCCGCCCTCGGGTTCCTCTGGTACAACTCGTACCCCGCCGACATTTTCATGGGCGACGTGGGCTCGCTCGCCCTCGGGGCTGCCCTCGCCGTCGTCGCGATTCTCATCAAACAGGAACTGTTGCTCGTCATCGTCGGCGGCGTATTTGTGCTCGAAGCGTTGTCGGTAGTTATCCAGGTGACATCGTTCAAGACGCCCGGACAGCGCGTGTTCAAGATGGCGCCGCTCCATCATCATTTCGAGTTGATGGGGTGGAGCGAGCCGAAGGTGATTACGCGGTTCGTCATCGTCGGCATCGTGTTCGCGCTGTTCAGCCTGACAACGCTGAAGCTTCGATGATGGAGACGACGGTTTGTGGTGCCTGGTTGGTGCCTGGTGTCCAGTGATTTTGATGTTGAGGGAAAGCGCGTGACCGTCGTGGGTGCCGCACGCAGCGGAATTGCCGCCGCCGAACTGCTGGCGCGCCGGCGAGCGCAGGTGACCTTGACCGAGATGCGCAGCGACGTGAAGGAGGCGGAACCGCTGAAAGGCCTCGGTGTGCGGCTGGAGCTTGGCGGCCACCGCAGCGAGACCCTCGCGGAGGCCGATCTCGTCGTGCTGAGCCCGGGCGTGCCGCCGGATCTGCCGGCGGTCCGGCGCGCGCGTGAAGGAGGCGTGCCGGTGATCGGCGAACTCGAACTGGCGTCGCGATGGTTGAGCGGGCGCGTGGTGGCGATCACGGGCACGAAGGGGAAGTCGACAACGACAGCGCTGACGGGCCAGATCCTTGAAGCTGCGGGGTATCGCGTGACCGTTGGGGGAAACATCGGATCGCCGCTGAGCGCGCAGGTGTCGGCATCGACGCCCGACACCGTTCACGTCGTCGAGGCCAGCAGTTTTCAGCTCGAACAGATTGAGACGTTCCATCCGTGGATCGCGGTGATGCTGAATTTCTCCCCTGACCACCTCGATAGGCATCCAAGCATCGAGGCGTACGGCGCCGCGAAGGCCAGGATCTTCGAGAACCAGACGCCGGATGACTGGGCTGTCGTCAACGCCGATGATCCGGCGGTGCTCGCGCTTGCGCGGCAGGGCCGCGCACGCCAGCGCCTCTTCGGATCGAAAACGCCGATCACGGAGGGCACGGCGCTCGAGGATGGCTGGATCGTGGACCGGCGGGCCGACCGGCCCGCACAACCCGTCCGGCTGGTGCCCGTGGATGCGATCCATCTTCTCGGGCCGCATCTAATCGGCGACGTGATGGCGGCCGCCACCGTGGGGGCCATCGCGGGCAGCGCGCCCGCTGCGATCACAGCTGCCGTCGAATCGTTTCGCGGCCTCGAGCACGCGATGGAACTGGTGGCCGAGGTGGCCGGCGTCAGATTCGTCAACGATTCGAAGGCGACAAACGTGGAGGCGGCGCTCCGATCGATCGAGAGCTTTGAATCCGGCCTGGTGCCGATTATGGGCGGCAGGTTCAAGGGCGGCGATTTTCGGCTGTTGCGCCAGCCTCTGGCGGCGCGCGCGCGCGCCGTCGTGACCATTGGTGAGGCGCGGCCGCTGCTCGGCGCGGCTCTGGACGGCGCCGTGGAGGTTCGCGAGGCCGAATCGCTCGATCAGGCGATCGACATCGCGTTCGAGCTCGCGAAGCCCGGCGGCGTCGTGCTGCTCGCGCCGGCATGCGCCAGCTTTGATCAGTTTCGCGACTACGCGGAGCGTGGTCGGCAGTTCAAGGAGGCCGTGTTGAAGCTGAAGTGAGCGATGAGCAGTCGTCAGTCGGCCGCCGCGTTGAAGGATTGGCTGCTGGGAACGCAGGCTGCCCCGGCCTGCGAAGCTGGTGCCTTCATCCGAGATCGACTGGCGACTGCTGACCGCTCACGACAGCGATGTCCGCCGGACAGGCATTGTTTCGGGCGGACCCTGGTCGGACTGTAGAGGAAGACCCGTCGCGGGTGCAAGGCGAATGCGCGCTGAGGTGCTGTGGCTCGAAAGCTCAAATCGGACGGGGTGCTGTTCACGACGACCGTGCTGCTGGTGGCCCTGAGCGTCGTCATGGTCTACAGCGCGTCGGCCGCCGTGGCGCTCGACAAATTCCAGCGTCCGTACCTGTTCCTTATTAAACAGGGCATGTGGGCCACGCTCGGCCTGGCGGTGCTGTTCATCGTGATGCGTATCGATTACCGGTCGTATCGCCAGCCGGTATTCATCTGGAGCTGCCTCGGCATCGTCACCCTGGCGCTTGTGGCCGTACTGTTCAGTCCGCCCGTCAACAACGCGCGCCGCTGGTTCGGGATTGCCGGTATCGGCGTTCAGCCGTCCGAGCTCGCGAAGCTGGCGGCGATCTTTTTCATCGCCGCGCTGCTCGAGCGCCGCATGCACCGCATCAACGAGATCAAGTACGCCCTCGCGCCGATCGGTCTCCTGGTGCTGACGTTGTTCGGGTTGATCATCCTCGAGCCTGACTTCGGCACGTCGATGTCGCTCGTGCTGATCGCCGCGGTGATGGTGTTCGCGGCCGGCCTGAATTATCGCTACATCGCCGGCGCTGTGTTGTGCGCCATTCCGCCCGTGGCCGTGCTGGTGATGGGTACGGCGTACCGCCGGCAGAGAGTGTTGACGTTTCTGGACCCATGGCGCGACCCGCTCGGTGCGGGGTTTCAGGTCATCCAGTCCATCATCGCGGTTGGCAGCGGCGGTATGTGGGGCCGGGGCCTGATGAACGGCGTCCAGAAGCTGTTCTTCCTCCCGGAGCCGCACACGGATTTCATTTATTCCGTCATTTCCGAGGAGCTGGGGCTGATTGGTGCCACGGCGGTGCTGCTCTGCTTCGCGCTGATCACATGGCGCGGACTCAAAGTCGCGCTTCGCGCGCCAGACACCTTCGGCGCGCTGCTCGCGCTCGGCCTGACCACCATGGTGGCCGTCCAGGCGTTGTTCAACATCAGCGTCGCGCTCGGGCTTCTGCCGACGAAAGGCATACCGCTGCCGTTCGTCAGTTTTGGCGGATCGTCGCTGCTCATCAACCTGCTCGGCATGGGAATTCTGCTGAACGTGTCGCAGCACAGCACGACATGAGGGGAGCCAGCCGTGGGCGCGACGAACCGGACGCCCGACCCCTTACGGGTCGTGATCGCGGGTGGCGGGACGGGCGGACATCTGTATCCCGGCATAGCCGTTGCGCGGGAGCTGCTGGCGCGCCGTCCTGCAACGGAGGTGTCGTTCGCCGGTACGGCGCGCGGGCTCGAAGCGAAGGTGTTGCCCCGCGAGGGGTTTGCACTCGATCTGATTCGGAGCGGCGGCTTGAAGGGCAAGTCGATCGCGGACCGCGTCCGCGGCGGATGGCTGTTGCCGGCGAGCGTGCGCGACGCGACCCAGGTGCTGAGACGGCGTCGCCCCCACTTGGTCATCGGCGTCGGCGGCTACAGCTCGGGCCCCGTTGTGCTGACGGCGGCATTGCAGGGTATTCCGACGATGCTGCTCGAGCAGAATGCCGTGCCCGGGCTGACGAACCGATTGCTGGCGAGATTCGTCCGGACGGCGGCCGTGACGTTCGAATCGACACGCAGCTACTTTGGCGCGAAAGCGTTTGTCAGCGGTAACCCGGTACGGCCGGAGTTCTTCGATCCGGCCGGCGCATCGACGGAGGCAGGCGCAGATGACACGTCGTCGACCGCCAGCATCCTAGTTTTTGGCGGCTCTCAGGGCGCGCACGCGATCAACGTGGCCATGGTGGAGGCAGCACCGGAGCTGGCGGCCGATCCGCATCTCCGCGTCACCCACCAGACGGGCGAACGAGATGTGGAAATGGTCCGTGCAGCCTATCGGAGCGCGGGGATTCCGGCCGAAGTCGAACCGTTTCTGTATGACATGGGGAAACGGCTGCGGCACGCGGACGTGATCGTCTGCCGCGCGGGCGCGACAACGTTGGCCGAGCTCACGGCTGCGGGCAAAGCAGCGATTCTGATTCCGCTGCCCACCGCGACCGACGACCACCAGCGGAAGAACGCCGAGGCCCTGGCCGCATCGGGCGCTGCGGAGGTGCTGCTGCAGAGCGACGCGACCGGCTCGGTACTTGCGAGCCGCGTGCGCACCCTCGCCGGCGATCGACACGCGCGCGCCCGCATGGAACGTGCGGCTCGCGCGCTCGCACGGCCGGACGCGGCGAAAGTCATCGTGGATCGAGCGTTGGAATTGGTGCAGTCGTGATGGTTCAGGGTTCATGGTTCAGAGTCCCGGGTTCGACGCTCACGGAAACCCGGGCTTGTTAGGCAAGACGCGGCGTGTGCACTTCATTGGCGTCGGGGGCAGCGGGATGAGCGGCATCGCCGAGTTGCTGGCGAATCTCGGCTACGGCGTCAGCGGGTCTGACGAAAAGCGCTCGCCCGTCACCGATCGACTGGAGGGCGTCGGTATCCGCGTGTTCCAGGGACATGCCGCCGCGAACGTCGGGGACGCGGACGTCGTCGTTGTTTCGTCCGCCATCAGGCCGGATAACCCGGAAGTCCGGGAAGCCGGGCGCCGGCAGATTCCGGTGATCCCGCGGGCCGAGATGCTCGCCGAACTGATGCGGCTCCGGTTCAGCATCGCGGTGGCCGGAGCGCATGGGAAGACGACCACGACGTCGATGATCGCCGTCATGCTCGAGCGGGCTGGACTGGATCCGACGGCCGTGATCGGCGGCCGGCTTCGTACGTTCGGCGGCAACGCACGCCTCGGCCGCGGGGAGTTGATGGTAGCGGAAGCGGACGAGAGCGATCGATCGTTTCTGAAGCTGTTTCCGGCGATTGCGGTGATTACCAACATCGACTACGAACACCTGGAGAACTATGGCAGCTTCGACGAGCTTTGCCAGGCGTTTGTCGATTTTGCCAACAAGGTGCCGTTTTACGGTGCCG
>Ga0136846_1238371_pt1 | contig 48242 bp, 39 predicted proteins | sample HopSoiMetagenom2_FD_96841 | JGI IMG/M metagenome (GOLD analysis project Ga0136846, IMG submission 96841) | Grasslands soil microbial communities from Hopland, California, USA - 2 Assembly 2016 (version 4) | ecosystem: Environmental > Terrestrial > Soil > Grasslands | place: USA: Hopland...
AGCGCAGCCATAGCTTGGCTATGGCGAGCATTTGCAACGACGAGCAGGGGGCTTTTGGCGTGATGAGCGGGCATGATCGAAATACTCTCAGCCTCTGAGCCGGATCCACGGGTGTTGCTTGATGTGATGGCACTGGCTTGGTTGCTTTCTACAATGGCGACCTTCCTCATCGAGCGAGCCATTCCATGCCCGTCAATCTCAATGCCCCTGACCCGAATGACCTGCATCCCGTTCCCGGCGTGAAGCTAGGCATCGCGATGGCGGGTGTGCGCAAGGCCAACCGCCGCGACCTGACAGTGGTGACGCTCGACGAAGGTTCGCAGGTCGCGGGCGTTTTCACTCGCAATCGCTTTTGCGCGGCGCCGGTGCAGTTGTGCCGCCAGCATCTTGCGGCCGATTCGGCTTCGCGCGCGATCCTTATCAACACTGGCAATGCAAATGCCGGTACCGGCGAAGATGGCTTGGTGCGGGCGCTGTCGACTTGTGTCGCGCTGGCCCGAAAGCTCGAGATCTCGCCGCAGCAGGTGCTGCCGTTTTCCACTGGCGTGATCATGGAGAGCCTGCCCAACGATCGCATCGAGGCGGGCCTGCCCGCGGCGCTTGCCGACCTGCGCGAAGACAACTGGGGCGCGGCGGCCGAGGCCATCATGACCACCGACACCGTGCCGAAGGCCGCGTCGCGCCGCGTGCGTATCGGCGGCAAGCAAGTCACGATCACCGGCATCAGCAAAGGCGCGGGGATGATCCGTCCGAACATGGCGACGATGCTGGGATTCGTTGCGACCGACGCTGTGATCGCGCCGGCGCTGATGAAAGCGCTGGTGCATGAAGCTGCGAACCGGTCTTTCAACCGCATCACCATTGACGGCGATACGTCGACCAACGATTCCTTTCTGCTCATCGCGACGGGCAAGGCCGGCAACGATCCGGTCACGCGGTTCGACACCGCCGACGGCGACGCGTTACGCAAGGCGATCATCGAGGTCTGCGAACAGCTCGCCCAGGCCATCGTCCGCGATGGCGAGGGTGCGACCAAGTTCATCACCGTGCAGGTCGACGGTGGCAAGTCGGAACACGAATGCAAGCAAGTGGCCTATGCCATTGCGCACTCGCCGCTCGTGAAGACAGCCTTCTTCGCCAGCGATCCCAACCTCGGCCGCATTTTGGCAGCGGTGGGCTACGCGGGCATCGACGACCTCGACCAGACCTGCATCGATCTTTTCCTCGACGACGTCCACGTTGCGAAGGATGGGGGCCGCAATCCGACTTACCGCGAAGAAGACGGCCAGCGCGTGATGAAGCAAAGCGAGATCAATGTGCGTGTCGATCTGCATCGCGGGGACGAGACGGCCACCGTGTGGACCTGCGACCTCAGCTACGACTACGTGAAGATCAACGCGGACTACCGCAGTTGATGCTTGTGACTCCCTCTACCTCTTGTAGAACCTCTGGTAGAGACTGGTAGAGGGAGGACAGTCCGCTGTCTTCAAGTCAAATACTTCGAAAATCTTCCGCAGAAAAGCGGTCGACTGCATCCGTGATGATGCCGTAGATGCCACAGTTGACCAGCCAGTGAGCAGTGGCGGGATCGTTGACGGTGTAGGTCAGGACCCGCATGCCGGCCCCATGGATCTGCGCAATCACGGCTGCATCGAGCACTCCGTGGTTGGCGACGATGGCGACGCAGCCGAAGTCTTGTGCCTCCTTGAGCCAGCCCTTGCACAGTGTGTCGAGCAAGAGGGCGCGAGGCAGATCAGGTTGAGCAGCTCGCGCTGCGGCCAATGCGTCGGCGCGGAAGGAGCTCAAGAGTGGCTTTGTCTCGCTCTGCGCCCAGTGCCGCGCTGCTTCATCGGCAACCACCCGGCCAGTCTCTGCTTCCGCACCCGGCGTGGGCTTGATCTCGATGTTGAGCGCGAAGCCGTTGCGCAGGCAATAGCCGGCGATGCCCGTGAGGCTCGGAATCGGCTCGCCGAGGAATGCGGGGCTGTGCCAGCCTCCCGCATCAATGCACGCGAGTTCGTTCCATGCCCTGTCGGCAGCCACTCCGCGTTCCGACGTCGTACGTTCCAGAGTTGCGTCGTGCAGGAGAAACGGCACGCCATCGGCGCTCAGCTTCACATCGCACTCGAAGGCGCGATACCCATGCGCCGCCCCGACACGGAATGCCGCGAGTGTGTTCTCAGGTGCCAGCTTGCCGGCTCCGCGGTGCGCAATCCAGAACGGGTAGGGCCAATCCTTCATCCCGATCACACTCGTTGCTGGGTCGCAGCGTCGAACCAATGCAGATGCTGCGCGTCCATATGCGGAGTCAGCATGTCGCCGATGTGCGGCGACATGCCCATGCCATCGATGCGAACCGTGAAGAAATGGAACACCATGGCGATGTCACGTTCGCACGGCTCAATGTCATTGGTTCCTGCCGTTGTTGCTGGATGACGAAGAGTGTCGTGGAGAAGAAGACGGAGCAACGGGGGATTACCCCGCTGAAGAAACCTCAGTACGCGAGCCCGCAGAACTGAGGGAAAACACCCGTGCGTTACCATGGCCCCTTAAGTGCTGGCACGGGCCCGTTGAGGCTCGAATTTCGATGAACGCACCCACGATCCTGAACGAAATCGCCGGCGCTGCGGAGCTGGCCCACGGCGCGCCACGTCTGCGCGAGATCCCGTACAACTACACGTCATTCTCCGACCGCGAGATCGTGATCCGCCTGTTGGGCGTGAGGGCCTGGGAGGTGCTCAATCGCCTGCGTGAAGAACGCCAGACCGGGCGATCGTCTCGCATGTTGTACGAGGTGCTGGGCGACATCTGGGTGGTCCAGCGCAACCCGTATCTGCAAGACGACATGCTGGACAACCCGCGTCGTCGCAAGCTGCTCATCGATGCGCTGCATCACCGGCTGCACGAGGTCGAAAAGCGGCGCAATCCGACGGCCGACGCAGAACGCGATCGCCATGTCGGCGAGTTGCTCAAGGCAGCCTCAAAGGCGATCGATTCCTTCGCCGAACAGTTCAAGGCCATTTACGACCTGCGCAAGCGCTCGACCAAGGTGCTGGGCAGGCACACCGCCAAGGACAACATCAAGTTCGACGGCTTGAGCCGTGTATCTCACGTGACCGATGCGACCGACTGGCGCGTTGAATATCCCTTCGTGGTGCTTACACCAGACACCGAGGCCGAAATGGCCGGGCTGGTCGGCGCGTGCATCGAGTTGGGCCTGACCATCATTCCGCGTGGGGGCGGCACGGGCTACACGGGCGGTGCGGTACCGCTGACCTGGAACAGTGCGGTCATGAACACCGAGAAGCTCGAGGCCATGACGGGCGTCGAGATGATGACACTGCCCGGCATGGACCGCGAGGTGGCCACCATCTGGACCGAAGCCGGCGTCGTGACGCAGCGTGTGGCCGATGCGGCCGAGCGCGGCGGCTTCGTCTTCGCTGTGGACCCGACCTCGGCCGAGGCCTCGTGCGTTGGCGGCAACGTCGCGATGAACGCCGGGGGCAAGAAGGCCGTGCTCTGGGGCACTGCGCTCGACAACCTCGCGTCGTGGCGCATGGTCACGCCCGATGCCAAGTGGCTGGAAGTGGTTCGGCTGAACCACAACATGGGCAAGATTCACGACGTTGACGTGGCGAGCTTCGAATGCCGCTACTACGATGCAACGGGCAAGGTTCTTGAGAGGACAGAGAAGCTCGACATCCCGGGCAAGATCTTCCGCAGGGAAGGCCTGGGCAAGGACGTCACCGACAAGTTCCTTGCCGGGCTGCCCGGCATACAGAAAGAAGGCTGCGACGGCCTCATCACGAGCTGCCGCTGGGTCGTGCACAAGATGCCGGCGCACACTCGAACGGTGTGCCTTGAGTTCTTCGGCAACGCGAAGGATGCCGTTCCTTCGATCGTCGAGATCAAGGACTTCATGTTCGCGGAAGCGAAAGCAGGCGGTGCGATTCTGGCGGGCCTGGAGCATTTGGACGACCGCTATTTGAAGGCCGTCGGCTACGCGACCAAGAGCAAGCGCGGGACGTTGCCAAAGATGGTGCTGGTGGGCGACATCGCCGGCGACGACGGCGACGTCGTGGCGCGCGCGACGAGCGAAGTGGTCCGCATTGCCAACAGCCGCGCGGGCGAAGGCTTCGTCGCGGTGAGCGCCGAAGCGCGCAAGAAGTTCTGGCTCGACCGCAAACGCACAGCGGCCATCAGCAAGCACACGAACGCGTTCAAGGTGAACGAGGACGTGGTGATTCCGCTGCCGCGCATGGGTGAGTACACAGAGGGCATCGAGCGGATCAACGTCGAGCTGTCCTTGCGAAACAAGCTGGCGCTGGTGAATGCGCTGGAAGAGTTTTTCCTGAGCGGGAACCTGCCACTGGGCAGGAGCGACGACGCCAACGACATTCCGGCGGCTGAGTTGCTGGAAGACCGTGTGCAGCAGGCCTTGTCCATGCTGCGCGAGGTGAGGGCACTGTGGCAGTGGACGATGGTGAATCTGGACGTTCCCGTTCAGGACGCATTGTCCAAGGCCGCAACGCCAGCGAGCGCCAGCATCCATGCGGCAGTGGAGCGGGCTCTGTCCAAGTCGCAGGCTTCCACTGCGGAGACGGTATTCCAGATCGTTCAAGATCACCGCCTTCGTGCCTCATGGAAAGCGCAAATCCGCGCCCCCCTCCAGCAGATTTTCTCGGGCGCCGCCCTGTCGACCATCGTCGACGCTGCCCAGAAGATTCACAAGGACATTCTCCGCGGACGCGTGTGGGTGGCCTTGCACATGCACGCAGGCGACGGCAACGTGCACACCAACATCCCCGTCAACAGCGACAACTACCAAATGCTGCAGACGGCGCACGAAGCCGTGGCGCGCATCATGAAGCTGGCGCGTTCGCTCGATGGCGTGATCTCGGGCGAGCATGGCATCGGCATCACCAAGATCGAATTCCTGACTGACGACGAGCTGGCTAACTTCACTGCCTACAAAAGGCGGGTGGACCCCGAGGGGCGATTCAACAAGGGCAAGCTGCTGCGCGGCTTCTCTGTCGACGGAATGGCGCTGCACGCCGACCTGACCAACGCCTACACGCCGAGCTTCGGGCTGATGGGCCACGAGTCGCTCATCATGCAGCAGAGCGATATCGGCGACATCTCAAATTCCATCAAGGACTGCCTGCGCTGCGGCAAGTGCAAGCCGGTGTGCGCAACACATGTGCCTCGCGCCAACCTGCTCTACAGCCCGCGCAACAAGATCCTCGCGACTTCGCTGCTCGTCGAAGCCTTCCTGTACGAAGAGCAGACGCGCCGTGGCGTGTCGATCAAGCACTGGGAAGAGTTCGAGGACGTGGCCGACCACTGCACGGTCTGCCACAAATGCGAGTCGCCATGCCCGGTGGACATCGACTTCGGCGACGTGTCGATGAACATGCGCAACCTCTTGCGCAAGATGGGCAAGAAGAGCTTCCGTCCCGGCAACAAGATGGCAATGATGATGCTCAACGCCACCAATCCGGAGACCATCAAGCTGATGCGAACCGCGATGGTCGAGGTGGGCTTCCGTGCGCAACGTGCTGCCAACACCCTTCTGCGCGGTCTCGCGAACAAGCAGACGGCGGCACCGCCGTCGACAGTGGGCACGGCTGCGATCAAGGAGCAGGTGATCCACTTCATCAACAAGAAGCTGCCGGGCAACCTGCCGAAGAAGACGGCGCGTGCCTTGCTCGACATCGAGGACAAGAACTACGTCCCGATCATTCGCGATCCAAAGGCGACGACTGCGGAGACGGAGGCCGTCTTCTACTTCCCGGGGTGCGGGTCGGAGCGCTTGTTCTCGCAAGTGGGTCTCGCCACGCAGGCGATGCTCTGGCATGCCGGCGTGCAGACCGTGCTGCCGCCCGGCTACCTGTGCTGCGGCTATCCGCAGCGCGGCTCAGGCCAGTTCGACAAAGCCGAGAAGATCATCACTGACAACCGTGTGCTGTTCCATCGCGTGGCGAACACGCTCAACTACCTCGACATCAAGACCGTGGTGGTGAGCTGCGGCACCTGCTACGACCAGCTTCAGGGCTACCAGTTCGACAAGATTTTTCCGGGCTGCCGCATCATCGACATCCACGAGTACCTGCTCGAAAAGGGCATCACGCTCGACGCGGCGAACAGCGCGGGCGGGTATCTCTTCCACGACCCCTGCCACAGCCCCATGAAGCTGCAGGAGCCGATGAAAACGGTGAAGGCGCTCGTCGGCGACAACGTGAGGAAGAGCGAGCGCTGCTGCGGAGAAAGCGGCACGCTCGGCGTGACGCGGCCTGATATTTCCACGCAGGTTCGCTTCCGCAAGGAAGAGGAATTGCGCAAGGATGAAGTGGCCTTGCGGGCAACTGGAGCGGTGCCGGAGAAGGGGGCGGTGAAGATCCTGACGTCATGCCCGAGCTGCTTGCAGGGCTTGTCGCGCTACACGGGCGACCTGAACAATGGGCTGCTCGAGGCGGACTACATCGTGGTCGAGATGGCGAACCAGATTCTCGGGCCGGATTGGATGCCGGAGTATGTGGAGCGGGCGAACGAGGGCGGGATCGAGCGGGTTTTGGTGTGAAGACCGGTCCCGGCGTTTCACAAATGAAAACCGGGATCGCGTTTGCGTCAAGACCCTCGAGTCAGAGGCTGAGAGTTTTTCGAGCGTGCCCGAGCAGCACGTCAAAAGGCGCCTGATCGAGGCGCAAAGCGCAGCCATAGCTCGTGCTATGGCGAGCATTTGCAACCACGAGCAGGGGTCTTTTGGCGTGATGAGCGGGCATGATCGAAATACTCTCAGCCTCTCTCACTCCGCCGACAACCCCCGCTCCTTGATCAGCTTGTGCCAGAACGCCGTCTCGTTCCGCAGGAACGCAGCCAGCGCAGGCCCGTCGGACGGCGTCACTTCCAACCCAAAATCCTCCAACCGAGCCTTCACATCCGGCGTCGTGATCGCCTTGTTCATCTCCGCCGTCAGCCTCGCCACAATCTCCGGTGCCGTGCCCTTGGGCACGAAGAGCGCCTGCCACGCCGTCACGTCGAAGTCCTTGATGCCGATCTCATCCAGCGTTGGCACATCGGGTTGCGACGGGATGCGCTTCTTTGACATCACCGCCAGCGCCTTGACCTTGCCGCTGCGAATCTGCGGCAAGCCGGCGGCCGTGTCGAGCACCATCATCGGCACCTGCCAGCCGATGACGTCTTGCACCGCCGGTGCCGTGCCGCGATAAGGCACGTGCACGACGAAGGCCTTGGTACGGTCCTTGAGCAGTTCCATGGCCAGGTGGTGCGGGCTGCCGATGCCCGGCGATGCATAGCTGTACTTGCCCGGGTTCTTCTTGATCTCGTCGAGCAACTGGCTGGCGCTCGTGAAGCCAGAGTTCGGATTCACCGCGAGGATCAACGGAAAGCGTGCCATGAAGCCGACCGGCACCAGGTCTTTCGGGTCGTAGGGCAGCTTCTTGTACATCGCACTGTGGAACACCATCGCGCCGTTGTCGCCGGTCACGATCGTGTAGCCGTCGGGCGCTGACTTCGCTGCGTTGTCCGTGCCGATGATGCCGGCCGCGCCGGGGCGGTTGTCGATCACGATCGTCTGGCCGAGTTGCTTGCCGAGTTGCGGCGCCAGCTGACGTGCGAGGAAATCGGATCCGCCGCCTGCCGGGTAGGCCACCACCCAGCGGATCGGCTTTGCGGGCCAGCCCTGCGCAAAGCTGCCGAGAGGCATGGCAATAGCGGCGGATGCCGCGGCGAGGGCGAGCGCGCTGCGGCGCGTGATGGGCTGCGTCATGGAGTCCTTCCGCGATGAGGTGGCGCATCTTAATCATGCCCTTCGCGTGGCCGTGCGCCTGCCGACGCCATGTGCAGAGCGCCGAAGGGTACGCTGATAATGCGGCGATGCCCGCGCCACCCGTCTTCAAACCCGCCCACGATGCCATTGCAGGCTGCGATCTTTGCGTCGCCCCTGGCGGAGTCCTTGTCTGGTCTCAGGCCGATTGGCGTGTCATCCGCGTCGATGATGCGGCGCATCCCGCCTTCTATCGCGTGGTCTGCAATCGCCACGTGCGCGAATTCTCGGACCTGGCACCCGCGGAACGCCGGCGATGCATGGACCTCGTCTGCGCAATCGAACGCGTGCTGATCGACAAACTCACACCGACCAAGATCAACATCGCCGCCTTGGGCAACATGGTCCCGCACCTGCACTGGCATGTCATCGCGCGCTTCGAATGGGACAGCCATTTCCCGAATCCCGTGTGGGGTGACAAGCTGCGCGATCCGTTGCCGTCGCCCATGCAGCGCCTTGCGATGACCACGGAGCAACTCGACACTGCTGTCATTGCCGCCTTGTCGACCTGCTGATCAGGGCATTCCCCTTCGCTACACTGGCTAAGAGGCAAAGAGTTTTTCGATCATGCCCGCTCATCACGCCAAAAGACCCCTGCTCGTCGTTGCAAATGCTCGCCATAGCTAAGCTATGGCTGCGCTTTGCGCCTAGATCAAGCGCCTTTTGACGTGCTGCTCGGACACGTTCGAAATACTCTCAGCCTCTCAGACGCTTCATCGAGCACATCCCGAGCAAGAGCCCATGGCCGGCCTGACCCCTCAAACACCCCAGCCCACCTCGATTACCGTTCATCAGCAGTCGCGGGTGCTCGAGGTCGGTTTTGCCGATGGCCAGCAGTTCCGCATTCCTTTCGAGCTGATGCGCGTGTATTCGCCGTCGGCCGAAGTGCAGGGCCACGGACCGGGGCAGGAAGTGCTGCAGACTGGCAAGCGCGAGGTGGACATCATCTCCCTCGCCCCGGTTGGCAACTACGCCGTGCAACCGACGTTCTCCGACGGGCACGATACGGGCATCTTCTCCTGGGACTACCTCTACCATCTCGGCTCGCAGCAAGTCGATTTGTGGCGCAAGTACGAGGCACGGCTGGCCGAAGCTGGCGTGTCGCGTGATGCCGATATGCCAGCCAAGGCCGGATCGGCCTGCGGTCACCACCACTGAGCAGGACCATGAGCGAAACCCATTTCGGCTTCCAGAAGGTCGACGAAACCCAGAAGGCGAGCCGCGTGCGCAGCGTCTTTGATTCCGTCGCGTCCAAGTACGACGTGATGAACGACCTCATGTCCATGGGCTTGCACCGCGCCTGGAAGGCCTACACCGTGGGCGTCGCCAACGTCCGCTTGGGTGACCGGGTGCTGGACATTGCCGGCGGCACCGGTGATCTGGCCAAGGCCTTTGCAAAGAAGGTCGGCCCGACCGGCACCGTGGTGCACACCGACATCAACGAAGCCATGTTGCGCCAAGGCCGTGATCGCCTGCTCGACGAGGGGCTGGTGCTGCCCACATCCATCTGCGATGCCGAGGCGCTGCCTTTCGCGACTGGCAGCTTCGATCTTGTCACGGTGGCCTTCGGTCTGCGCAACATGACGCACAAGGAGCGGGCCCTGGCCGAAATGAACCGCGTGCTGCGCGTCGGTGGGCGCTTGCTGGTGCTCGAGTTTTCGAAGGTGGCCGCGCCGCTTCAAAAGCCCTATGACTGGTACTCGTTCAAGGTGCTGCCTCGCCTGGGGCAATGGGTGGCTGGCGATGCCGAGAGCTACCGCTACCTGGCGGAGTCCATCCGCATGCACCCGGGGCAGGCCGAGCTCAAGGAAATGATGAAAGCGGCCGGGTTCGGGCATGTGGATGTGCACAACCTGAGCGCGGGCGTTGTCGCCCTGCATGCCGGCATCAAGTGCTGATCTCCGGGGCGCGCTCGTGCCACCGAAGCGCCGTCCTGGTCTGAGAGGCTGAGAGTACTTCGATCATGCCCGCTCATCACGCCAAAAGACGCCTGCTCGTCGTTGCAAATGCTCGCCATAGTACGAGCTATGGCTGCGCTTTGCGCCTGGATCAGGCGCCTTTTGACGTGCTGCTCGGACACGCTCGAAATACTCTCAGCCTCTGCCTGACCCCCAAAGTTGAAGCTTCTGCGCCCCCTCGTATGCGGGGGAAGCGCGCATGAACTTGGGGTTCTAATCGGCGCTCACAAGGGCAGGCTGGCTTGACGTGTTCCGCCTTGCTTCACCAGTACACTCGAAGATTGCCCGCGCGCTGTGCGAAATCTCTCTTGAATGCGGCATTTTTTATTGCCCCCACTTCCGCACAGTTGTCACCACACTTTGCAGCACACGATGACAGAAGGCTCCCGGAGACCGCCCACGATGACTTCCACTCTCATGCTTTCTCGCCCCCTGACGACCGCCATGCGTGTTGCGGCCGTTGCCGTCGCTGTCTCGGCGGTGATGCTGGCAGGCTGTGGCAAGAAGGACGAAAAGAAGGCGTCGCAAACCGCGGCGCGCGTCAACAAGGAAGAAATCACCGTTCACCAGATCAACCATGTGCTGCAGGCGCAGCGTGGTCTGCCGCCCGAGCAAGCGGCTTCGGCGAGCAAGGTTGTTCTCGAAAAGCTCATCGACCAGGAGTTGACTGTTCAGAAGGCTGGTGAGCAAAAGATCGACCGCGACCCGAAAGTCGTCGCCGCCGTCGATTCCGCCCGCCGTGAAATCATTTCGCGCGCCTACATGGAAAAGATCGGTGCCGGTGCGCCCAAGCCGAGCCCGGAAGAAATCAAGAACTACTACGAGGAGAATCCCGCGCTCTTCAAGGAACGCCGGATATACAACTTGCAGGAAATCGTCATCGAAGCCAAGCCCGAACAGCTCGCCGAACTGCAATCCCGCCTCGCAGCGTCGAAGGACATCAACGAGTTCGTGGACTACCTGAAGGCCAACAACATCAAGTTCGGCGCGAACCAGGCCGTCCGCCCCGCAGAGCAGTTGCCGCTCCCCCGCCTCGACGCCATCTCCAAGTTGAAGGACGGCCAGGCGCAGTTCGTGCCCACGGCACACGGCGCGCAAATTCTGGTGCTCGTGAGTTCGCGCAGCCAGCCAGTTGACGAGGAACGCGCGCGTGGTCCCATTGAAAGCTATCTCGTCAGCGAGCGCCGCCGCAAGCTCGTCGAAGACGATCTCAAGGCCCTGCGCAGTTCGGCCAAGATTGAATACGTGGGTGATTTCGTTCGCACCGACAAGCCGGCTTCCGCGCCGTCGACCGAGGTCAAGCTGACCAAGTCCCCGCTCACGTCGACGCCGTCGTCGGCACCGGAACCGATTCTGCCCGTCCAGCCCGCTTCCATGCCCACGGGCAGCACGCTGGAGCAAGGCATCAAAGGTTTGAAATAACGAGAACGTCTGGCAGCGGGAGTGCCGATGCAGTGCTGGGGGCACGCTTGACACCAGCCGATGAAATATGAGGACCACCATGAGATCTTTTCTGAAGTACCTGCTGCTGTTCTGGTTTGGCATTTCCTCCGCGATCGCGCAAACCGCACTGCCCACTCAGCCGCGGCCTGAACACACCCTTGGTCCAGGAGACGTGATTCGGATCGCGGTCTACCAGAACCCCGACTTGAGCGTCGAAACGCGCTTGTCCGAAAACGGCCAGATCACTTTCCCGCTGATTGGCGCCGTGTCGCTTGACGGCCTGTCCATCACGGCCGCCGAGCAGCGGATCGCCAAGGCTTTGCGTGACGGCAACTTCGTGCTGAAGCCGCAAGTCACGGTTTCGCTGCAGCAGGTTCGCAGTGCGCAGATTTCCGTGCTTGGCCAAGTCGGCAAACCCGGGCGCTACCCGATCGAAACTGTCGGCAGCAAAGTGTCAGAGATGATTGCCGCGGCCGGCGGTGTTTCACCGACAGGCTCCGACATCGTCACGCTCGTCGGCGCGCGCAATGGCAAGCCGGTGCGGCTCGAGATCGATCTACCTGCCATCCTGCAGGCGGGCAAGAACGAGCTCGACATCGTGGTCGCCAACAACGACATCCTGTACGTCGACCGCGCCCCAATGCTCTACATCTACGGCGAGGTGCAGCACCCCGGTGCCACCCGCGTCGAACGCGGCATGACTGTGCTGCAGGCCCTCGCGGCCTCCGGGGGTGTCACGCAGCGCGGCACCGAGCGCGGCCTCAAGATTCATCGCCGCGATGCTTCCGGCAATGTGCGCATCATTCAACCCAACATGAACGACATGGTCGAACGTGACGATGTCATCTACGTGCGCGAGTCGCTGTTCTAAGGCAAGGCCATGAGTCCCCTGCAGGTGTTCCGGGCCATCTGGTCCAAGAAATGGCTGGTGCTGCTGATCGCGGTGATCGTGGCGGTGATCGGTACGGCGGTCACCCTGAAGCTTCCCAAGCAGTTCATTGCCGAAGCGTCGATGATCGTCGACGTGCGGGTGGACCCGATCATGGGGGCGCTTGCTCCGGGCCTGGCGTCGCCGGCGTACATGGCAACGCAGGTGGAAGTGCTCAAGAGCGACCGCGTGGCTTCGCGCGTCGTCAAGATGCTGGGCGTCGAGCGTTCGCCTGAAGCGGTGCGGCAGTGGCGCGAATCGACTGAGGCCAAGGTGCCGCTCGAACGCTATTTCGCTGGGCTATTGCAGCGCGGCCTGACGGTCGAGCCGGCACACGGCAGCAATGTGATCAGCATCAGCTTCGCTTCTCAGGACGCGGCTTTTGCAGCAAGCGCGGCCAACGCATTCGCGCAGGCGTATATGGACGTCTCGGTCGAACTTCGCATCGAACCGGCGCGGCAGTCGGCGGTGTTCCTCGACGAACAGGTCAAGCTCCTGCGTACCAACCTCGAAGCGGCCCAGGCCAAGCTGTCGAAGTTTCAGCAGGACAAGGGCATCATCGTCAATGACGAGCGGCTCGACCAGGAAAATGCACGCCTGGGCACGCTGCTCGCGCAGCTCGGAACGGCTGAGGGCGAATCGGTCGAGGCACAGACTCGCCAACGCAACACTGGCGGTGACACGTCGCCCGACGTGATGAGCAACGCTGCAGTTCAGGGGCTCAAAGCCCAACTGTCGCTCGCGGTAACCAAGCTGAGCGAACTCAGCAGCATCGTCGGCAAGAACCACCCGACTCGTGTACAGCTCGAAGCGCAGATCGCCGAACTGAAGCAGCAGATCGCCAGCGAGATTCGTCGCGTTTCCGGCGGCAGTTCGGTCGTGGCTCGCGGTACCGGCCAGAAGATTGCTGAGTTGCGTAACCTCGTTGAGCAACAAAAGAAGCAGGTACTGTCGCTGCGTTCGCAGAAGGACCAGGTTTCCGTGCTCCTGCGCGACGTTGAAACGGCACAGCGCGCCTATGAGGGTGTCAGCCAGCGAGTGAGCTTGCTAAACCTCGAAGGACAGAACATGCAGGCCAACACGCGACTTCTGAGTCAGGCGGTGGAACCACTCTACCCGGCGCGACCACGCGTCTTTGTCAACATCATCGGCTCGATCGTCGGCGGCTTGCTGCTGGGTATCGGTGTCGCGCTGTTGTGGGAAATGCTTGATCGTCGCGTGCGAGGCCCGCAAGACCTGCTTGCGACTGCTGGTGTGCCGGTGATCGGGGTCTTGCGTCCTGGTGACTCCAAGCGTCCGATCTTCCGGCAACTGACCTCCGGGCAACGACTCGCCAAGCCTATGCTGAACGCCCCGGGAGCGCGTTGATGAAGATGACAGTATCAGTGGCCACCGGCGCGCCGAGGGCCAACCGCTCAATCGGCGCGATCCTGATGGACAGCGGCGTGCTGACTCCGGAAAACGCAGAGCGAATCATCCTGTTCCAGAAAGAGAATGACATTCGCTTTGGCGAGGCGGCGATACGCCTGGGCATGCTGACCGAAGCCGACATCCAGTACGCGCTGTCGCGCCAGTTCTCGTACGCTTACCTGCGTGCAAGTGCAGAGAAGAAGTCGCTCTCCGACGAGCTCGTGGCGGCGTATCAGCCTTTCAGCCCGCGGGTGGAGCAGCTGCGCGCGATCCGCAGCCAACTGATGCTGCGCTGGTTCGACAAGACCGAACAGCGTCAAGTGCTGACTGTCGTCGCAGCGGATGCCCGCGTGGGCCGCTCCTACCTCGCTGCCAATCTCGCGATCATCTTTTCACAGCTGGGCGAGCGAACGCTGCTGATTGATGCGGACATGCGCAATCCGCGACAGCACGAGATGTTCCTGTTGCAGAACAAGGTTGGGCTGTCCACTGTGCTTGCGGGCCGCTCGCGCGACGAGGCCATCATTCGCATTACCGACCTCGCGGGGCTGTACGTGCTGCCTTCGGGGCCGATCCCGCCAAATCCACTCGAGCTTCTCAGCAAGATGAATCTGGATGAATTCCTGATTCACGCGCGCGCAAGTTTCGACGTGATCATCATCGACACGCCTTCGTTGTCCGTGGGCGAAGATGCTGCCATGATCGCCGCGCGCACCGGCTCGGTTCTCGCCCTGGCGCGTGCGGGCAAGACGCGCATCAGCGCATTCAACGACATGGTGCAAGGTCTCATCGAATCGGGTGTGGCCGTGGTGGGTTCCGTCCTCAACGACGTGCCCGAGCCCAAGCAGGTCAAGAAGAAGTGAGCACGCAGTGAGCAGTACCGCCTCCGCCCGGAACAGCTTGCTGGTCGGCTCCGACCGCTACATGCCGTGGTTCGTCGTGCTTGTCGGCTTTTGCGCGATGTACGTGCCTGTTTACTGGTGGGCGGCTCAGGGCATCTGGCAATCGGATGATCACGGACACGGTCCCATCATCCTCGCGGTGGTGGTCTGGCTGTTCTGGTCGATTCGCGGTCAACTGCTTGACACGCCTTCTGAACCCTCGCGCGCGTGGGGCTGGCCGATTTTTGCATTCGGCTTGCTGATGTACTTCACCGGGCGCGTCTTCAACATTTCCATTCTCGAAATCGCCTCGCAGATTCCTGTTGTCGCAGGATTGCTGCTCCTGATGAAGGGGCCTGCGGCGCTGCGCCTCGCGTGGTTCCCGGTCATCTACTTCATCTTCATGATCCCGCTGCCGGGCATGCTGGTCGACGCCATCACTGGCCCGCTCAAGCAATGGATTTCCGCGATCGTCGAAACCATTTTGTACGCGGCAGGCTACCCGATCGCACGCAGCGGCGTGATCATCAGCATCGGCCAATATCAGCTCCAGGTGGCCGATGCCTGCTCGGGCTTGCACTCGATGTTCAGCCTCTCCGCTCTGGGCACGTTGTTCATGTTCATCATGGCCCGCAAGAGCCGCTTGCATAACGCAATCATGCTGGCCTCGCTGCTGCCAATTGCCTTTGTTGCGAACATCGTGCGCGTGATGGTGCTCGTGCTCATCACCTACTACCTCGGCGACGAGGCTGGGCAGGGCTTCCTGCACGGCACCGCGGGCATGGTGCTGATGGTCATCGCTTTGCTGATCTGCTTCCTGCTCGACGCCATGCTGGTGAAGGTGTTGCCTTCGGCCGAGGCTCGTCGGCTTCGCTGACCTGAGAGGCTGAGAGTATTTCGACCATGCCCGCTCATCACGCCAAAAGGCCCCTGCTCGTCGTTGCAAATGCTCGCCATAGCACGAGCTATGGCTGCGATTTGCGCCTAGATCAGACGCCTTTTGACGTGCTGCTCGGGCACGCTCAAAAAATTCTCAGCCTCTGATCCCTCGTGCGTTTCTAGGTCATGCCCGTTCATCTTCGAGCTCTCGTCGTCCTCCTGATCTTCGGGGTCGTGGTGTTCGCCTTGTCGCGGCGGGCCGCGACCGAGTTTGCGGTGGACCACAGCGACTTCAACCGTCGACGAAACCTGTGGTTCATCATCACAGCCGTGGCCTTCGTGTCGCACAGCTTCTGGCTGTTCATCTTCGTCGCTGCCATGACCATTCTTGTCATGCGCAGAGAAGAGTCGAACCCGCTGGCGATGTATGCGGTCGTGATGTTCGCCGTTCCGCTCATCTCATCGCCGGTGCCGGGGCTGGGGGTGTTCAACCAGCTGCTGGAATTCGACTACACGAGGCTGTTGTCACTGGTGCTGCTTCTGCCCGCCTATTTGCACGCAAGGCGCGAGGTCAAGTCGCACGGTGAAGGGTGGGCCATTGCGGACTTTTGCCTGCTTTCCTATGTTTTGGTGCAGTTGGGGTTGCGGCTGCAGTTGGACACGCTGACCAATACGCTGAGGTATGCCTTGTACGCGGTCATAGACGTCGGGCTTCCATACTATGTGGCAAGCCGCTCCTTGCGAAGCGCACGTGCATACCGCGACGTCTTCATGAGTTTTTGCCTGGCGAGTCTTGTTCTCGGCCTGGTTGCCTGCTTCGAGGCAGTGAAGTACTGGCTGCTCTATGGCGACCTCATCCACGCCTGGGGTCTGCACTGGAGCTATAGCAACTATCTGGGTAGAAGCGCATTGCTGCGGGCTCAAGGCCCGACGGGCCAGCCGATCGTGCTCGGTTGCATTTTCGTCGTCGCCATCGCGCTCTGCTTGGCGATGCAACGCTATGTCGTTCAGAACAGGCGGATCTGGTGGCTTGGGTTGTTCCTGCTTTTTGGCGGGCTCATTTCTACAGTTTCGAGAGGGCCTTGGGTCGCAGCGTTGGCCACACTCACCGTTTTCAAATTAACGGGGCCGAAGGCAGTGGGGGGGCTGTTCAAGTCGGGCCTCGTGCTTGGCGCGATCGTGGGTCTCGTGATGATGTCGCCGATGCGTGACACAGTCGTCGACCTCCTGCCGTTCATCGGCACCGTCGAAGCCGAGAACGTCGTGTATCGGCAACGCATGCTGGAGTCGTCTATCCAGATCATTCTTCAGAACCCCTGGTTCGGTTCCACCGACTATGTGTCGGAACTCATTGCCATGGATCTCGTGATCGGCGGCATGGTGGACATTGTCAATACCTATGTCGGCATCGGCTTGGCTAATGGCCTTGTCGGTCTTTTCAGTTTCATGGGTGTCTTCATCCTCGGTGGCATCTCCGTGTTCTGGAACATGATGCGTCTGCCTGACCCCGAATGCGAAGAGCGCACGATCGGTCAAGCGCTTCTCGCGTCACTCGTGGGGATCGCCGTTTCCATCGGGACGGTCAGCAGCATCACCTTCATTCCGTTGCTGTATTGGTTTGTTGCTGGACTTTGTGTTGGCTACTCGTTCATGGTGAAGCGCACGCTCGACACCATGTCGGCACCCGTCGAGAGGCCGGTCGATCTGCCGCAAGGTTTCCGTGCCGCCCCGAAGTCGCGGCCAACATGAAGCTTGCCGCCATTGCCTATCGCCGACTCTTCATCTGTCTTGCAAGCGTTGTTGCTGCTTGCCTTTTTGGGGGCGCGACCAGTGCCTCGCCCACGTCGATCGATGTGATCGACTGGACGTCCGCCCAGGTAGACCTGTCGTTCCTCAACAAGCCCGAGCAGCCGGCCGGCAAGCGCGGATTCGTAAGCGCCAAGGGCGAGTCGCTGGTATTCGGCGACGGCAGTATTGCAAGGTTCTGGGGTGCGAACCTCACGGCTGCAACGCTGTTCATGTCCGATACCGCATCGGTGAAGCTGCACGCTCAGCGCCTGTCACGACTCGGGTTCAATCTGGTTCGTCTGCATCACCACGATTCGTCGTGGTCGCGTCCGAACATTTTCGGACCAGCAGGCACTGCCGGCTCACGAAAACTCGATCCGGCAATGGTCGAAAAAATCGACTGGTGGATCAAGTGTCTCAAGGACGAGGGCATCTATGTCTGGCTCGACCTGCACGTGGGGCGTGAGCTTCGCCGAGCTGACGGCATCGTGGGCTTCGACGAAATCGCCAAGGGAAAGGATGCCGTCGACCTGAGAGGCTTCAACTACGTCAACGACGACATCGAGCGGGCCATGAAGGCGTTCAACGAGGCTTATCTCGGCCACGTCAATGCCTTCACCGGCGTGGCCTACAAGGACGACGCGGCCATCGCGGCCGTGCTGATCACGAACGAGAATGACTTGACGCATCACTTCGGCAATGCCCTGCTGCCGAACCAGGGCGTTCCGAAGCACAGCGCGCGCTACATGGCTGAAGCGAGCGTGTTTGCGAAAGCACACCAACTGCCAGAAGAACGCGTGTGGCGCGCGTGGGAAGCGGGCCCGTCGAAGATATTTCTAAACGACCTCGAACAGCGTTTCAACGCGCGGATGATTGCCCATCTGCGCGGCTTCGGCGTGAAGGTACCGATCGTCACGACCAGTCTCTGGGGATGGCAGATGTCTTCGCTGCCGGCCCTGACAAGCGGCGACATGATCGACGTCCATGCGTATGAGGAGGCCGGATTTCTGCGACGCAATCCCGCCGCTGCACGGACCACCGTGCACACGATCGCTTCGGCGCAAGTCCCGGGCATGCCCTTGTCGGTGACGGAATGGAACATGGGCCAGTTCCCGGACGCAGATCGAACCGTGCTGCCGCTGTACGTGGCGGCCAGCGCAAGCCACCAGGGATGGGACGCGCTCATGCACTATGCGTACGCGCAAAAGCCACTGCAGTCGCCCGCTGCTGCATCGAACTGGCATGCCTTTAACGATCCGGACCGTCTTGCGATGCTGCCTGCCGCTGCCTTGCTTTATCGACAAAATCATGTGCGCGAGGCCTCGATAACCTATTTGTGGACGCCGAACATCGCGCAGTTGTTTTCGGGAGGCATGCCCGCCCCGCAGGCAGCAGCCTTGCGCATCGCGGCGGAGCGAGGGCGTTTGCTGACGAGTTTGCCGAAGGTGGAGGCACTGCCATGGGTGCGCGCCGCCTCGGCCCCAGCCGGTTCGATCAACATTGAAGCACTTGCCGCTGACCCGGTGCTGTCCCGCCGAGCCGGCGAGGTGGTTTCCGATACGGGGGAATTGCGCCGGGACTGGTCCGCAGGCGTGTTCAAAATCGACACCCCTCGAACCCAGGCGGCCGGTGGAAACCTGGCTGCACACGTCGTCGAACTGTCCAGCGTCACGATCCGAATGAGTGGGCCGCACGTCAGCGTTGCGGTGCAGTCGCTTGATGGCGAACCTGTCGCGCGGTCGAGCAACATCCTGGTGTCAGTCGCTTCAATGTCGGTGCCGTCGAAGGGCTCGCAACTGCCATTCGTTGGCGAGCCCGCCGGTGGTGATGTCGAGATTCGAGCAGACACCGGGCTCACGGCAACTGAGCAAGCGGGTGTTCGGATCAAGAGCGAGGCTGGGCGCTGCCTTATCCATTTTGATGGGACGGCGCCGATTCACTGGGTGCGATTGCGTCGCCCAACCCTGGTGTCGCGTCAAGCCACAAATGCCGGTTGCTCGCTTGCTCTCGAAGCGCATTGCGGCGTTGCGCCTCCTCGCCATAGCGACGGCCATGACTCGGCGGCGCGCCTTGCACTGCGCTCCGACAGCGGCGCGATCAATCGACATGTGTGGCTTGACGCGACACTAGGGGCGCAATGAGCACAACGGTCATGTCCACGGAAACCTTGAAACAGCGAGTCTTCCGCGCGGGCGGATGGACGCTGATCGGCTATGGAGCCACACAGGTGCTGCGCTTCGGCAGCAACCTCATCCTGACTCGTCTGCTCTTTCCCGAGGCCTTTGGGTTGATGGCCATCGTACAGGCCGTCCTGACCGGTACTGCGCTGCTTTCGGATGTGGGTATCAGCCAAGGCATTGTGATCAGTGCCCGCGGAGGCGAACGGCGCTACACGAATACGGCGTGGACCATTCAAGTCTGCAAGGGAGCTCTCATCGGTCTGGTGCTCATGGGCCTGGCCCAGCCGATCGCTGCCTACTACGGTCAGCCCATACTCGCGCAGCTCATTCCGATGGTGGCCTTGGTCGCATTTGTTGACGGCTTCTCGTCGACCAAGGTGGCATTGTCCAGCCGCAATGTCGACGCTTTGCGCGTGACGATGATCGACGTGGGGACGCTCGTTGTGAACATCGTGGCTGCCACGCTCCTTGCCTGGCACGACCCAACTCCCTGGGCCTTGGCCTGGGGCTATCTTTTCGCAGAGCTGATGAAGATGCTGGCGGGCCACCTGTTCCTGAAGGGCCCCGTCAACCGCTTTGCGTGGGACAAATCCGTTGCCCGCGGCATCTTCTCTTTCGGCCTATGGGTCATGCTGAGTTCGGGGCTGACTTTCCTGGGCGGAGAGGGAAATCGCCTGATCTGGGGATCGCTGCTCGATGTTCGATTGCTGGGGCTGCTGGGGCTCGCTACCGCCATCAATCTTGTCGTCTGGCAAGCGGCCAGGCAGCTCGCGGCACGTGTGCTGTTGCCGGCGTACTCCGAAGTGCTCCGCACGAACCCCTCGCGCTTCTCCAAGGTGGTTGAACGCGCACGTCTCGTACAGATCGCTCCCACGTGGTGCATGGCCTTGATGCTGGCCTTCGGCGGCCCGAAGATTTTTTCCATGCTCTATGACGCCCGTTACGCGGAAGCCGGCGTGATCCTTCAGATCCTTGCACTCGGCCTCATGGTCGACATGCTCAACGGCTCGTTTTCAGGTGTGCTCTGGGCGATGCAGCGAGTGGGACTCAGCACCGTGATTCAAGTCGCACTCTTGTTTTGCCAGATTGGAGGAATGCTGGTCGGGTATTGGATTTGGGGCAAGCCCGGTGCAATCATCGGCTTTGCTTCCGCTGGCTGGGTGTTGTATCCGCTCCATTCCACGGTTTACGCCCGACTTGGCCTGTGGCATCCGCGCATAGACATCCCCGTGTTGATGGCCTCGACGGCCGCCGCGGTCGGGTTGGCGCTGACGAATGACTGGAGTCCGCTCGCGGCATTCAAATGAGCGTGACGAATATGGATCAGACAAGACCGACGGTCAGCGTCATTGTTCCGATGCTGAACGCGGACGCGTACATCGAGGACGCGCTGCGTTCAATCCTGCAGGAGCGCGACGTCTTGATCGAAGTCATTGTCGTGGACGATGGTTCCATCGACAACTCGCGACAGCTGGCAGCGTCGCTCGGGGATGCCAGGGTTCGAATTGTCGATGGGCCCCGCAAGGGGATATCGGCGAGCCTCAACACTGGCATCGAGGCGAGCTGCGGCAGCATCGTGATGCGATGCGATGCCGATGATCTGTATCCCGAGGGGCGCATTCGACGCCAGGTGGCTTGGCTCGAAGAAAATCCAGAGCATGATGCCCTGTGCGGCGCGTTCAGCACGATCGACCGCGCCGGAAGAGTCATTTCTCAGCTCGTCCCGCGTGACACGAAGACTTTCAAGAGTATCGAAGGTGAGCTGCGTCGTGGAAAGAGCCGTACTCATTTATGCACCTTCGCGATACGCAAGCGCGTGTTCGAGCGAATTGGCATGTTCCGCGAATACTTTGAGACGGGAGAGGACATCGATTTCCAGTACCGCTTGGGCGAAGTGTTTCGTGTCGCCTATGAGCCAATGGACAACTACTTCTATCGCTTGCACGGGGCATCGATCACGCATTCGCGAAGCAGCCGTCGCCGAGTCTTCTTCGATGACATGGCATTAGAGTTTCAGCGGCAACGCCTGTCGGCGGGCGCGGACGCACTCCAGTTGGGAAAAGCCCCGGCACCTCCCGTCGACACGAATTCTCCGGCGGGCAGCTTGTCCATGCAGATGCACGGCATGCTTGTCGGGCAATCGTGGCGCGATCTTGCTGAAGGACGTGTACGCGCAAGCGTGGGTCGCGCTTGGCGAGCGGTCGAAACGCATCCGCTCCAACTGAGTAGTTGGATGAATTTCGCGAAAATCCTGTTTCGGGCCGCCTTTCCAAAGCAATGAAAAACTGAACGGCGCTTCACAGAAATGAAAATCACGTTCCTACTTCCGCCGGTGAACATGAGCGGCGGCATTCGGGTCATCGCTATCTATGCAAAGTGGCTGGCCGATCACGGCCATGCCGTCACGATCGTGTCGACACCCAAGGAAGCATCGCGCCGGCTTCATCGAATTCAGGATGCGTTCGGATTGCGCAAGCCATTGAAATCGCATCTCGACGGACTCACGCTGGACCATCGGATTCTCGAGACGGCCCGACCGATCGTCGATGCGGACGTGCCGGATGCAGACGTGGTCGTCGCAACGTGGTGGGAGACGGCCGAGTGGGCTTCGCGTCTGTCGCCCTCGAAGGGCGTGAAGGTGTATTTCGTGCAAGGGCACGAAGTCTTCCACAGTGAAGGTGCACAACGGTGCCGTGCCACCTATCGGATGCCCTTGCGAAAAATCGTGGTCGCCCGCTGGCTTGCTCGCGTCATGGAAACCGAATACGGCGATGGCAACGTCGACGTTGTTCACAACAGCGTCGACCATTTGCAGTTTCACGCGCGGCCGCGTGGAAAGCAGACTCAGCCGACGGTCGGTTTTTTGTACTCGGAAGCTGCAGTCAAAGGTGTCGATGTTGCCATTCGAGCGGTGGAGACTCTGCGCAAGCAGATTCCGGGGCTCAAAGTGCTGAGCTTCGGTTCGGCTCGTCCCAAGACTGAGCTCGCGAAGCTGGGTAACTTTCATTTCGACCCGCCGCAGGACACATTGCGCGATCTCTACGCACGTTGCGATGTATGGATTGCGGCGAGCCGAAGCGAAGGTTTCAACCTGCCTGCCATGGAAGCCATGGCTTGCCGTACACCGGTGGTCTCCACCATGACGGGTTGGCCTGAAGAAGCGCTGGTGAACGGCGTGAATGGTGCGCTCGTCGAGATCGACGATGCCGACGGATTGGCAGCCGCGGCAAAGTCGATACTGATGCTGCCGGATGCACAGTGGCGCCAGGTTTCGCAGGCTGCCTTCGATACCGTGCGAGATGGTTCATGGGAGCGTTCTGCCGAACTCTTTGAAGCCGCGCTTCGCCGCGCCATCGATCACGACAAAGACAATTTGAGGAGGACGGCACGAGGATGACAATACGTGATCACGCAATTGAAGATTCGACTGGTCGCGTGTCGGCCACTCCACCCATGCAGGGGCTGATTCACACCTTGCGCCGCTTCTGGCGATGGTCGTCGCCAGTCTGCGGGCAAAAGGGATTGCGCCGTTTGCGTGCACGAGTTTCCTTCGTCCTCAAGGCATGGTCTGCACAGGATTTGCTGCGCCCGTTCGTGGCGCCGCCAAGCGGTGGTTCGCTGCAACGAGCCTTCCAACAGCGTCCGGAAATCGTCGGCGCAATCGTGTGGCCATACATGTGCTCGACCTGGAGTTCGAAGGAGCGGATTCAGCGTATTGATGAGCACTTCAGGCTCATTGATTCAATGGGGGGCGCGCTGGACTTTCCCATTGACCAGTCCTTTGAACTCATCGACCTCGGCGACGTACAAGAGTCTTTGCGTGTGGTGCTCGATCGGCCGCAATGGTTCATGCGGGAAGGGCAACTTGTTCTCAATCTCTTCATGGCGGATGTCCGCATTTATTCGATCGCTTTTTCGTTCGCCTTCGAGGGTGAACGCACGGTTGCATTCGTGGGCGCCATTCAGGGCGGAAATGCCGATGGCGCGATGGCCGACTACAAGGATCTGACCAAGACGCTGCACGGCATGCGGCCGAGAGACTTCCTGGTCGAGTTGCTTCGGAGCTTTTGCCGCACCCTGGGTGTCTGGAGGATCTATGCGGTCGCGGACGCGAGCCGGCAGCATCGCAGCAGCTATTTTGGAAAAGCGAAATCGGACACGCTGTCGCTCAATTACGACGAGATATGGTCGGAGCGCGGCGGTATCAGGCACGATGCGGACTTCTTCATGCTGGGGCCCGAGGCGCCGCTCAAATCGCTCGAAGAAATTCCGTCCAAGAAGCGATCGATGTACCGCAAAAGGTACGAGCTGCTCGACTCCCTGCATGCTCGCATTGCCACAGCATGTGCTGGCATTCGTCCATTGGTGCACGGGCAACCGGCAGAGCATGAACGATGACGCAGGCAATGGCACCCAGCAAGGTCGATGTCTCCGTGATCGTGGTGAACTACAACACGGCACATCTGCTCAAGGGCATGCGCGACGCATTGACAGCCTCGAGTGAGGGCCTGTCGATTGAACTCATCATCGTGGACAACGCCTCTCGCGACGACTCCGCCGATGTATTGCGCCGCGACTTTGACGATGCCACCGTCATTCTCAACGACAAGAATGTGGGCTTCGGCCGGGCGAACAACCAAGGGCTGGCGCACGCTCACGGGCGCCACGTGCTTCTGTTGAACACCGATGCCTTCGTTGCACCGGACACGCTGATGAAGACCGTGCAATACATGGATGCCCACCCTGATTGCGGCATTCTTGGCGTCCGCTTGGTCGGCCGCGATGGCGTTCTTCAGCCGTGCTGCCGGTACTTCCCCACCCCCTGGAACCTCTTTCTCAATCGCACGGGCTTGCATTCGCTCTTTCCCGGCATACGTTTGGTCGATGACATGCATTGGGATCATGCATCGGTGCGCGAGTGCGACTGGGTGGTCGGCTGCTATTTCTTCATTCGGCGCGAAGTTGTTGACCAAGTGGGCTTGTTCGACCCCCGCTACTTTCTTTACAGCGAGGAGGTGGACCTTTGCCGCGCCGCCAAATCGTTCGGATGGAAAGTGGTGTTCTTTCCGAAGACGACGGTCGTGCACATCGGCGGTGAAAGCGCAAAGAGCGACAGTCATCTCACACCGGGCAGGCAGATTTCTGCATTGCAGATCGAAAGCGAACTCCTCTACTTCCGAAAGAACCACGGCTTCGGTGGCCTGCTTGCGGCACTCGCGCTTTCGACCTTGGGTGACATCATGGATGTCGTCAAGGGCATCGTGAAGCGCCGAGGGGTGATTGCCTCCGCGGCGCGCAAGCACTTGGCGCTGTATTGGTCATCTGCCGTGCAGACCAGGCTCGGCTTGCGCTCGACGCGGTGATTCGCACGAATGGCACACCGGTGAAGCTGCGAAGAATTGCCTTGAGACTGAGCATGCAAGCCTCCCGGTCCAGCGTTTTGCACCGCGAGTCCGACGAGGCGTCGATCCACGTCGCCTTTTCAAGTTTGCACCCTCATCCGAGAACCAAATGAAACAGCTGGGTGTAGTCGTCATTGGGCGCAATGAAGGCGAGCGCCTGCAACGCTGCCTTGATTCGCTGAGCAGCGTCGAGTCAGTCATCGTCTATGTCGATTCCGGATCCACCGACGCTTCGGTCATGAGGGCGCGTGCCAGGGGCGTCGAAGTCGTTGAATTGGACATGTCAGAGCCTTTCACCGCTGCGCGCGCTCGCAACGCGGGTTTCGCGCGACTCAGGCTGGTCGAGCCTGGCGTCAGCTTTGTTCAGTTCGTCGACGGAGATTGCGAAGTCATTCAAGGCTGGCTTGAAGAAGCGATGCGCTTTCTCGGGAGCCGCGAGGACATTGCCTGTGTCTGCGGTCGTCTGCGCGAGCGCTTTCCAGAACTTTCGGTCTATAACCGGCTTTGCGATTTCGAATGGGACCGCGCACCGGGCGAAACCGACGCCTGCGGCGGCATTGCGATGATGCGCGCCGATGTCCTGTCCGAGGTGGGCGCGTTTCGCGAGGACATGGTTGCCGGGGAAGAGCCAGAACTGTGTCAGCGGATGAGGGACAAGGGCTGGAGAGTGTGGCGCTTGTCCATGGCAATGGCTTGGCATGACGCCGCCATGACGCGGTTCGGCCAGTGGTGGAAGCGAACAAAGCGCACTGGCTTCGGCACGGCGCAGCGGCTCTGGCTGTCGGGTGTGGCCACCGAAAAAAGCATCGTTCGGCAGTCGATGAGAACTTGGCTGTGGGCTGCGCTCGTTCCCATGCTCTTCCTGGCTGGAATTCTGTGTTTCGGCCGAATGGGCTTTTTGCTCTTTCTGGCGTACCCGATTCAGGTTTTGCGCATCGCGGCGTCCACGGATCGCGGATGGCGCTTCAATCTCGAGCGAGGCTTCTTTCTTATGCTTGGAAAGCTTCCCGAGTTGCTGGGGCAAATCCAGTTCTGGGCCGGGCACAAAAGGCGGCGTGGTGCCACTTCGTTCGATTACAAGTCTTGAGGGGAGCCAAGCGTCCGTGCGAGTCGCCTACTTGATCAACCAGTACCCCGCCGTTAGCCACACCTTCATCCGGCGAGAGATCCATGCTTTGGAGAGATTGGGCGTGTCGGTCGACCGCATCGCATTGCGCGGCTGGAACATTCCGCTGGTCGACTCTGTCGACCTCGCGGAGCGCGTATTGACGCGCTATGTACTCAAAGGCGGTGTAGTGCCTTTGCTCGGTGCCGCTTTGAGCACGGCCGTCTCAAAGCCCATGGCTTTCCTTCGGGCGCTGAAATTGGCCTGGGGGATGTCGCGCCAATCGGAGAAGCGGTTTCCTGTCCACGTGGCCTATCTGCTCGAAGCATGCGTTATCAAGAAGTGGATGCAGCAAAGTGGCGCAACCCACTTGCACGCTCACTTCGCCACCAATCCCGCCGAAGTTGCCATGCTGGTTCGCGCGCTGGGTGGGGCACCGTACAGCTTCACGGCCCACGGATCAGACATCATGGACCGGCCGGCTCAAGTCGGACTCGCAGAAACCGTCGGCTGATCGGTATTCGCCGTCGCAGTATGTTCGTACGGCCGCAGCCAGATCTGCAGGTGGATTCCGCAAGCCTTATGGCCACGCGTGCAAGTCGTCCGATGTGGCCTGGAAGCAGGGTACGGTGCGCAGTCGACGACATCTTCCACCGACGCCGTGCGCTTCGTCTGCGTCGGCAGGCTATCAAAGGAAAAGGGGCAACTGCTGCTGATCGAGGCGATGGCGAAAGCCGTGCGGCTTTCGTCCAAGCCTTTCGATCTCGTCCTGGTCGGCGATGGTCCTCAGCGTCTTGACGTGCAGGCCTTGGTCCAGCGTCTTGGCGTGGCCGATCGCGTGCGGATCACCGGCTGGCTTGATGCACAAGGTGTCAGGGCCGAGATGTCTGCCGCGACTGCTCTCGTCGTTCCGAGTCTCTCCGAGGGCCTGCCTGTCGCCATCATGGAGGCCATGGCGAGCCGACGTCCAGTCATCGCGCCCTACCTTGCGGGCATTCCGGAGTTGGTCTGCGCGGGCGACACTGGATGGTTGTTTCCGGCGAGCGACGTCGATGCGCTGGCGGATGCCATGCTGGCTTGCGTCGAGGCGCCTGCCAACACTCTGGCGGCAATGGGTGATTCAGCGTTTGAGCGCGTATGGCGCATGCATCACGTCGATGTCGAAGCAGGCAAATTGAAGACACTGATGGCGGGTTGAATGCCTGGCTGAACGCCCTGCGAAGCCAAGGCACAACGGGCGACGGGGCAGTGGGCTTGATGCCGCCTCATGCGGTGAGCTTCTTGACTGTCACTCGAGGCGCGGGCGTGATGTTCTCGAACAATTCGCCAAGCGCGTCGAGAAGCGTTTGCGCCAGCGGGCGTTCAGTATGAATCACCATTTCGAAGAGTCCGCCGAAACTCATTTCGCGATAACGTGCCAGCACATCCGTATCGCTGCGTTCCTTCGGAATGCCGATGTGCAAGGTAAGTTTCGCGCCTCGCAGTTGCGCCGAAAACAGAGGCGTATTCCATAGGAATGAGCAGGCGCCTCGCTCGGGAAGTCGCACGTAAAACCACTCCTGACACTGGCTTGCGTCGAGAATGCCGCCGCGGCGGCGCTTCCAGTGCAGCAGACCGTCGTCAGGACGTGCGAGGCAGTCGCCCAAGCCGTAATAGTCAAAGCCGTTCTCTTTCGCGTATTTCGTTGCGAGGAAAACATTGACCGAATTCACTTCGTGAAGTCGCTTTGAATTGGTGAATATCGCTTCCGCGAAACCGAACCGGATCGCATTCCAGTAGAGTTTGCCCTTGCGTATTCTCTTGAAGCCCAGATGGCATGCCGCGGCTTCTCCATCGGAGTGAAGGATGTCCATCCGACCATCGGGGCGGGTGGCGATGTTCATGACGGTCGTGCGCGACAACTGGTCCGCGCCCGGCCCATAGCGGGCTCGGGCGTATGGTTGCAGCATGGTCTCGTCGGCGTGCGCGATCTCTTGAGGTGTTGCCGCCCGTACGATCGTCGCTTTCAGGAGTTGCTGCCGTACGACGCGTCGCAGTTTGTCGCCGTAGCACGCGAGCAGGTCGTCCAAGGGCAAGTCCAAAGGCACGACAGGCTGAATGAAGCGCGGGACGCGCAGCGAGCCTGGCAATGGAAATTCACTGACTGCGACAGGGTCGCAATCATTCATTCTTTGGGATGAGCCGCTGAGTTGCAATTCGACGACTTCGGTTTGAGTGCCTCTGCCCGAATAGCGGACTTCGTGCGTGCAGCCCGGAGGCGAAAGGTCCACGCGTACCCATTTCCAGAATTGGGCCTTCCGGCGCAGCTCTCGCAATGCTTCCTGAATCCATTTCAGCTCGGCGCGAAGTGACGGGGGTATCGGCTGATAAAGCCGATAGAGCAGTGCATGAACGGACATTCCGCCAAGTCCTCCTGAGTTTTTGTATTGGTTCGCGAACCCACCATTTGAGAGTCTCGACTCCACAGGGCAAGCACCAATTCGATCGAGGCTGCATCATGGCGACTTTGTCCGCGCCGCAATTAGACCTCATTGTCGCCAACGCATGACTCAGTTGAATATGTGGAATCCATGGGATTCCATTGATGGTGCAGTTCGTCTACGCGGAATTCGGGACTTGAATGATTCTTGCCGGTATGCCGACTGCCGTCGCTCCGGCAGGAACGTCGGACAGCACTACCGCGTTTGCGCCGATGCGGACATCGTCGCCAATAATGACTTGCCCAAGGATCTTCGCGCCGGCGCCGACGTAGACCCGCGAACCGATTCGCGGGACGCAGTGGTCCTCAACCATGCCGATGGTGACCTGCTGCATGAGCATGCAGTCATCGCCAAGAATTGCTTCGTGATGAATCACCACTCCCACGGGATGTGGGAGTCGAAGGTTGGATCCGAACTTCGCGTCGATGCCGATGTCCGCACCCGTCATGATGCTCAGGACTTCATAGCGGACACGAGCCAGCCGACGAAGCACACGGGCAATGATGCCCGAGCGGGTCTTGTAGACCTGATAGCTACGGATGCTGTTGAGAAGTGCTCGAACCAGAATCCGCTGCGGATTCGAGCTCTCTTTTCCTGCTGCTTTCACCAACGACCCTGTCTTCTATTACTGGCACTTGCGCGTCGATTCATCGAGTTCCCGGCGGTCGGCAGCCAATGCTGCGATAGTCACGCCACCGACGGCAAGCGCCGAAAGCGCGACGGCCGGCCAAGGAACCCCCGCCACGAATGCCAGCCAGCCCAGGCCTGCTGTGAAGACCGCCACCCCTAGCGCTGCGTAGTAGGGAAAGACCGAGTGAGCCGTGCCATTCTTCTGAGGATTGTCTGGGGTTTGCTGCATACGACTGCCATGTCTGTCGGGGCGCCTTTTACACCAGGCTGATCATCGTCGATGCCACGATGACGGCCGATGCCGGCCAAGACGGAAGGATACCTTTCAATCGCCGAAACTCAGCGCCTTGACCGTCACCGATCAGTCCCAGGGGGCCGATTCAGGGGTGGCGGCCAGGCCACGGCATTGCCGGCCTGCGACTATGGATGCGCCAAAATGGACAGGCTGAAACAGTTCCTCAAGCGCGCAGCCTGCACATTGAATAGGCCGATGGAACTGTTGCTGCTCACGGAATCAACGGGAGAATGAATTGCAAGGCCCAGTAAAGAAGACCAGCGTCGAAATTGCCGGTAAGTCAGCGCGTGAATCAACCAACCTATCGGAAGCCGACGAAACATGGCTCGTACTGCCCCCTGACCACGGCCGCTGTGACCCGCAATCCGGGCGGATCGAACTTGAGGCAACGCTTGACTCGCAAGCCTCGGCAACTGTTGGCTTGGCGTGCTTCCTTTCAATCTTGCACCGCCATACCAACCAGTCTTCCTTGACCATTGGCGTCTGGCGCAAGGCTGATGGCATGAAGCCGGTGTCATGCGAGATTCACGAACAGACGAGCCTGACCGATGTCGTGGCGGCGTGCTCCTCATCAAAAGAGACCGACGCGGGAAAGTCCAACGAGGGTGTAGTGCCCACCGTGTTTGTGTTCGGGACTGGCGAAGAGGTGTCCGCCGCCACTTCGTTCACGGCAGTTGCAGGCGTGTCCTTGCTGTGGGTGGAAAGCGGCCTGTCGCTCAGCGTCAAACTCCAATTCGACGGTAAGTTGTTTCTCGTCGAGCGCATGAAAGAGTTCTTGGCGCAGTTCGAGATGCTGGTTCGCCAAGCCATCGCGTCGCCGCATCTTCGCGTGCTCGACTACTCGCTGATGACCCCACTGGCGTCGACATGGCTGCCTGACCCTACGGCGGCCATCGACGTTCCGCGCTATCCACTCTTGACGGAGTCCTTTGCTTCGATCGCGGCGACCCGGCCAGATGAAGTCGCCATTCGCCAGTCGGGAAAAACCTGGTCTTACGCCGATCTGGATCGCAGTTCTGGCCAACTCGCTGCCCACTTGTGTGGGGCCGGTGTCGCGCTCGGCAATGTGGTGGCTGTTTCAGGCCCGCGCAGCTTTGGTGTCGTCAGTTCTGTCCTTGGCGTATTTCGAAGCGGTGCGACGCTGCTGACCATCGATCCCAAGCTTCCTTTCGAGCGCCAAGCTGTGATGATGAAACAGACCGGCGCCAAATTCCTGGTGCGCATTGGAGAGCCCGGTGGCATCGACGATAGCGTGCAGGTCATCACCGTCGATCCGGAGACCGGGCTCGTTTCCTCGAAAGCATGCGCCGCATCGCCCGCGACGCAGCTACCTGTGCTGATTCCCAATGCGGCGGCGTACATCTTCTTCACCTCCGGCAGTACTGGTGTGCCCAAAGGTGTCGTCGGCTCGCATCAAGGGCTTGCGCACTTTCTCGACTGGCAGCGCAAGACCTTTGACATCGGCCCAGGCGATCGCGCGGCGCAAATCACGACCCTGTCTTTCGACATGGTGCTTCGGGACATGTTCCTCGTCCTCACCAGTGGCGGCACCTTGTGCATCCCCGCCGAGGCCGAGGTCCTCGATCCGTCCGCAATCCTGATGTGGATGGCGTCGGAGCAGATCAGCATCCTCCACGTGGTCCCGTCGCTCTTGCGCGCCTGGACCAATCATGTGCCTGCACAACTGCGCCTGCCAAGTCTGCGGCGCGTGTTCTTGGCGGGAGAGCCGCTGACCGATGCGCTGATCCTGAATTTTCGAGCGGTTCTCGGTGACGGGCCGCTGATCACCAACTTCTATGGTCCGACAGAGACGACCCTGATCAAGTGTTTCCACAAGGTGTTTCAGCCGGAGCCAGGCGTGCAGCCGATAGGCCGTCCGCAGCCCGAGACGCAGATATTGATCCTCAACCGCAATCGAAGGCTTTGCGGCGTGCACGAAATTGGCGAGATTGCCATCAGGACGCCATTTCGCACTCTCGGCTATCTGAACGCGCCGGAGGCGACGGCAAAGGCTTTCATTCCCAACCCGTTTCGCAAGGACTGCGACGACGCGGCCGACTTGATCTACCTCACTGGTGACAGCGGCTGTTACCGCGCGGATGGGCTGCTCGTCATGCGAGGCCGCATGGACAACCAGGTCAAGATCCGCGGCGTGCGCGTGGAACCGGGCGAGGTTGAGGCGGCCATCGGGCTTTGCGCGGGAGTCAAAGAGGCCGCCGTGGTGGCGCACGAGAATGCGAAAGGCATCAAGTACTTGGCGGCCTATGTTGCGTTCGACCAAGAGTCAACGCGGGCCGGCAACGCGGCGGCGACGAATATGCTGCGCGACTACCTGCGTGCCCGGCTGCCGGAAAACATGGTGCCATCGGTCTTCGTCATATTGGACGCCTTGCCTCTGTTGCCCAATGGAAAGGTCAACAAGAAGGCACTCAAGCCCACGGACGTGTCGTCGTCCGTTGAACCCGTGGCTGCGTCCGGTGCGTGTGACGGTCCGCGCAACCCGCTTGAGGCCGAACTGCTCGCCATTTGGAAGGGCGTGCTCGGGCATGAGCGCGTCGGTGTGAACGACAGTTTTGTCGAACTCGGCGGGGATTCTCTGACCGCGATCAGCGCGCTGGTGCGGATGCAGCGCCTGGGAATCCCCGATGCTTTTGCCCGTGGCATCTTTCAGGGCTGGTCGATTCGTCAGATATCGGACATGGCGGACGGGAATGCTCCGTCGCTGGAGGGGGTGCGGATGCCTCCGAAAGTGAAGACCAATCTCCTGGTCAACGTCCTGCGCGGCATCCTGGTCATCATTCTTGTGGCCGGACACTGGATCGACGGGTTGCTCAATCGCCTGCCCGACTCTTTGCACGGGACGGTGGAAGTGCTGATGCCATTGTTCAACGTGGCCACGCCGGGATTCGCAATGCTGTTTGGCCTGAGCCTGGGCTATATCTATCTGCCGATGTATCTCACCGATCCAGCGCAGTCCAAGCGGGGCTTGCGCCAGGGCGTGGGGCTGGTTGCCATCGGCGTGATGATCCGTGCGGCCCTTGACATCAGCATGCTGATGATGAGCGGCGATCCGTTCGACTCCACGACCTTCTTCGCCAGTTTCTATAGTGCACTGCTGTATTACCTGCTCGCACTCGCCACGGCCCCGCTGTGGTTCAAGGTCATCGCGTTGAACCGCAAGCACATCTACCGGACCATGAGCGTGATGTTGGTCGCCACCTATGTGCTTTATCAAACGGCGCAATGGCTTTTTCTGAGCCATGAGCAAGTGGGTTTTGTCCAGCTTTGCCGTCTGATGCTGGTGGCCAAGTTCAACTACTTCAACATGTCCGTGGGCGCATTTTCGGGCTTGGCGGCTGGGTACTACCTCTATCAATGGTCCTTGGGCAAGCAGCCGCTGGCCGACTTGACGCGTCGCCTCCTGCTGTCCGGATGCGCGGTGACGATCGTGGGGCTGATTTCTGTGTACATGGATACCGGCAGTTTCTGGGCGCTGCACGACGCCGCGCGAATGCCTTTGTGGAAGTGGATCTTCTACGGCGGAACTTTGCTGCTTGCGGCGTCCTTGATCAGCGTCGCCTTGTCGAACTACGAACGCTACGTCGCACCGGTCAGGGTGAGCATCAACCTCTTGAGCGTGCTCGGGCAGATATCCTTGGTCGTATTCGTCTTCCACAACATGGTTCTTCGGGCCAAAGCGCTGCTGGTCCATTTCGGAGTGCCAGGTTCGCCAGCTCTGCTGATTCCGCTGGGCCTGTTCTTCGGCGGATGCGGCTGGTTGATGTTCAAACTCTACGAGCTCTACTACGGCGCCATCGGGCCGCAGCAAGACGCCGCAGCGCGTGTCGGAGTGGCGGCATGAAGGACTTTCTGGGCGTGCTTGGAGGAATGGGGCCGCTGGCCACCGCCGATTTTCTCAGGAAGCTCGCTCAGGAATCGGCGGCCACCTGCGATCAGGAACACATTCCCATCCTGCTTTATGGCGACTGCTCGACGCCGGATCGCACGGACAACATCATCGGTGCGGGCTTGTCACCTCTGCCGAAGTTGCTCGAAGGCGTCAGATTTCTGAGTGACGCTGGTGCACGGGCGATCTGCATCCCGTGCAACAGTGCTCATCACTGGTTCGATGAGGTCGAGGCCGAGTCCAGCGTTACCGTGCTTCACATTGCGCGGGCGAGCGTGGCCTGCGTGAGCAAGAAGAATCCATCGGCCAGGCGTGTGGGCGTCATGTCGACCCTGGGAACCCATCGAACCGGCATTTATGCAAGAGCATTGAGTGAGATCGGTTACGAGGTTCTTGCTCCGAGGGAGCAGGAATTCGCCGATTTTGTCTCTCCCGGCATCGCCTTCGTGAAGGCCAACATCATCGACAAAGCTGAGATAGCCTTCGAAGCCGCGGCGCAGCGGTTGTTGGATCGCGGGGCGGACATCATTATCCTGGGCTGCACGGAGATTCCAATCGGAATGCAAAGGCAGTGCGCCTTGGTGCCGTCGTTGTACATCGACTCGACAAACGCGTTGGCGCAGGCGGTAATCGAATACTTTTCCAATCGATCCACTCAGGAGAGTTAAGTGGGGGGTATTCGGGCGGTGGCTGATGACATCGCCCTGCTTTGCAGGAGCAGCAAGGAAAAAGTCTTGCGCTCGTAGCCGGTCATGTGTCTTTCGAGTGCCTGGGCAATTGCTTCTACCAATGAAAAACGCGACGCCCCGATCAAGGGACGTCGCGTCGTAGGCTGCGCTATTGTGGAGCTTATTTGATGGTCACGCTCGGGGGGGGCGATGGAGGCGTCCTGTCATACGCGCCGATGTTCACAACGCCCGAAATCACGCTGTAGACCGCATTTCCGGCCTGGAGCAATGGCGAGCCGTCCTTGGCCTTCATCGCGTAGCCGTTCGCAAGAGATGGGATGGCCTGAAGCATCGGATCCTTGTTCGAGCCATTCTTGTCGAAGCCTGCTGCTTGTGCTGCGGCAAGGGTCGCGTAGCCCGTGCTGTACGTTCCGGAACCGGCGGTGTAGCAGAGGTTGTTGTCGAATGCCGTGAAGCCTGCGAGTGTCAGACCTTTGGTGCTGAAGCATGTCGAGTTGGAAGCTCCGGCTCCGAAATAGATCAGGTTCGATACCACTTTGTGAGTGGCCCCGTAGGTCTCTACGCGGATGCCGGCGCTGCCATAGGCAGGGGACGCGGCATAGATCGAGTTGTTGCGGACAGTCAGGTTGGTGTCGAGCGCATCGCCACCTGTGGGTGTGCCATCCGGCATCGCGATGCCGATGAAAATGCCAGGAGCTTCCCGGACGATGAAATTGTTCTCGATGACGCAATCCGGGCATGACCCCACTGCGATGCCGATGCCGCCTACGTTGATGACCTTGTTGCCTCGAATGATGGCGCCACGAAAGGATTCAGCCACGCTGCCGTAGCCGGTTGCGACTTGAATACCGTAGCAGCCCGGGTGTGCGCCAGTGGATTCATCGATGTAATTGTTCTCGATCACGAGGCCCTTTTGCACGCCGTGCACCACGATCGGCACGCCCTGGCAAAGGCCCGCTCCTACTGCGCTGCGTGTCGACTTGTTGCCGCGAATGACGACATTTTCACCTTCGGAACTGATGTAGATGTTGTGGTTTCGGTTCAGCAGAGCCCCGGGATTGAAGCCGTTGTTGTCGAAGCGATTGTTCTCGATCAGGACGTTGTAGCAGCCACCCAGATAGCCAATGTCAATGTTATTGCTGATGTTGGAGTTGCGAAGCGTGATGTATTCATTGCGCGCATTGCTTGCGGCGTTGGCAGGCGGATTGGATTCAGAGCAATTGACGCCAACGGAGAAATTGCTGACGTCCAGACTGTCGAGCGTGATGTAGTCAGCATCGTTGTAGATGAAGATGCCGGTGCTGCTGCCCGAACCGCGCAAATCGAGGTTGCGAATGACGTAGCCCTCATCGTGGTCGGCATTGCCCGAGTCTTCGAACTGGAGCGCGTTCGTGCCCGTCGGAGCCATGAAGATTGGCTTTTGCGTGCCTGCTCCCCAGGTTGGCTTATAGCTGTCGAAAATCAACGGTGTCGCTGCGCGGCTGTTCGGATTAAAGATCTTCAGCTTCGCGTTGGTGAAAGCCGCGCCGCGTGCAAAGCGCATTTCGTCGCCACCTTTCAGCGCTTCGATGACGGTCTGCGCCTTGGCAATGGTTCGCCACGGGGCATCGATGCTCGTTCCGGCGTTGGCGTCGTTGCCGGGCACGCAACCAGCGGCCGCGCCAGCCTGGCAATCCGAGACGTAATAGACCGTTGCCGACGCCGATGCGCTCAAGGCAATGGCCACTGCGGCCAAACCGGTTTTCAAAATCGTTTTCATTTCGTTTGCTCCAATCTGGAATCCACTCGACACCGACCTCCCGGGCCTTGCGGAATCTAACCTCAATTCGCCAGCATTCCCTGACGGAGACATCGATGATGTTCGATCTGTCTTGCGGGACAGATCAGCGACGCGGTCCCTAGCGGATAGCCTTGTTCACTTCCACGGAAGGGCTGCTCTCGTTGTCCGATGTGTCGTAAGCCTTGACCACAACGAAGTATGTGTTCGAAGGCAAGCCACTGATCGTGTAGCTCAGTGTGCTCGGGCTTGGCACGTTGATCGTATTCGTGTACGTACCGCTTGCTGTTCCGTAATAGATGCGATATCCGGCCAAGTCTGCCATTTTCAGGCCGTCTGCGCTGGTGGTCGGGGTCACCCATTCAACCGACATCGTTCCAGTCGGCGAGACTGGGTCGGGCGTCGGCGCGGGCAGGGTGGTCTTGGGCGGCGTCACGCCTGCCGGCATTGGAGCAATCTGATTGATCGGGGCGCTGCCCAGGCGCGCCAGGTTTGCACTTGCAACACCATCGTCCGTGCTTTGAGCCGTGCTCACGGAGTCAGCACTGCCACCACCGCACGCACTCAACAATGCGGCAAGGGAGATGCAAAGGCTGATCGAAACGGGGGCAAAAGCTGCCCGGCCCAGGAAGGTTCTCATGTATCGCTCCATTAATCAAAAAGATTCACAAGCACTGGCACGGAAGCCGGCAGGCTCGCGGTACGGAGAGCGAAGGAACCGACGGGGTCGGTGTGACGCAGGGGCGTTGAAGTCGCTCGAACATTGCTCCCGACGTTGTCCAACCGGAGTTGAAGCGCGCTGCGCCGGGGGCATACAGGTTTTCGGAAGCTGGTCGATTGGCTTGTTCGCGCATCTGTAAACGGAATCCACAATGTGTAACTATTTGCGGGTCTTGGGAAATATCGAATAGCTGGCGCGGTCTGAAAGGCTGGCGATGGCTGTCGATTGAACCCAGGGCGATTGGGGCTCACTAATGCCCCCACTGGGGCGTGACGCTGTCGCATTTACCGGACCAAGGGTTTTCACGTAGAAATCAATCCAAATTTCTCCCTTTCGGCCGTGATGTGATCGGCCCGGCGCTGCTCGTCGTTACAAGGCTGACGCGCAGGGGCTGGCTTGTTGGTGGATGCAGCAGAGCTTCACGGCTCCTTACATGCCTTGTGGTCTACTGCGGCGCGATGTCTGCAGTCCAAGGCAGCGAAACGGGGCTTATGGCGAATCGACCCTCTATCTCGAAAGCGAAACAACCGGGCATCAGGCGACCACGGCCATTGCGGGTCAACATCATTGGCCTGGACAACGGGGCCGGGCTGAGCGTGGACGCCCGGCTACTGCAAGGCCTGCTACAAGACGCCGGTTTCGAAGCCGACTGGTTCCGAGGTGTGCGACCCGCCAAGTGGCTGACCCGGCTCGCGAAACTCGAGGCTCTGGGCCGGTTTCTTCCGCGCTATGACATCAACCTGTTTCTCGAGCGAGTGCACCCGGGGTGGTTTCCTTTTGCGAATCGGAACGTGCTCATCCCGAACCCGGAATGGTTCCTCGAAGATCACCGCCTGCATTTGAGTGGCATTGATCTCGTCCTGTGCAAGACGGCCGATGCACAACGCGCTTTCCAGGAGCTTGGCAAGGACACTCGGTGGATCGGATTCACTGCAGAAGACCGCGGGCATGAATCATTGGCGGCCACTCGTACTCCCTTGCGCGCGCTGCACGTTGCTGGGCGCAGTGAGCACAAGGGCACTCGGCAAGTCATCGACGCCTGGGCGCGACATCCCGAATGGACCGAACTCACGGTTGTGCAGCGGGTCCCCGATACCGGCTCGGTGCTGTATGCACCGACCTTGCCGAACGTGCGCTACGTCAGTGAGCGCCTGTCTGACGAAGCCATTCTTTCATTGCAGCGCGAGCATGCGCTTTACGTCCTTCCGAGCGAAGTAGAGGGCTACGGCCAGTCCTTGGTGGAGGGCATGAGTCTTGGCGCCATCGTCATCACCACGGACGCTCCTCCGATGAACGAGTTGGTGACGCCTGAGCGCGGCGTGGTCGTGAAAGCCGGTGATGGAGAGCCCTTTCGCCTTGGTCATCGCTACAAGGTGCTCCTGCCAGCATTGGAACAAGCGGTTGCCGATGTCCTGAGCTGGTCGCCCGACCGTCGCGAACGTATCGGTGCCGCGGCCCGCGCCTGGTACATCGAAAACGATCGCCGTTTCCGGGCCGATTTTCCGATGCTGATTTCGACTTTGCTCACGGAGTTCGCTGCCGCAGCCCCCCGAAGTCATGGGGCTGCTCCGCTGCAGGGCGAACATACAATCCCACTTCTCTGTAGAGGCTCGCACGATGGGAATGGTTCGCAGATCGATAGTCCTCACCGGATTGATGGCACTGACAGCCATCGGCGGCTTTGCGATCCGGCCATCGGCCAAGGCGAACAACGGGGGGCGTCCGCGCTACGTGCTTGAAACCGTGGTGCCGCGGCAATTCGGCGACTGGCGCGAGCTTCCGGCCGAAACTGCGCAGGTGGTCAATCCGCAGACGCAGCAGCTCCTCGACAAGCTCTATAGCCAAGTGCTGTCGCGCACCTACATCAACAGCGCCGGCTACCGCATCATGCTGTCCATTGCCTACGGCGACGATCAGCGCGGAGACCTCGCCGCTCACAAGCCAGAAATCTGCTATCCCGCACAGGGCTTCGAACTCAACGAAAAATTCGACTCGCCTGTGAAAACACCATTTGGCAGCATTGATGCTCGCCGTCTAGACACCAGTCGCGGGCGCTACAAGGAACCAGTGACCTACTGGTTCACCATGGGCGATGAGGCGGTCAAGAGCAATCTCGAGCGCCGCATTGTGGAGGTGCGCCTTGGCCTGACCGGGCAGATCCCAGACGGTCTTTTGTTCCGCGTTTCATCGCCCGATCCCCAGTCGTCCCGGGCCTATGGTCTTCACGATGCCTTCGTGGCGGAGCTGCTCAGGGCACTGTCGGCCACCGATCGAAAGCGGCTGAGCGGGCTTGGCCCCGTCGCCTCCCCAGGCTGAGGCGCTCCGAGGTGTTGTAGTGGCTCGGCCGCATCGCCAATGCGGCCGTGCAGGCCTTTAAACAAACTCGGTTCCCTGGCCACAAGCTCTAGCCCTTGAGCGGAAATGAATCTGATCCCATGAGCAAGCGCTACGTCCTGATTTCTCCTTGTCGCAACGAAGCCGAGTACATGCGGCAGACGCTTGACACCGTCATCGCCCAGACGGTGCGCCCCACACGCTGGGTCATCGTTGACGACGGCTCTACCGATGACACCCCACGCGTCCTTGCGCAATACCAAGCCAAGTACGACTGGATCACGATCGTCACGCGCAAGGATCGCGGTCGCCGTGCTGTCGGTCCAGGAGTGATCGAAGCTTTTTATGAAGGCTATGAATCGATTGATCCCGACGACTACGATTACCTCTGCAAGCTAGATCTCGACTTGAACCTCCCGCCGCGCTACTTCGAAATCCTGATGCAGCGTATGGAAGCGAACAAGCTCATTGCAACTTGCAGCGGCAAAGCCTATGTGCGCCAAGGCAGTGAACTCGTGGCCGAGAACCATGGAGACGAAACCTCGCTGGGCATGACGAAGTTCTACCGGGTCGACCGCTTCAAGGCCATAGGCGGTTTCGTGCGCGAAGTCATGTGGGATGGCATCGACTGCCACCGCTGCCGCATGATGGGCTGGGTGGCATGCAGCTGGGACGAGCCCGAGCTGCGCTTCGTGCACCTGCGGCCGATGGGATCGAGTCAGACCGGAATTCTCACCGGCCGCATGCGACATGGCTTCGGCCAGTATTTCATGGGCACTGGCTTCCTGTATATGCTCGCCAGCGCCGTGAATCGCATCGGCGAGAAGCCGGCCCTGATCGGCAGCAGCATGATGTTGTGGGGCTGGATCAAGGCGGCGCTCCAGCGCAAGCCGCGCTACGACGACGAGGCCTTCCGCCGCTTCGTGCGCCACTATCAATGGCGCTCACTGTTGGTCGGAAAAAAGCGCGCCACGCAGGAAATCTATCGGGAGAAGGGCGTTGGCTCCGGACTTCAGTCGTGATGTCCATTGCATTCTCGGGTTGCCCTTCGATGCCATCGACATGGACGGTGCGGTGGCAAAGGTCCGCGCGGCGGCGGCATCCGGCAATCGATGCTTTCTGTCGACGCCCAACCTGAACTTCGCCATCGCGGCGCAGAGCAACTCGCAGTTCCGCGACTCCGTACTTCACAGCGACTTGAATATCGCCGATGGCATGCCCCTGATCTGGGTGGCCAAGCTGCTGGGCATTCCTATGCCTGAGCGCGTCGCAGGATCGACCTTGTTCGAGCGCTTGCGCGAACGCACGGCGACGCCGATCAAGGTGTTTTTCTTCGGCGGTCCGGACGGCGTGGCTGCTCGTGCGTGTGAGCAACTCAATGCACGTTCCCAAGGATTGCGCTGCGTCGGCTTTGATGCGCCTGGCTTCGGATCCATCGAAGACATGAGCGGCGCAGATCGCATCGCCCGCATCAACGCCAGCGCGGCGGACTTTCTCGTCGTGTCGCTGGGTGCGCAAAAGGGGCAGGCCTGGATCGAACGGAATCTCGACCGCTTGCACACCCCGGTCGTGAGCCACCTCGGCGCGGTGGTCAACTTCGTCGCCGGCACGGTGCGTCAATCACCCTCATGGATGGGGCGCATTGGCTTCGAGTGGCTTTGGCGCATCAAGGAAGAGCCAGCACTCTGGCGCCGCTACGCGAACGATGCGATGGTGTTTGGCCGATTGCTGCTGACGCGAGTCGTCCCGCAAGTTTTTGTGCGGTGCTTCGCACGCTCGACGCGCCGCGAACAGGCCACCTGCAACTTCACAAAAGGTGTCGACTCGATGAAGTTGACGCTTTCCGGTGCCTGGACGGCAAACGATATCGCGCCCTTGAGATCTGTGCTTGCCGAGGCAGCCGTTGATCGGCGTCGGCTGACACTGGACCTTCGGAACCTGAGCCACGCTGACCCAGCCCTGATCGGGCTCTTGAGCCTTCTCTGGCTTCACCTTGTCCGAGAAGGTCGACCGTGGTCGTGCTTGAGCATTCATCCCGCTGGGCGGCGTTGCCTTCGAAATGCCTGTGCCGAGTACATGTTGGACCCAGGCATCGCGCCCGGCGCTTTGGCCAAGGGGAGCGTGCCATGCTGACGTCGAATTCAGCAGTGACGGCTATCGGGATAACCGACAGAAGTGGCAGTGTCGCGCGCTTGCACTCGCTCGATGGTCTTCGAGCGTTGGCGGTCGGCCTGGTGGTTTTTCACCATCTGGGCGTCTCGAGTTTTGCGCAGACCCTCGTCAAGAATGGCTACACGTGGGTGGGGCACATCCTGGGAAGCTTGACTGCATCAGGGGTGGAGCTTTTCTTTGTCTTGAGCGGCGTGGTGCTGCTGCGGCCCTACCTTCGCGACGGACGGCGCATGGATATCGCGCACTATTGTTGGCGGCGGATCGTTCGTCTGTACCCGCCTTTTTTCGTGGCGTGGTTGCTGTCGGGGCTGTCGGTGTGGCTGGTATGGACCTACCCGACTTGGTGGACCCAGGTTTCCGCATTGCCCGTTTTCGACTTGATGGACTGGATCAAACAATCCGGCATCATGTACTTCGGCAATCGGGCGCACAACTTTGCATGGTGGAGCCTCACTGTTGAACTCATGTTCTACGTGTGCGCGCCCGCCATCGTGATATTGATTGCCTCCACAAAGAACGCCAAATTGGCCGTGCGCTGTTTTTTTGCCGCTTCGATCGTCGGGGCGCTTCTCGTGTATCCCGGCAGTTGGGCCGCCGGCCCCTTGGCCCTCCCAGGGATCAGGCCGTTCGTGACCTACCTGTCCAGCTTTGCAGCTGGTGTCTTTCTCGCCACTTCAGAAGCTCCCAAGGTGCTGCGCCGATCCGCCGCCATCCTCGGCCTGTTCATCGTCGGTTGCAGTGGCATGGTTGATGCACTGAACGTTCATGTGGGATGGGGTCTTGTGTATTTCGGTGTTGTCGGCTCGGCCATCGACCAGTGGACCCGCGCTTCGCGGACATTGTCCAACGACAAGCTCGTGTGGCTCGGAGAGCGTTCGTACTCCATCTTCCTCACGCACTACGCCGTCATCACCATTGTCTGTCTCCTCGTGTCCACCTTCGTGTCTACAAAAGGGGCGGTCTATTTCATCGCCACACGCGTGATGGCATTGCTGGCGTCATTGCTCGTCGCGATGCTTGTCTTTCATCTGGTCGAAAAGCGATTCGCCCGCAATCTGGTGACGGCAGATCGTCTGCTGCCTTGGTCGCGAGCCGTTTCTTGACAATCGACCTCACCCCCAATGACTGAATCGCCACTGCGCGTCATGATCGTCGCCGAACACGCATCGGCCCGCTTCGGTGGAGAGGCGGCATTGCCGCTGCACTACTACCGTGTCCTGCGTTCGCGAAACATTCCCGTGTGGCTCGTCACGCATGCACGTGTTCGCGATGAGCTGCAAAAGGCCTATCCGGTCGATACGGACCACATCATCTACATCGAGGACACCTGGATTCATCGCGGGCTCTGGCGCGCCGGGCGCTTGTTGCCGACGCGACTGGCTCATTTCTCGACCGGCTATCTGCTGCGCATCGTGACGCAGCTGACACAGCGCAGCATCGCACGTCGTGCCATCCGCAGCCTTGGAATTTCGATCGTGCACCAGCCCATGCCGGTGTCGCCCAAAGAGCCTTCCTTGCTTTACGAGTTGGGTGCGCCCGTCGTGATCGGACCCATGAATGGCGGCATGGACTTTCCGCCTGCCTTTCGCCAGCAGAAGGGAGCGCTGGTCGATCGAATCGTGGATGTCGGCCGGTCCGCTGCCAATTTCATGAACTGGCTCATCCCCGGAAAACGGCGAGCGGCGGCACTGCTGGTGGCCAATGGTCGCACGCGGGACGCTTTGCCGACGGGCACGTCTGCGAACGTGATCGAACTCGTCGAGAACGGGGTGGACCTGTCGCTTTGGAAGCAATCCGGCCGTGCTCGATTGAACGAGGCGGGCGAGGTCACGCGTTTCGTATTTCTCGGGCGGCTTATTGGTCTGAAAGCGGTAGATTTGCTGCTCACCGCTTTCGCCGTGGCTTGCAAGCAGGCGCCGATGTCGCTGGAGGTAATCGGTGACGGTGCAGCAGCGGCTGACCTCAGATCATTGGCCAACAAACTGGAGTTGACAGCGACCGCGGAGGGAGAAGCCGGCAAGGTGTTTTTCGCCGGGTGGATGACGCAGGCGGATTGCGCGCGCAAGCTCGCCCAGCAGGACTGCCTGATTCTTCCCAGCCTCATGGAGTGCGGTGGCGCAGTGGTGCTCGAAGCGATGGCTCTCGGCCTGCCAGTGATCGCCACCGATTGGGGGGGGCCAGCCGACTATGTGGATCCGAGTTGCGGGATCCTGGTCAAGCCAAGCTCGCGCGCAGCCATGATCGAAGGGCTGGTCGACGCCATGGTCCGGCTCGCTCAATCCTCGCCATTGCGCGCGGCCATGGGACAGGCCGGCCGCGACAAGGTGCTTCGCGAATTCGACTGGGAAGCGAAAGTCGATCGCATACTGACCATCTATCGTGATGCGATCCGTTCGTCGCAGTCCATATCGCAAGCGCATACAAGGCGGACGAACTGAACCCTTCGCTCGCCCGCGTGCTCGTGCCCTCCAGCGTAGTGCTTCTGGTAGGTGTTGCACTTCAGACTTGAGGCCGCCCTGGTTTAACTCAGTCCGCGTCCGGTCTTATTCTGGCGCCGACGCAACGCAAGCACTGTGATTCCGAGCATCATCAAGCCATAGGTCGACGGCTCGGGAACTGCCATGACGTCGCCGTCGCGGACAGCCCAGGCGTAGCCGGCAAAGGTTTCGTGCAGGATGATCTCCGTCGGACCCGATGTCAGGATGTCGAGGTTATAGCCTGGCGCCTCTGGGCCCGTATAGTTGCTTTCCATCAGGTATCCGGGCAGGCCGTAGAGCCACGCATTCAGGAAAGGTCCTTTCGAGCCACCCAGCAGGTGATACAAGTCGACCAGTTCATTGATGCCCGGTTCCGGACTGAATTCGCACCTCAGCCCGGTCTGAATGCCACGTCCTTGGTTGTGTGCGCAATCGACGGGGGCGACGCTGAGTGCACGCGGCAGCCGCCAGCCCTTGACGCCATAAATGTCGAGCGACGCTGCCCACCCTACTGCAACATCCCGGTTCATCGCGCCCTCCACATTCGGCGGATAGGTGAACATGCTGGCAGGAGCGAAGCCGCTGGTGCCGGCATAGTTGGCGTCGGCCAGCCAGCTCAGGTTTGTCGAGGTGTCGTAGTAGGCATCGATGAGGCCATCGTGGTTGATGTCACGTGCCTGAAGTGTGGTCTCCCAGGAGCTTGGCGTGGCGATCGGCACGGCGTGAGCGGCTGCAGCCGCGGCGAAAAGGCTCAAACCTGCGAGCAAGGTGCGCATTGTTCTATCTCTCCCTGTGATTTATGGAGAGCAGAGAATATGGCCTCGACAACGAAGGCCGGCACTTCACTCGTGGGATATGAACATTTGCCCTGACGTGCGGAGCATCTCTGCCTACACCGTGATGCCGAGAAGGTCGGCATCCAGCGTCATCCCAGCTTGCCCTCGAGACTCGATGTCTCGTGGTACTTGGCGCGCTCGAAGCGATGACGCTGTGTTGAAGCGTCGTTGCGGTTTCTGCAGCGCGCCCGCTGCGGGTCTCCTGCGACAGGCTTCCTGCCTGCAGCGCAGCGACTTACATGATTGTCTTGCTGACTTCGACCGAAGCCTGACTTTCGGCGTTCACCTGGTTGAAGGCGCGTACGACGACATAGTACGTAGAGGCTGGCAGATTGCTGATCGTGGTGCTCAGCGTCGCCGGGTTATTGATCGTGACGTTGTCAGAGTAGAGGCCTTGCATCGTGCCGTAGTACACACGGTAGCCGGCCAAGTCGGACACGGGCGATCCGTCAGCGTTCGTCGAGGGCGCAGTCCAGCTCAGCGAGATGCTGCCGAGTGCCGGTGAGGGAGCGCTGGTGCCAGAACCATGAGAGGCTGGGGCCGACGTCGGCGCGGGGGCGCTGATGCCAGGGTCAGAGGGGGCTGGGTTGGGCGTCGGCTGCGAGGTCGCTGTGCCGCCGCCATCTGCGATCAGCGAGGCGGCCGAAGCGGTCGCGGAGCCGTCGGTGATACCGCCGCCACAGGCGGTCAGCATCGCGGCAACCAGTACACAGGTTGTCATGGACACGCTTTGTACTGACATTCGCTCGAAAAGGGCTCTCATTCGTCACTCCAAGACAACCGCTCGCAGCCTGGCGTGAAGAAAACAGGGCGCTGCGAAACCAACCCCGAAGGGCGGGCACAGCGCGCTCGTTGAAAGAAACCGACTCAACAGCACGACGGCCTTGTCTTCTTCTACCGGCACCGTTGGGTAACCAACCTGCCATCGCGTGTGCAGGGATCGGGCCAGGGCTTTTTGGGGGCGGTTCGGACAATTTCCTGTCGATTCAGTCAGGATTTCCGCCGACTGAAGTTGCGGCTTGTTGCAACCTCGACGATGCTTGGCCGAAGTGCATCCAGGACAGGTGACAGGTTACGTGGCGGAGATCGTGGCGCCAGCGCGAGCCAGCGCCCAGTTCCGCGCTATCAAGCCCGCGGCTTGGCCGACCTTCCGATGCCGGTGTACTCAATGCCCAGTGCGAGCATGAGGTCGGGGTCGTAGAGGTTTCGGCCGTCAATCACCACCGGCTGCTTGAGCGAAGACTTGATGAGCTCGAAGTCCGGGCTCTTGAACTCTTTCCATTCGGTCAGCACGACGAGTGCGTCCGAACCTTCGAGCGCCTGCGCCTGGTTGTCCACGAAGCTCAGACCCGGCACGTCCGACATCACGCGGCGCGCCTCGGGAATGGCCACCGGGTCGTATGCCTTGAGCTTCGCACCCCGGCGAGCCAGCTCGGCGATGACCACGCGGCTCGGGGCTTCGCGCATATCGTCGGTGTTGGGCTTGAAGGCCAGACCCCAGATTGCGACTTGGCGACCCCGCAGGTCTTCGCCAAAGCGGGCGACGATCTTGTCCACGAGGATGTGCTTTTGCCGCTCGTTGGCTGCTTCAACGGCCTGGAGCACCTGCAATTCGATGCCGTTCTGGTTGGCCGTGGTGATGAGGGCTTTCACGTCCTTCGGAAAACACGAGCCGCCGTATCCCGCGCCCGCGTACAGGAAGTGATAGCCGATTCGCGGGTCGCTGCCGATGCCCTTGCGCACGAGTTCGATGTCCACGCCCACCTTCTCAGACAGCAAGGCCAGTTCGTTCATGAAGCTGATGCGCGTCGCGAGCATCGAATTGGCCGCGTACTTGGTGAACTCGGCGCTCTTGATGTCCATCACGAGCAGCCGGTCGTGGTTGCGAATGAAAGGTGAGTACAGCGCGCGCATCAAAAGAATCGCTCGCTCGTCGTCGGCGCCGACCACGATGCGGTCGGGCCGCATGAAGTCTTCGACCGCGGCGCCTTCTTTCAGGAACTCGGGATTCGAGACCACGGCAAAGTCGACCGTCGAGCCCCGCTGCTTCAGTTCTTCGGCGATTGCCGCGCGCACTTTCTCGCCCGTGCCCACCGGGACGGTGCTCTTGTTGATGACGACCTTGTAGTCGGTCATGTGGCGGCCCACGTTGCGGGCGGCCGCGAGCACGTATTTGAGATCGGCGGAGCCGTCTTCGTCGGGTGGTGTGCCGACGCCGATGAACTGCAGCGTTCCGTGGTTGACGGCCGAGACGATGTCAGTGGTGAACTGTAGACGCCCTGCTGCGCGATTACGGGTGACCATGTCCAGCAGACCGGGCTCGTGAATCGGGATCCCGCCATCTTCGAGGATGCGGATTTTTTCGACGTCCAGATCGAGGCAGACAACGTGATTGCCCATTTCGGCGAGGCAGGTGCCTGTGACGAGTCCGACGTAGCCGGTGCCTATGACGGTGATCTTCATTTTTCTCTTGCTTTCAGTTCAATCCGTAGGCGCGTCACTTCACGCGCCCATAGGTGTCTTCGTAGCGGACGATGTCGTCTTCACCCAAGTAGCTGCCCGATTGCACTTCGATGATTTCGAGGGGTACCTTGCCGGGGTTGGCCAGCCGGTGCACCGTGCCCAGCGGGATATACGTGCTCTGGTTTTCCGTGAGCAGGATCACCTGGTCGCCGTTGGTGACTTCGGCCGTGCCGCTCACCACGATCCAATGCTCGGCGCGGTGATGATGCTTTTGCAGGCTGAGCGACGCGCCCGGCTTGACCATGATTCGTTTGACCTGGAATCGCGACCCGGCATCGATGCTGTCGTACCAGCCCCAGGGCCGGTGCACCTGCCGGTGCAGGTTCTGCTCCGTGCGACCCGAGCCGCTGAGGTGCCCGACGATGTGCTTCACCTCTTGGCTGCGCGCGCGATCGGTGACGAGCACGGCGTCGGGCGTCTCGACCACGACGATGTTGTCGAGGCCCACCACGCCCACGAGTCGGCTCGTCGCGTGCACCAAGGTTCCATGGCTGTCGCGCACGAAGGTGTCACCGACCGAGGCGTTGCCGTCGGCATCCTTCTGGCTCACTTGCCACACCGCGTCCCAGGCGCCGAGGTCGGACCAGCCGGCGTCGAGCGGCACCATGCGGATGTCGAAGGACGCGCCACCGGGGCATTTCTCCATCACGGCATAGTCGATCGACTCGCTGGGGATGGCCTGGAATTCAGCCTTGCTGGGGCGGATAAAACTCGAGTCGACACTTTTTGCCGCCCACGCCGCGCGGGTCGCGGCAGCAATGTCGGGGCGGAACTTCTCCAGCGCCTTGAGCCACACGGAAGCGCGTACCACGAAGATGCCGCTGTTCCAGTAGTAGACACCTTCGGCAAGGTAGCGCTTCGCGGTGTCGAGGTTGGGCTTCTCGACGAATTGCGCCACGGGCAGGGCAGGATCTGATCCATTGGCTCTTCCGGCGCGTATGTAGCCGAATCCGGTCTCAGGCCGGTCAGGCGTGATGCCGAGGATCACGATTGCGCCCGTTGCCGCGGCGCGCACGGCCTGCTGCAACGCCGTCGTGAAGGCGACCTCGTCGGTGACGGTCTGGTCCGCGGGCGAGACGATCAGTACGGGGTCGGCGCTGCCGTCGGTTGCCTGCAAGGCGGCGATGGTCATGGCAGGCGCGGTGTTGCGGCCCACGGGTTCGAGCAAAACGCTGGCATCGGCCTTTCCGAGCTCGCGCAGCTGATCGAGCACCAGGAAACGATGGTCTTCGTTGCCGACGACCTGTGGTGCGGCGACTTCGATGTCTGCGCTGGCGAGTCCGTCGAGGCGTGTGACTGCCTGTTGAAAGAGGCTGCGGTTTCCTTGCAGGACGAGGAACTGCTTCGGGTACTGCGCGCGCGACAGCGGCCACAGCCGCGTGCCGCTGCCGCCGGCCATGATCACTGGGTGAACGACGATGTTGGGCATGGGTATGAAGGGTCGGGTTCAGGAATTCAGAGGCTGAGAGTATTTCGAGCATGTCCGAGCAGCGCGTCAAAAGGCACCTGATCTAGGCGCAAAGCACAGCCATAGCCCGGGCTATGGCGAGCATTTGCAACGACGAGCAGGGGTCTTTTGGC
>Ga0136846_1235349_pt1 | contig 48209 bp, 39 predicted proteins | sample HopSoiMetagenom2_FD_96841 | JGI IMG/M metagenome (GOLD analysis project Ga0136846, IMG submission 96841) | Grasslands soil microbial communities from Hopland, California, USA - 2 Assembly 2016 (version 4) | ecosystem: Environmental > Terrestrial > Soil > Grasslands | place: USA: Hopland...
AGAAGGCGGAGCTGTCCGCCGTACCGGTGGCCCTCGGCATTCTGCTGATCGCGTTCGGCGCGCTGGTCGCGGCGCTGCTGCCGGTGGCGCTGGCCATCACCGCGATCATGGCGACGATGGGTCTGATGGGCATCGTCAGCCACCTCCAGCTGATGGACGACACCGCCAGCTCCGTGATGCTGCTCGTCGGTCTCGCCGTCGGTGTCGACTACTGCCTGTTCTATCTGCGCCGGGAGCGCGAGGAGCGGGCGGCGGGCCGCAGTCCCGAGGCCGCCCTGCGGATCGCCGCGGCGACCAGTGGCCGCGCGATCATCGTCTCCGGTGTCACGGTGTGCGTGGCGATGGCGGGCATGCTGTTCACCGGTCTCGCCACGTTCGAGGCTATGGGCCTGGCCTCGCTGATGGTCGTGGCGGTCGCCATGGTCGGTTCGGTGACGGTCCTCCCGGCGCTGCTGTCGCTGCTGGGTGAGCGGGTCGAGAAGGGCCGGATCCCGTTCCTGCACCCGGACAAGCGGCGCCGGAGCGGCAGCCGCGGCAAGGGCAACGGGGAGAGCCGTTTCTGGACGGCCGTACTGAAGGTCGTCCTCGCCAAGCCGGCCGTCTCCCTGGTGGTCGCGGCCGGTGCGCTGCTCGCCGTGGCCGCGCCCGCGCTCGGCATGAAGACCCAGAACCTCACCCTGGACCAGGAGTTCGGCGACTCACTGCCGATCGTCGGCACCTACAACCGCGTCAACGACGCGTTCCCCGGCGGCTCCGAGCCCGCCGAGGTGATCGTCAAGGCGAAGGACATCAACGCGGCCGACGTGAAGTCCGCGCTGGCCGACTTCCGTGCGCGGGCGATCAGTTCGGGTGCCTCGCGCGGCCCGGTCGACATCAAGCTGTACGACGCCGAGAACATCGCCTTCGTGTACGTCCCGCTGGTCGGCGGCTCCGACCTGGACAAGGCCGGCGAGAGCCTGGCCAAGCTGCGCGACGAGGTACGCCCGGCCACGCTCGGCAAGGTGGACGGCGTCGAGGCGCCGATCACCGGACAGGTCGCCGGCTCGAAGGACTTCAACGACCAGCTGGCCGGCGCGGTCACCCCGGTGTTCGCCTTCGTCGTCGTGTTCGCCTTCCTGCTGATGCTCCTGTCGTTCCGCTCCCTGACGATCGCGGTCACCTCGATCGTGCTCAACCTGCTCTCGGTCGGGGCGGCCTACGGCATCCTGGTCGCCGTCTTCCAGCACGGCTGGGGCGCGTCGCTGGTGGGCGCGGAGGGGGTGGGCGCCATCATCACGTGGCTGCCGCTGTTCCTCTTCGTGATCCTGTTCGGCCTGTCGATGGACTACCACGTGTTCGTCGTCTCCCGCATCCGCGAGGCCCATCTGCGCGGCCGTACGACGAAGGACGCGATCCAGCACGGGGTGGTCACCACGGCCGGGGTCGTCACCAGTGCCGCCGTCATCATGGTCGCCGTGTTCGCCATCTTCGGGACGCTGTCGATGCAGTCCATGAAGCAGATGGGGGTGGGCCTCGCGGCGGCGGTGCTCATCGACGCGACGATCATCCGGGGTGTGCTGCTGCCCGCGGTGATGGCGCTGCTCGGCGAGCGCAACTGGTACTTCCCGACGTGGCTGAACCGCCTGCCGGACCTGACGCACGACGAGGCGGCGGAGCCCGTGTCGTCGCCTCCGCCGCCCGCCGTGGAGGGTGAGCGGGTGGGGTTTTGAGCTGTTGTCGCTGGAGACAGGCATCGCGGTCATCGCCGTCGACCCCGCCTACACCAGCCGCTGGGGCGCCCAGCACTGGCACAAACCCCTCACCAGCACGACTCGTACGACCACTCGCCACGATGCTGCCGCCGTGGCGATCGGAAGACGCGCCCAGGGACACCCGATCCGGCGACGGACGGCACCGCCCCCACAGCACCGGAGTGATGCGGTGGGGCATCGGACCGTCCAGGCCGGACCAGGCGTCCCTGGGCGTGAGGGAACCCGCCCCCGCATCCCCGGACCACGGACACGATCCGTGCCGCCCGGACGCGGAGCGAACGCGGGCAACCAGAACGCCCAACACCGTCCGGGGCGTTCGGCCGAGCACGAGACCTGGCAACAGGACTCACTCCCGCTCAGTCTCTAGGAACGGTCTGAGTCACTCCGCCCACGCGCCGCAACCCTCCGCCCACCCCGCACATCCCTTGAACCGAGGGTCCGTTGGCCACCGGGGAGCCAACGGGCCCTCTTCCCCTTCACACGAGGGAGACGGTCTGCGGGCCGGCGCCCTGAGGGAGTCCGTCGACGCCCGCCGAGCAGCGCGAATGCGACACTGACCGGCGGACGGCGTGAACCCGACGCCGTTCGCGGATGTACACGGCTGACGAGGGACTGCGCGGGAGGCGGACGATGGACGAGGCACGGGCCCGGGACGTACTGGCCACGGCGGGCGTACTGCCGCCCGGCCAGGCAGCGGGCGCGCGGCTTCTCGCGCTGGGCGAGAACGCGGTGTTCGCGGCCGGTGACCTGGTCGTCCGAGTGGGCCGCGACGCCGAACTCCTCGACCGTGCGCGGCGGGAACTGGACATCGCGCGCTGGCTCACCGAGGCGGACGTCCCGGCGGTACGCGCGGCCGCCCCCGAGGCGCTCCTCGTCGACGGCCACCCGGTGACGGTGTGGCACCGGCTGCCCGACCCGGTACGCCCCGCCGGACCCGGGGATCTGGCCGAGCTCCTGCGGACCGTGCACGCCCTGCCGCTTCCCCGCTCCCTCACGTTGCCGCCCCGCGAACTCCTGGGCGGCGTCGAACGCTGGCTGCGGCTCGCGGGCGACGCCATCGACCCGGCGGACGCGGCTTATCTGCGCGAACGCCGCGACGGTTTCGCCACGGCCGCCGCCGCGCTCACCCCGCACCTGCCGCCCGGCCCGATCCACGGCGACGCGCTTCCCCGCAACGTCCACATCGGCCCCGACGGCCCGGTCCTGGTCGACCTGGAGACCTTCTCCGCCGACTTTCGCGAGCACGACTTGGTGGTCATGGCGCTGTCCCACGACCGGTACGGCCTTCCGACCGAGGCCTACGACGCGTTCACGGCGGCGTACGGATGGGATGTGCGGGAGTGGGAGGGGTGTGGGGTGTTGCGGGGGGCGCGGGAGACTGCCAGCTGTGCGTGGGTGGCGCAGCATGCGCCGGTGAATCCGAAGGCGTTGGTGGAGTTCTCGCGGCGGGTGGAGTCATTGCGGGCGGGGGATTTGGCTGTGCGGTGGTATCCGTTTTGAGCGCCTAGGGGGGTGGGGCTCGCTGTGTTCTGGCGGGTGCGGGTTGTGGGTGGCTTGTCGCGCGGTTCCCCGCGCCCCTGTCGGGGCGCTACTCCTCGGCCCTGATTCTTTGTGCCGCTCTTCGCAGTTCCGTCAGTACCGTTCTTACCGCCCTTCGGGCTGTTCGTTCCGGGCGGTGCAGGGCGTCGATTCGGCGTCTGGCCTGGATGCCGCTGAGGGGTCTCAGGACGAGGGCCGGGTGGGGGCGGGAGGTCCAGCGGGGCATCAGGGCGAGGCCTCCGCCGGCGGCCACCACCTCCGCCGCCACCGCGAACTCGTTGATGCGGTGGGCGAGATGGGGACGGCGGCCCGCCGCGGTGGCGATGGCCTCGATCGTCGCCATGATCGGGAAGCCGTCGTGGACGGCGATCCAGGGCTGGTCGGCCACATCGGCGGGGGTCAGTCGTCGCCGGGTGGCGAGGGGATGGTCGGCGGGCATCGCCACGTCGAGGGGTTCGCGCAGCAGCGGGGTCGCCGTCACCGTGCGCGGCCAGGGCGGGGCGTGGTCCAGGCGGTGGGCGAGGACGAGGTCGTACTCCCTGGTCAGCGGCGGGAAGTCGTCCTGTGTCACGTCTTCGTCGGCCAGCGCGAGCACCGGTCCGTCCGGCCCGGCCAGGGCGCTCAGCAGCAGCGGGAAGAAGGCGGCGCCCGCACTGTGGAAGGCCGCCACGGACACCTGGCCGTCCGGCCGGTCGAGGAACTCCTCGACGGTGTGCCGGGCCCGCGCCAGCGCCGACTCCACCTCGGTCGCCGCGCCCGCCAGCGCCTGCCCGGCGTCGGTCAGCACGAGTCGCCGCCCCTGTCGCTCGGTGAGCGGGACCGGGATGGAGCGCTGGAGCAGCCGCAGTTGCTGCGAGATCGCCGAGGGCGTGACGAGCAGCGCGTCGGCGACGGCGGTGACGCTGCCCAGCTCACCGAGTTCGCGCAGGATCCTCAGCTGACGTTCGTCCACGGGAGGAGTGTAGGCGGATGATGTAGAGAATCTAAATGATCGTTTTAGAAGGTGGCCCTAGGCTTCAGGGTTGTTTCCGGTGCACCGTGGGTCGCGTGTCCGACTCCCGCCGTACCGACGCGGTACTCCTCCTGGTCGCGCTCGTCTGGGGTTCCAGTTATCTGTCCGCCCAGACGGCAACCTCCGCCCTGCCCGTCCTCGTTGTCCTGTTCGCGCGGTACGCCGTGTCCGCGCTCGCCTGTCTCGGCCTGGTCGCCGCCGAACGGGGGAAGGACCGGGAGCGGGGCACCGGCTCTCGCCTGTGGACCCGTGAGGAAGTACGGGCCGCGCTGCCGCTCGGCGTCACCCAGGCCGCCGTCCTCGTCGTGGAGACGTACGGGGTCGCCCACACCACCGCCGCCAACGCGGGCCTGATCATCAGCCTGACCATCGTGCTCACCCCTCTCCTGGACCGCGCCGGACACCCCGGCGGGCTGCCCCCGGCCTTCTACGCCGCCGCGGGCGTGTGCGTCCTGGCCGTCGGCCTGCTCATGTCCGGCAACGGCTTCCACGCTCCGCGTCTCGGTGACCTGTTGATGCTGGGCGCGGCGCTGGTACGAGCGGGTCATGTCGCCCTGGTCGGACGCCTCACCACCGGCCGGCCGGTCCGCCCCCTCCAGCTGACGACGTTCCAGACCGTGATCGGCACGGTTCTGTTTTTGCCGGCCGCCGCTCCCGATCTGCCGGCGCTCGTCCGCGCCGACGCCGGGACGTGGACGCAGCTGCTCTATCTCGCGCTGTTCTGCAGCGTGTTCGCGTTTCTCGCCCAGACGTGGGCCGTGCAGCGCACGTCGGCGAGCCGGGCCAGCCTGCTGCTGGGCACGGAGCCGATCTGGGCCGCCGTGATCGGTATCGCCCTCGGGGGCGAACATCTGACGCCGCTCACGGCGCTGGGCGCGACGCTGATGGTGACCGGCACCTATTGGGGCCAGTCGGTGGAACGCGCCCACCGCGCGAGGCCCATCGCGTCCGGAGTCCCGCCCCCGCCGCCCCTACCCGTCCCGTACCTGGGGGCTGCCGCCCCCAGACCCCCGCTTCGGCCCTGAAGGGGCCTCGTCCTCAAACGCCGGACAGGCTGAAAATTAGCCCCTCCGGCGTTTGAGGAGCGGGGGTTCGGGGGCGGAGCCCCCGCTCACACCGCCTCGCCCACTGTCTCCCGTACCGGCCAAGTGCCGTCCACCACCGCGTCCTTCTCCCCCTTGCGGCGCAGAAAGCTCTGGAAATCGGCCGCCCACTGCGCGTACCAGTCGATCTGGCGCCGGTGCAGCTCCACCGGTCCGAGCGCCGCGACCTTGGGATGCCGCTCGGCTATCGCGCACGCCAGCCGCGCCGCGGCCAGCGCGTCCGCCGACGCGTCGTGGGCCGCCTCCAGCAGGACGCCGTACTCCGTGCACACCGCTTCCAGGTTGCGCTTGCCGCGCCGGTAGCGGTCGACGGAGCGGTCGATCGTGTACGGGTCGATCACCGGCGCCGGGTCCAGGCCGCCCAACCGCTCCCGCAGGGACGGCAGACCGTGTCTGCGCAGCTCGGCGGAGAGCAGGGTGAGGTCGAAGTTCGCGTTGTAGGCGACCACCGGCACGCCCGTCTTCCAGTACGTCGCCAGTACGTCCGCGATGGCGTCCGCGACCTGGTCCGCAGGCCGGCCCTCGCTGGTCGCGCGCTCGTTGGTGATGCCGTGCACCGCGACCGCGTCCGCCGGGATCTCCACGCCCGGATCGGCCAGCCATTCGCGGCGGCCGAGTGTCTCACCGCCCCGCACCTCGATCACCGCGCCGGTGACGATGCGTGCCTCGCTCGGATCCGTCCCGGTCGTCTCCAGGTCGAAGCCGATCAGCAGCTCATGGTGCCAGCCCATGCCTGGCCCCCCTTCTTACCTTCTTGGTGGTGCTTTCCCCCAGTGGTCTCCACGATCCCATGAGCCACTGACAATCAGAGGACCGCATTCCGGTTGTGGAAGGTGAGCAGGTCAGGACACGGGCCGCGAATCGGCCCAGGCGGTCTCGAACTCCTCGCGGTATGTCGGGAAAAGGCCGCTCTCCTCCGTCTCGCCCGGCTTGACCATCCGGCTTCGGCCCCGCAGCACCAGCACCGGCGCCTCCATCCCGCGCGTCCGGCGCAGATAGGTCTGCACGATCGCGACCCCGTCCGAGGCGTCCCCGTCGACGAGGTAGGCCGTGAAGCGGGGCGTCTCGTCGAAGACCTGGATCTCGAAGGCGCCCGGGTCGCGCAGCTTGGACCGCACTCGGCGCATGTGCAGGATGTTCATCTCCACCGCGCGGCTCAACTCGCCCCGTTTGATGCCGAGTTCGCGCTCACGCCGCTTGACCGCACTGGACGCGGGGTTCAGGAACAGCAGCCGCACCCGGCAGCCCGACTCGGCGAGCCGCACCAGGCGTCGCCCGGAGAAGTTCTGCACCAGGAGGTTGAGGCCGATACCGATGGCGTCGAGGCGACGCGCGCCGCCGAAGATGTCCTCGGCCGGGAACTGGCGCATCAGCCGTACGCGGTCGGTGTGCACGGCGACCACGTCGCCGTACCGGTCGCCGACCAGGTCCTCGACCGCGTCCACCGGCAGCCGGCGCGCGGAGGGCACGTCGCCGCCCGCGCCGAGGGTCTCCAGGAGCTTGCCCGAGGCCCGTTCGGCCTGGCCGAGGACCGCCTCGGACAGGGCCCGGTTGCGGGAGACGACGTTGCGGGTCACCTCCAGCTCGTCCAGGGCGAGTTCGACGTCGCGGCGCTCGTCGACGTACGGCTCGAAGCACGGCCAGTGCTGCACCATCAGCTCGCGCAGCTGGGGCAACGTGAGGAAGCTGAGGACGTTGTCGTCGGCGGGGTCGAGCAAGTAGCCCTTGCGGCGGCTGACTTCGCGTACGGCGACCGCGCGCTGCACCCATTCCTGGCCGGCCGGGCCGGCGGCGGCGACCACCCACTCGTCGCCGTGGACGGGTTCGTAGATGGGACGCAGAACAGCGGCCACGACCGCGCGCAGCCGCTGTTCGACGAGGTTCAGCCAGATGTAGGCCCGTCCGGCCCGCTGGGCGCGGGTTCGCACCTCGTGCCAGGCATCGGCGTCCCAGTCCAGTTCCGGGCCGATGGAACCCGTCTCCATCGGCCGTGCCAGGGACACCGCGCCGGGCGGGACCTCTGTGGAGTTCCCCTCGTGACCCTCGTCACCAGGGGGCAGCTCCAGCCCTCCCGAGCCCACCCGTGCACCGCCTTCCGCTCCCCCGAGCTCTCCCCGTGGCCGAGCCCGGCCGACGATCAAGGAAGGGTACTCCGGGAGCGGTCCGCGGTGCAGCAGGATGGACAGGGTCGTTTCTCAACTACCGTTTTCGACATGCCCGTTCTGGTCGGCGAGCGCGGCGGGAGTGAGCGGATTCATAGCCGTGACATCGCGCGGGGCGAGGGAGAAGCCCTGCCAGTGGATGGGCATGGGCTGCTGGTCCTCGTCCCGGGCTATGTGGTGGAAGCCCACGTTCACCCAGACCAACGGGTGGGTCAGCGTCTGGCCGTTGACCCATCCGTCGACGGACTTCTTGGCACCGGCACCGCAGTTGCCCAGGTTGTCGCTGGCGAACTGCTCACACTTGTTGTACTCGGTGAAGTACAGGTCGTGCCGGGTGTAGCCGCGGCCGGGGTACTTGGTGGTGGCGCCGGGGACGATCTCGTACGACCGCGCGTGGCCGTCCTTGTTCTTGCCGGTGGCGCTGACCATCCGCCACCAGCGCATGCTCTTGGCGTCGCCCGCGAGTTCCTTCTTGACCTGCGTGCGGGTCGTCTTGTTGGTGGGTCCCTCCTCACCGCTCCGGGGCGGGCTGACCACGGAGTCGTACTGCTCGACCTTGCCCTTGGAGGAGCCGTCGAGGCCGAAGTCGAGCCGCCAGAAGACGTTGTGGCTGTGGCTGGTGGCGTAGGCCTTGGCACCCTTGCCGATGGGCCAGCCGCGGCCGTCACCCGCGTCGTAGTCGCCGGGCGAGAGGCTGCCGGTGGCGCCGACGTTCATGTTGATGGTGCCGTCGTCCTGGAAGCGCCACTCGGTGATGTACTCGTACCAGCCCGTCTGGTTGACGGTGTAGACGAGCAGATCCTTGCCCTGGGTCTGCCAGACCTTGTTCGCGGTGTCGCCCTGCATCCGGTAGGCGTGGCCGCGCGTACGAGTCGTGGTGCACAGGCCCTTGACGTTCGCGTGCTCCGGGTCCCAGGCCTCGGGAACCTTGACGGTCTTGATCGTGCCGCCGGGGCACTCACCGGGCGCCATGTTCATCAGACCCTGGGCGAAGCCCGCCCCGGTCAGGTCCTGGTACTCGGCCTGTCCGTCGTCGTAGGGCACGTGGATCTGGGCGAGCCGCGCCGAGTTGAGCACCTTGATCGGCTGGGCCTCGCCCGGAGGCTGGTACGAGATCTTCTCCAGGACGAGCCCGGCCGCGCTCTCGTAGCGCCAGCACATCCGCCAGGTGGTGCCGGTGGAGAGCTTCTGCTCGATGCGGTAGGCCGCACTGCAGTCCGCGGCCGGCGCGGCCGCCGCCTTGGGCTGGGCGGTGGCCGGGCCCGCAGCCGTGGTGAGGCCGGCGGCCAGCGCGACCGCAGAGAGGCCTACAAGCACATACTTTTCGCGCATGACTTAAGAGACTCCCTAGAAGGAGAGAGTTGGGCGGGGAAGAAGTACGAGGTGCGAAGGTGAACCGAGGACGGTCGTCGCCCCGGATCAGCCGAGCTTGGCCACCTTGCGGGCGCTCAGGTCGATGATCAGCGAACGGGAGTCGATCCACGGCCCGTTCTTCACCTTCGGAAAGAGCCGCACACAGCGGTGATCGCCGCACGCGTCGAGCACGGCGGGCTGGGCGCCCGGAGTGGCCCGGTAGACCATGCTGGAAACGAGCAGCTGGTCGGGCGAGGTGAGCTCCTTGCCGGTGGCGTCCTTGTAGTCGGCCCTCAGGCCCGCGCCCAGCGGGTCGGCTATCAGCAGCCGGGCCGCCTCGGTCGTCTCGGCTCGGCCCGGGGGCGGCTGCACGCCGTGCTGGGTACCGGTCCGCTCGACCTTGCCGGTGTCGAGGTTGACGGTCCTGGTGACCAGGGTGTCGTTCTTGTAGTCGTAGTACGAGACGTCCGCGCGGCGGGGCGCGTTCGGGTCGTCCGCCTCGGCGGCCTCGGGCTCGGCGAGGTCGACGCTGATCCGCTGCGGGCCTGGTTGTCCCGTCACGTCCTCACCGGAGCCGAGCTGCTGGCGGCTCAGGGCGAGATGCTCGACGCGCGCCATCTCACCGTCGGTGAGCGGATCCCGCCCCTTGCCCTTCGCACCCTCGGCGGGCACCTGTTCGACGACACCGGGCGGCACCGCGGCCTGCTGCCCGGACTGCCCCCCGCCGCCGCCCGTGCCGGCCGAGCCCGACGCGCTCCCCGATGTGCCCGAGTTGCCCGTACCCCCCGTTTCGTCGGCCCCCGCCGATCCCGGCAGCGTCACCGCGACCATCAGCGCCGTACCGGCCACCGCTATGCCCGCCCCCGCCACCACCTTGCCCAGGTGGCGGCGCACGATTTTGCGCACGTTGTCCCCTTACTCCCCCTCACAGCCCAGGGAGTACGTGAAGAAGGAAAAGTTTTGGCGCACCCGGGTATGCGGGTACGCACAGGTCGACCGGTAAGAGGGGCGTAAGTCGTAGGTGGTTCCATCACTTTCGGGGAGACTCGGAGTGGAGTCGCCCCAGCGGCGGACCACAACTGAAAGAGTCGAGCGCATGCAGGTCTGGCCAGGAGAGGCATATCCACTCGGTGCCACGTACGACGGCGCCGGCACCAACTTCGCGGTCTTCTCGGAGGCCGCCGAACGGGTCGAGCTGTGTCTGCTCCACGACGACGGCTCGGAAACGGCGGTGGAACTGCGGGAGAGCGACGCGTTCGTCCGGCACGCGTATCTGCCCGGGGTGATGCCGGGACAGCGCTACGGCTTCCGGGCGCACGGCCCGTACGCACCCGAGCGCGGCCGTCGGACCAACTCGGCGAAGCTGCTCCTCGACCCTTACGCGAAGGCGATCAGCGGTGCGGTCACCTGGGGCGAGGAGGTGTACGGCTACCACTTCGGCGAGCCCGAGCGGCGCAACGACCTCGACTCGGCGCCGCACACCATGTCGTCCGTCGTGGTCAACCCGTACTTCGACTGGGGCGACGACCGGCGTCCGCGCACCGAGTACCACCACACGGTGATCTACGAGGCCCATGTGAAGGGCCTGACGATGCGCCATCCGGCGCTGCCCGAGGAGCTGCGCGGCACCTACGCGGCGCTCGCCCACCCCGCGATCATCGAACACCTGACCGCTCTCGGTGTCACGGCCCTGGAACTGATGCCGGTGCACCAGTTCGTCAACGACCACCGGCTGGTCGACATGGGCCTGAACAACTACTGGGGCTACAACACGATCGGCTTCTTCGCCCCGCACAACGCGTACGCGTCCTGGGGCGACCGGGGCCAGCAGGTCCTGGAGTTCAAGTCGGCGGTGCGGGCCCTGCACGAGGCCGGTATCGAGGTCATCCTGGACGTGGTCTACAACCACACCGCGGAGGGCAACCACCTCGGACCGACGCTGTCCTTCCGGGGCATCGACAACGCGCAGTACTACCGGCTCGCCGAGGACCAGCGCTACTACATGGACACCACGGGCACCGGGAACTCTCTGCTCATGCGGTCCCCGCACGTACTCCAGCTGATCATGGACTCGCTGCGCTACTGGGTCACCGAGATGCACGTCGACGGTTTTCGCTTCGACCTCGCGGCCACGCTGGCCCGGCAGTTCCACGAGGTGGACCGGCTGTCGTCGTTCTTCGACCTGGTCCAGCAGGACCCGGTGGTGTCCCAGGTGAAGCTGATCGCCGAGCCGTGGGACGTGGGCGAGGGCGGCTACCAGGTGGGCAACTTCCCGCCGCTGTGGACCGAGTGGAACGGCATGTACCGCGACACCGTACGGGACATGTGGCGGGGCGAGCCGCGCACGCTCGCGGAGTTCGCGTCCCGGCTGACGGGATCCTCGGACCTCTACCAGGACGACGGCCGCCGTCCGCTGGCCTCGATCAACTTCGTGACCTGCCATGACGGTTTCACCCTCAACGACCTGGTGTCGTACAACGAGAAGCGCAACCTGGCCAACGGCGAGGACAACCGGGACGGGGAGAGCCACAACAGGTCCTGGAACTGCGGCGCGGAGGGCGAGACCGACGACGCGTCCGTCCTCGCCCTCCGCGCACGCCAGCGGCGGAACTTCATCGCGACGCTGATGCTGTCCCAGGGCGTGCCGATGCTCAGCCACGGTGACGAGTTCGCGCGCACCCAGGGCGGCAACAACAACGCGTACTGCCAGGACAACGAGATCTCCTGGGTGCCGTGGCCGGAGTCCGCCGACGCCGGCGACTCCGAGGGCTCCGAGGACTCCGAGGACTCCGACGGCGAACCCGGTTCGGCGGAGCTGCTGGAGTTCACGCGCGCGATGGTGTGGCTGCGCAAGGACCACCCGGTCTTCCGCAGGCGCCGCTTCTTCCACGGCCGCCCCGTGGAGGGCACCCACGACGAGCTGTCGGACATCGCCTGGTTCACCCCGGCGGGCGAGGAGATGGTCCAGCGCGACTGGGACTCGGCGCAGGCGGGCGCGATGAGCGTGTTCCTCAACGGCAACGCGATCTCCGAGCCCGGTGCGCGCGGTGAGCGCATCTCCGACGACTCGTTCCTGCTGATGTTCAACGCCTCGCCGAAGACGCTGGAGTTCGTGGTGCCGGTCAACCACGGCCGCCAGTGGGAGGTCGTGATCGACACCGCTCGCTCGGAGGGCGTTCCCCCGGGCACGGGCGCGAAGGTGAAGGCGGGCGATCGCCTGACCCTGCTGGACCACAGCCTGACGGTGCTTCAGCGTCCTACCTAGAGCTGCCCGTGGCGGCCGTGTGCGGGAGTCGATGACACGAAAGGCGGTGGGACGGGTACGTAGGTTTCCATGACACCTGAGCGTCCTGACCCGGTCGTGCCCACGGCTACCTACCGGCTGCAACTCCAGCCCGCCTTCCCGTTCGGCGCGGCGGCCGCCGCCGTGCCCTATCTGGCCTCGCTCGGCGTCTCGCATCTGCATCTGTCGCCCTTCCTGGAGTCCGTGCCCGGGTCGACGCACGGTTACGACGTCGTGGACCACGCGCGCGTGCGCGGCGAACTCGGCGGCGAGGAGGGGCTGCGGGCACTGGCGCGCACCGCGCGGGAGCACGGTCTCGGGCTGGTCGCCGACATCGTGCCGAACCACATGGCGATGTCCCCGCGCCACAACCGCCCCCTGTGGGAGGTGCTCCGGGAGGGCCCCGGGTCGCCGTACGCGCGCTGGTTCGACATCGACTGGGACGCGCAGGGCGGCCGGCTGCTGCTGCCGGTGCTCGGGCAGCCGCTGGGCGCCGAGTGGGACCAGCTGAAGGTCGAGCGGTGGCAGGACGCACACCTGGGGTACGAGGGCCACGTCCTGCGCTACTACAACCATGTCCTGCCCCTGCGCGAGGGCACCGAGGAGATGCCGCTGCCGCAGCTCGTCGACGCGCAGTGGTACCGCCCGGCGTGGTGGCGGCTGGCGCGCACCGAGCTCAACTACCGGCGCTTCTTCAGCATCTCGGAGCTGATCGGGGTGCGGGTCGAGGACCCAGAGGTGTTCGCGGCGACGCACGGCAAGCTGCTGGAGCTGCTCGACGAGGGGGTGGTGGACGGGCTGCGGGTCGACCATCCCGACGGTCTCGCGGACCCGGGCGGGTATCTGCGCCGGCTGCACGAGTCGAGCGGGGGCCGCTGGACGGTGGTCGAGAAGATCCTGGCGGACGGCGAGCACCTGCCGGCCGGCTGGCCGGTCGCGGGGACCACCGGCTACGACGCCCTGCGGCACGTGGACGGCCTGTTCACGGACCCGGCGGGCGCGGGCGAACTCCTCGGCCAGTACCGGCGGTTCGCGGCCCCTCAGGCCGACCGGGGCGGGCACTGGGAGGCGACGGTACGGCGGGCCGCGTACAAGGTGGTCACGCACGAGCTGGCCACCGAGGTGGACCGGCTGACCCGCGTGGCGAACCGTCTCTGCGCCGCCTCCCCCGACCCCGCGCTGCGCGACCGCGCCCCCTGGGCCCTGCGTACCGCGCTGCGCGAGCTGCTGGTCCGCCTGGAGGTCTACCGCCCCTACACGCCCGGGGACGCGGTCGCCGTGGTCACCGAGGAGGCCGCCGCCGAGGCCCGGCAGGCGTTCGTCGTCGCGGAGGAGGGCGGGGCCGTGGACGTCGTACGGGATCTGCTGCTGGGCCGGGTCGCGGGCGGGGACGGGGACGGGCTTGCCGAGTTCCGGGACCGGTTCGCGCAGACGTCGTCGGCGGCGCGGGCCAAGTCCGTGGAGGACACCGCGTTCTACCGCTATGTGCCGCTGCTGTCGGCGACCGAGGTCGGCGGCGATCCGGGGAGCCCCGCGGTGTCGCCGGAGGACTTCCACGCCTACTGCGCGCGCGTGCAGCGCGACTGGCCGGCCACGGGGACGGTGCTGTCGACGCACGACACGAAGCGCAGCGCCGACGTACGCGCGGCGCTGGCCGTGCTCACCGAGTGCCCGCAGCGCTGGGCCGACGTCCTGGCGGAGGTCACGCGCACCGGCGAGGGCGTGCCCGACGCCCAGCTGGCGTGGGCGGCCTGGCAGACGGCCTTCGGCCTGGGCCCGGCGGACGGGGAGCGCCTCCAGGGCGCCCTGCTGAAGCACGTCCGGGAGGCGGGCCTGCACACCGCCTGGACGGAGCAGGAACCGGCGTACGAGGAGGCGGTGGCGGCGTTCGTGGCGGCGGGCCCGTGCGGGGCGCCCGGCGAGCGGGTGGCCGCGCTGCGGGACGCCCTGGAGCCGTATGTCCGGGCGAACGTCCTGGGCGCGGCCCTGGTCCACCTGACGATGCCGGGCGTACCGGATCTCTACCAGGGCACGGAGAGCGAGTACCGGGCGCTGGTGGACCCGGACAACCGCCGTCCCGTCCGGTTCCCTCCCGAGGCCCCCGGCGAGAAGGACGGGCTGACGGCGACCGCGTTGCGGCTGCGCGCGCGGCGCCCGGCGGTGTTCGGCGACACGGCGACGTACACGCCGCTCGTCGCCGAGGGCCCGGCGGCGGCACACTGCCTGGCGTACGCGCGCTCCGGGGAGGTGGTCACGGCGGTCACCCGGCTGTCCCTGCGGCTGGCGGACGCGGGCGGCTGGCACGACACACGGTTGCCGCTGCCGCCGGGCCGCTGGGCCGATCTGCTGGCTCCGGAGCGGGAGTTCACCGGGCACGCGCGCGTGGCGGAGCTTTTCGCCCGGCGGCCGGTGGCGCTGCTGGAGCGGGTCGGTGAGGAGTGACGGCGGGGGCGCGAACGCGTCGCCGTACGCCTCTGCGGGATGACCGGCTTGTCGTGGTGGGTGGCGCCGCCTCCTTCGCGCCCTCGCCGATGGGACGCGTACCCGCCCTTGGCGGGCGGTGCGCGGCCCCTCCCGAGGGGCAGATGCCCTGCTGGCGGGGCCCGTCGGCGGTGGAATGCTCCTTGGCGCCCCCTCGAACCGCCCCACCGCCTTCTTGACAGTTTCCAGACAGCATGGGGTACTGCGGATTGCGACGCAGGGTGGACCAGACGGGGGTGAGTCTCCTGCCGGAGCTGCGCTACCCCAGTGTGAACGAACTCGTCTCGTCCGCCCGGGCGCTGGCGGCTCTTCGGCCCGGCCTGTGCGCCTTCAGACAGGTGGGCACCTCCCGCGCGGGACGGCCCCTGCATCTGCTGTCCGTGGGCCACGCGCAACGCGCCGTGCTCGTCGTCGCGGGCGCCCACGCCAACGAGCCCACGGGGGGCTCCACGCTCCTGGCACTCGCGGAACGGGCCGTGCACGACCGCGAGTTGCGTACGGGCACCTCCTGGCACTTCCTGCTGTGCGCGGACCCGGACGGGGCCAGCCTGCACGTCACACCGGCGCCGCGCAGCCTGATCGACTACCACCACGGCTTCTACCGGCCCGCCGGTCCCGAGCAGCCGGAGTGGTCGCCCTCCGTGCTGCCGCCCGACCGGCTCCCGCCGGAGACCCGCGCCCTGACCGGTGTGATCGACGAGGTGCGGCCCTATCTCCAGGTCACGCTGCACGGCACCGACGTGGGCGGCAGCTGGGTGCAGCTGACGAAGGACGTCCCCGGGCTCGCCGAGCCGTTCGTCAAGTCGGCGGCGGAGCTGCACATCCCGGTGGAGAGGGGCGCCTCGGACGCGGCGGGCTGGCCCGCGTCCGGGCCGGGCGTGCACGTGATGCCGGCGCCGGGCTCGGACGCCGCGTACCCGAGCATGCCGGACGACGCCCGGCACAGCACCTGGTACCACGCCCACCAGTACGGCGGCCTGACGGCGGTCGTCGAGGTGCCGATGTGGGCGAGCGACCTGGTGGACGACCCGGCCCCGCATCCCGCGCCGGCGGCGGCGATACGGCGGCTGGCGGCCCGGCTGCTGCGGGACGGGCTCGAGGTGGAACGGGTCCTCGGCGACGCGCTACCCCGTCTGACGGGCCCTGAGGGACCGCTGCTGCGGGCCGCCCGGTGGGCGCTGGAGCTGGTGCCGGGGCTCGCCGCCGACTGGACGCACACACCGCCCGCCGACACGACGATGGCGTACGTCGGCAGCGTGGACGCCTTCGGCCGCCGGCTGCCGCTGCGGGCCGCCGCGATGCTGCTGCGGGTCCTGCTGGAGACCGACGACCGTGCGGCGCCGCGCCTCGAACACCTGGTCGCGACGTGGAGCGACGCCTTCATGGACCGCTTCCGCGCCCGCTGGGTCCCCCTGGAGCACCAGGTCGAACACCAGGCCCGCACGGTGGTGGCCGCGGCGCGGCACGCGCGCGAGGGGGCCCCTCGGAGTGGCTAGTGCCCCGACAGGCAACGTTCGCCCCGTCGCGACGCCCGGCACGCTCCCCCACTGCCTCAAGGACGTGGGAGGTGCCCCCCCTCGCCGCACCGGCCGAAAGCCCAAGTACGTCCAGTACGAGGACTTCCGGCCGGCACGCCGAGAGCACGCACCGGACGCCGCTCCTTGACAGGCAAACGTTGCCTGCCGCGGCACTAGGCGAAACCGTTCACCTGGTCCGGGAGCCCCCGAGGGCACCTACAGCGCGAACACCGCCCCGGTCCGCGCCCCCAGTTCGCACGCGTTGGAGAAGGTCCTGTCGTACTCCCGCGCACGGCCGTTCCACTCGCCCCGCGCGTGCACGGTGACGGGTGCGTAGAGCATCGGGCAGAGGATCTTTCTCGGCGGGATGCCGCCGATGTCGCCGTCAGCCCTGGCGAGTTCCGCGCAGGCCCGGGCCGCCTGCGCGTGCCCCTGGGGCGGGTCGCACAGCACCAGGGTGCTCCGGGTGTCCCCGGAACCCTGCTCGCCCCGGGTGACGGTGACGTAGAGCCAGTTGTCCCGGACGTCCTGCCGGGAGACCGCCTGGGCGGGGGCGGAGCCCGCGACGAGGAGACCGACGGCCAGCAGGGCTCCGCGTACCGCTCGCGCGGTCCTGAGGGTCCTGAGGGGGCGTACGGGCTTGGTCGGGTCGGCGGTGCCGATCGTGTGGGTCATTCCCTGTGCATCGGCAGCGCGGTCCCCGCGCCCCAGTCCGACTCACCCGAACGGGAGCCCACACCTCACTCCGCGGCGAGCCGGAACACCATGTGCCCGAAGCTGATCTGGTCACCGTCCCGCACGACGGCGGCGCCGATCACGCGGCGGCCGTTCACCGTCGTGCCGTTGGTCGAACCAAGGTCGCGCAGTACCCACAGGCTGCCCTGGTGCCGGAGTTCGGCGTGGACGCGCGAGACCGTCTCGTGGTTGAGCCGCAGGCCGTTCGCGGGGTCGCGCCCTATGCGCAGCGGGTGGCCGTTGCCGGGGTGGGGCAGCAGCAGCTTGGGGAGCCGCTCGGCCCGCCAGGCCCTGCGCAGCCGTACCGAGAAGCCGGAGACGGCTTCGACCGTCCCGAACACCAGGCGGGAAAACCTGCTCTCGGTGGGCAGATCGGCGGTGAGGACGGCCAGTTCGTCGGAGCGGCGGGCGACGAGCGCCAGTTCCATGCGCCGGATGAACGTGTCGTGCGAGAGCCGGCCCAGAGCGACCCCGTCCCGGAGCGCCTTCAATGCCCGGTCGCGCTCCGCGTCGGAGAGGCGAGCGGGATACGTGTGGAACTCGAAGGACGACGTCACGTTCGTGATTGTCGGGCAGCGGGCGCGGGGTGTCCAGAAAACGCGGAAACGGCGGGCGGTCCATGCCGACCTGACGACACCTGAGGCAAACGAGAAGAAAAAAACGTGAAGATTCAAGCGCGGACCCTCGGGGTTTGAAGCACCATGGGACGGGCTAACTCCCGGTGAGCACCGCCACACAGACGAAGGGGATCCACCGTGTACTTCGAGGTGTGGGCTCCGCAGGCCAGTCGGGTGACGCTCCAGTGCGACGGCGCCACGCGCGCGTTGGGCCGCGATCCGGAGCGTGCGGGCTGGTGGTCCGGCGAGGCCGAGGCGCGGGACGGCTCCCGTTACGGCTTCGCCGTGGACGACGGCCCCGTGCTGCCCGACCCGCGCTCGCGCCGCCAGCCGGACGGCCCGGACGGGCTGAGTGCCGTCGTCGACCACGGGCGCCACACCTGGCGCACCGACTGGGCGGGACGCGCGCTGCCGGGCGCGGTCCTGTACGAGCTGCACGTCGGCACGTACACGCCGGAGGGCACGCTGAACGCGGCGGCCGAGCGGCTCGGCCACCTCGTGGAACTGGGCGTCACCCACGTCGAGTTGATGCCGCTGTGCCCGTTCCCGGGGCGGCACGGCTGGGGGTACGAGGGGGTCTCCCTGTGGGCCGTGCACGAGCCGTACGGCGGCCCCGAGGCCCTCAAACGCTTTGTCGACCGGGCGCACGCGCTGGGTCTCGGTGTGGTCCTGGACGTCGTGCACAACCACCTGGGGCCGTCCGGCAACTATCTGCCCGCCTTCGGCCCGTACTTCACGGACACGCATCAGACGCCGTGGGGCTCCGCCGTGAACCTGGACGCGCCGGGCTCGGACGAGGTGCGCGCCTATCTGCTCGGCAGCGCGCTGGCCTGGCTGCGCGACTACCGGATCGACGGGCTGCGGCTGGACGCGGTGCACGCGCTGCGGGACACGCGCGCGTGCCACTTCCTGGAGGAGCTGTCGACGGCCGTGGACGCCCTCGCCGCCGACCTGGGCCGGCCGCTGTCCCTGATCGCCGAGTCCGACCTCAACGACCCGCGGCTCGTCACCCCGCGCGCGGGCGGCGGTCTGGGACTGCACGCGCAGTGGAGCGACGACTTCCACCACGCCCTGCACACGGCGGTGACCGGTGAGGCGCAGGGCTACTACGAGGACTTCGCGCGGGCGCCCTTCGCGGCGCTCGCCAAGACGCTCACGGGCGGCTACTTCCACGACGGCACGTACTCGTCCTTCCGGGGCCGGACGCACGGCCGCCCGCTCGACCGCACCGGGGTCGCCGCGCACCGGCTGCTGGGCTACACGCAGACCCACGACCAGGTCGGCAACCGCGCCCAGGGGGACCGTCTCTCGGCCACCCTCTCCCCCGGGCTGCTCGCCTGCGCCGCCGCGTTGATGCTCACCGGCCCGTTCACGCCGATGCTGTTCATGGGCGAGGAGTGGGCGGCGGGCACGCCGTGGCAGTTCTTCACCGACCACACGGACACGGAACTCGCGGAGGCCGTACGGCGGGGCCGGCGGCGGGAGTTCACGGCGCACGGCTGGGCCGAGGAGGAGGTGCCCGACCCCCAGGACCCGGCGACGCGCGACCGCTCCTGTCTCGACTGGTCGGAGCTCGATCGTGAGCCCCACGCGCGCGTGCTGTCCTGGTACCGGGACCTGATCGCCCTGCGCCACACCCAGCCCGACCTCACGGACCCGGACCTCTCGGACATCAAGGTCGCCTACGACGAGGAGGCCCGCTGGATCGGCTTCCGCCGGGGCGACGTACGGGTGGTGGCGAACCTCTCCGCGAAGTCGGCGGCGATCCCCCTGGGCCCACGGCGGGCCCGGGTGCTGGCCGCCTGGGAACCGGTGGAACTGCCGGGTGCGGACGGGTTGCTGCACGTTCCCGGGGAGTCCTGCGTGGTGCTCGAGCAGGGGTGAGCCGGGAGGGACGGGAAGGGGCGGGCTACTCCTCCTCGCCGTCCTCCCTCAGCTCCGTCACCCGTTCCAGCAGGATCGCCTCCCACGCGCGCCGCAGCTGGACCCTGAGCAGGGGCAGCTGGGCGGCGTCGCGGCGGGCGAGGCTCTGGGCCAGCCGGACGACCGTGTCGCAGCGGGCGAGCCACAGGCCGCGCAGACAGGGGCGGGCCGCGTAGCCGGCGAGGGTGGCGGCACGTACGGCCGCGGGTGAGCCGACCGCGAGGGCGAGCCCCGCGATGTCCTCGGCCGGGTCGCCGACGACCGCGTCGGTCCAGTCGAGGACGCCGCGCACCCGCCCGTCGGCGCTCACCACGAGGTTGCCGCCCCTGAGGTCGTGGTGCGCGAGGACCGCCGTACCGGCCTGCGCGGCCAGCTGTGCGGTGGCGGACGGCGTCAGCTGCTGGAGCCGCGCGGAGTCGAACTCGTCGGCCCGGGCGAGGCGTTCGGCCGCGCCCGCGGCGGCCCGCCGCAACGCCTCCAGGGAGCGTGGCGCGACCCGCGGCACGCCGAGCGTCTCGGCTTGGCGTACGGGCACCTCGCGCAGCCCGGTGAGGAGCGCGGCCAGGTCGGCCTCGCCGACGGCGGAGACGTCGTGCTCCTCGGCGGAGCCGCCGGGCAGCCTGGTGTCCAGCGTGTAGGCCAGTTGGTCGGCCCACTCGCCGTGCGCCACCGCGACGGGAACGGCGACACCGATGTGCGGCCGTACGAGGTCGCGCAGGCGCGGTTCGCGGCGCAGTCGCGCGGACGTGTCGGGGTCGGGAGCCAGGCGCAGTACGTGCCGTGAGCCCACCCACCAGGTCGACCGCTCGCCGGCGGGCCGGATCTCGGGGCCGGGACCGGTCGCGCCGCCCGCGCCGACGGTGCCGTCCGCGAGCAGGGAACGGACCAGTCGGCGGACGGTGTCCGCGGTGGGTGCCGGTGGCTCGGTCATGGTCGCGCCGCTGTCGTCCGGAGGTGAGGGCGGGGGTGAAGGTGCGGGTGAAGGTGGGGGCGGTGCTCCTGGTGTGCGGTCAGTCCACTATGACCAGTTCGCGGGTCGTGTCGTTGAGGCGCCGGCCGCCCTCCTCGGTCACCGTGACGATGTCCTCGATGCGTACGCCGAAGCGCCCGGGCAGGTAGACGCCGGGTTCCACGGAGAAGCACATGCCGGGGACGAGGGGCAGCTCCTCGCCCTCGATCATGTAGGGCGGCTCGTGCGTGGTGACGCCGATGCCGTGGCCGGTGCGGTGGATGAAGTACTCGCCGTACCCGGCCTCGGTGATGACCGCGCGGGCCGCCCGGTCGATGTCCTGGCACGCGGCGCCGGGCCGCACGGCGCGGAAACCGGCTTCCTGGGCCTCGCGCACGACGTCGTGGACCCTGCGCTCCTCGGCGTCCGGTTCGCCGACGTGGACCGTGCGGGAGGTGTCGGACCCGTAGCCGTGCAGGAGACCGCCGAAGTCGAGGACGACCATGTCGCCCCGCTCGATGACGCGGTCGCCGGCCTCGTGGTGCGGATTGGCGCCGTTGGGCCCGGAGGCGACGATCGTGAAGTCGACCTGGGAGTGCCCGAACCGCCGCAGCAGATCGGCGAGGTCGCCCGCGACGTCACTCTCCCGGCGTCCGCCGAAGGGAACCTTCCGGATCTCCTCGTACGTTGCGTCGGCAGCCGCTCCCGCGGCTGCCAGGCGTGCCAGCTCCGCCGCGTCCTTCACGGCGCGCAGCATCGGCAGTCCCTCGGTGAGGGAGACGTACGAGGTGCCGGGCAGCGCCCGCTGGAGTGCCAGCAGGTGCAGTGCCCACGCGTTGTCGCTGACGCCGAAGCGGCCCGCTCCGTCGAGGAGGGGCGCGGTGGCCGCGTAGGGGTCCTTGCCGTCGGTCCAGTCACGCAGCGTCAGCGCGGGCGCGCCCGCCGCGTGTGCCACATCCGGGGCCTCCAGGGCGGGGACCACGAGGACCGGGTCCTGTCCGGCGGCCAGCACGAGCAGGGTGAGGCGCTCGGTGATCGCGGGGGGCTCGTAGCCGGTGAGCCAGACGAGGTCGGGTCCGGGTGCCACCAGGAGCCCGGCGAGCCCCGCGTCCTCGGCCGCCCGGGCGGCGCGCCGCATCCGGGCCCGGTAGTCGTCGGCGGTGAAGGGCGCGGGCCTGTTACCGGTCATCCGGGCCTCCGTGGAAGGGCGAGGGGCTACGGGGCAGCATCCTGCCCGGATGCGCGGGGCGGCGCGAGCCGATTGACGGCCGCGACCACCTTCCTCACCTGCCTCCAACCCCCTCGGCTAATGGATGGAAGTTGAGCAGCCATTAGATCTCGTGCTTAGATCCAGCACCAGAGCTAATGGCAAGACATGCTCGAACCATTAAAGGAACCATCGAAGGACGAGGGAAGCTCATGCTCGTGCTCGCCCACATCAGCGATCTGCACCTCGACGGAACCGCACGGTCCACGGCGCGCGCCGAACGGGTGCGCGACCGGCTGTGGGAGCTGCCGGGGCACGTGGACGCCCTGCTCGTGACCGGGGACATCGCGGACCACGGCACGGAAGCCGAGTACGAGGAGGCCGCGCACATCCTCGGCCTGCGCACCGGCGACGCGCCCTTCCCCATCCTCACCTGCCCGGGCAACCACGACAGCCGCGCGCCGTACCGCAAGGCGCTGCTCGGACTGCCCGCCACCGAGGAACCGGTCAACAGCGCGCATGTCTTCGACGACGGCGCCGTCCTGATGTGCGACTCCAGCGTGCCGGGCAGCGTCGAGGGCGCCCTCGACGACGAGACGTACGACTGGATCGAGGGGACGCTCGACGAACTGGACGACCTGGACGACAACGTCCCGGCACTGCTCGCCTTCCACCATCCGCCGGTCGCCCTGCACCATCCCCTGCCGGACGCCTTCCAGCTGACCCACCCCGGTCGGCTGGCCGCCCTGATGGAACGCCGGCCCCGGATCGCCGGGATCGTCACCGGGCACGCGCACACACCGGCGGCCACGACCTTCGCCGGCCGCCCGCTGCTCGTCGGCCCGGGGGTGACCTGGACCCTCCGGCTGCCCTGGGAGGGCGAGGGGATCGCGGACCGGGACGCGCCGGTCGGCCTCGCCTTTCATGTGCTGGCCGACACCGGCCGGCTGACCAGCCACTTCCGGGTGGTCGTGTGACGGGCACCGGTCAGGTGACGACGCCCGGGACGGCGACCAACTGCTGGTGGCCGCCGCTGCGGTGAACAACCGTGAGGGTGATCTCCGCACCGGGGCGGGCGTGGCCGACCACCCGGGCGAGGTCGGCCGCCGAGCCGATCCGGGTCCCGCCGAACGCGAGGAGTACGTCGCCCCGGACGAGGCCCGCCGTGTAGCCCGGACCGGGCACATGGACGCCGACGAGCAGGGCTCCCGCCTTCTCCGCGTCGACGGCCTCCAGACCGAGCGTCGCGGTCACGGTCGGCGGCGCGGCGGCCGGACGCGGGACACCCGGGGGCGACTTGGAGGGTGCCGGCGCACCCGCCCCCTCCCCGTGCTGCCCGGTCCGCCCGCCCTGCCCCGACTGCCGCTGCAGTTCGGCGAGCTTGCTCAGGCCGATCGTCGTGGCGCCGAGTGTGCCGAGCCCGACGCCCGCGAGCACCAGGACGGCCCCGACGAACAGGCCGAACAGAAGAGTCATCAGCCGTCGCCCGCGCCGGCGCGCGGCATGCGGGCGCCGGACCTGGCGGGGTGGGGTGCCGTCGGCCGGTTCCCGCCCGGGCATCGGCTTGGGACGCAGCGCAGTCTGTTCCATGGTTCGCCTCCGGCAGGTGCTCTACCCGGCGCACGGGCGCGCGACGAGCCACGAACGAGTGAGACTGACCCGGGGTCGGACATGGGCAGCTCTCACCTCTCAGGAACAGAGAAAGACCCAGAAGGACACAGAAGGACAGGCAAGGACAGACAAGGACAGACAAGGACGCAGAAGGTCGGTAAACCGCCAACGGGTGCGGATCGTCCCGTTGTCAGTGGGTGCTGTTACGTTCTGTGACATGACCGATCACGCCCTGCGGCTGCTGCGCCAGAGCCGTGCCGCCGCCGAACTCGCCGCGTTCCCCTTCGAGTTCGACCTCGACCGCGCCGACCACGGGGAGGAGGTCCGCCTCGCCTCGGGCCAACAGCTGACGCCGGTGGCGGGTGACGGCACGGGAGGTACGTATTTCGTGTGCGCGGACGGATCCGTGCTGTACGCCGACTCGGAGGGCTCGGCCGGGATCATCGGTTCCTGTGCCGACGAGGCGCTCGAGACGGTGATCGGCCTGCCCGGCTGGCACGACTACCTGGATCTGTCGCCCGCCGACGGCCCGGAGAAGATCCTCGCGCGGGTCGCGGAGACGGAGGAGGAGGTCCGCGCGGACCACGACATCGACGCCGAGCGCGCCGGACTCCGCGCCCTCCTGGGGCTGCCCGAGCGCTCCCCCGTGGAGCTGATCGGCATGCTGCACACGGCGCTGCTGCGCACCGAGCCCGACTTCCTGCTGCTGAACGCGCAGGACGGCGGCGCGTACGCGCGACTCGACCCGCATCCGCGCCCGCCCCTGTGGGAGCCGGTGCTCGCCCGAGGCCGGGCCGACCTGGCCGCGCTGCGGGCCGGCGGCGACCGCTCTGCGGCGTGGGACGCGGTGGCCAGGGATCCGCTGCGCCGCCGGCTCGCCCTGCGCGCCGCGCAGTTCGACCGGGCCGCCGGCGATCTGGGCCTGCTGCGGCATCTGGTGAGGTACGAGGCCGAGGCGTCGATGACGGACGAACTGCGCCTCGGAGCCGTCCTGGTGGGCCTGCACGGCCGTGCCGAGGACCTGCCGCTGCTGCACGAGGTCAGGGACACCGACTTCGACACGGCGTGCGGTCTGAGCGAGCTGCCCCGGCCCGGTGACACGGGCGCGGAGCTGCGGCGGTGGGCGCTGGAGACGGACGCCTCGATGTTCGGCACGGACCCGGCGGACGAGCCGGCGTTCACCTGGACGGAGCTGGCCCGCGACCAGGGGATGACGGAACTGGCCCGGGTCACCCTGATCCGTGTGCTGGACGAGATCGAGTTGGCGCGGCATCTGCTCCGACGGCCCGGTGGGACACCGGAAGCTCTGGACACGTCCCCGCTGCGTGCGCTCACCCGGGGCTTCGAGGAACTGGGCGACCGGTTCCAGGCGTTGCGCGCCCAGCGGCTGTTCGCCGCCCTTCAGGACACGGCGTGGGCCCGGGTGTCGGCCCGTCTGACGCAGGCCCGCCTGGAACGGGAGCTGGGCCTGCTGCCGCAGGCCGTCGCCACGTTGGCGGCCCTGCGCGCCGTCCTCACCGATCCCCGGGACACGTCCCTGCGGCTCTGGCACGGGGTGAACCTCGGCCGTTACATCGCCGAGGAGCACTACACCCTGACCCGCGCCCTACTGGCCGCCTCCGACGCGATACTCGGCGAGCTCTCGGGGAACGCCGCGACGGGCGTCCGGGAGCTCGCCGAGGACACCGCGGAGCGGGTGCGCGACCTCGGCTGACGGACGACGGCGGGGCGCCGTCAGCCGAGCATCAGTGCCGATCCGCGGTCCGGCAGGAAGCCGTGGGACCTGCTCTCCAGGTGGTCGGACTTGTAGCGGGGGACCTGCTGGTGCCAGTTCAGGATGCCGGACAGCCAGTTCCGCAGCTCGTCCACATAGCCGTCCATGATCGCGCGTGCCTCGTCGGTGAGCTTGAAGTCCTCGTACAGGACCGGGAACTCATGGGCGGCGACGTGCTCGAACTGCTGCATGCGCTGGGTCATCAGATCGTGGATGACGCCGAGCGCGGTCGGGTAGTCGCAGCCGAAGAAGTTCTGGACGACGAGGATGCCGTTGTGGATCTCCCCCTCGTACTGGATCTCCTTCTGGTACGAGAAGACGTCGTTGATGAGCATCGCGTAGTCGGCGGCGGCCTTCTCCAGCGACTGGACGGGGCCGCTGCGGTAGACCTCGGGCGGGACGGTCCGGCCGTGGCCGATGCGGCACAGGCTCATCGTGAGGTCCGAGCCGAAGGTGGCGCGGCGCATCTCCAGGTAGTCGATCGGGTCGGGGATCCGGTTCTGGGTCTGGTTGGCCAGTTCCCACACCCAGCTCTCGGTCATCACGTCGACCGCCGCGCGGAACGTGCGCAGCTGCTCGGGGGTCATCGCGACCGTCGTGCGCCGCCACAGGTCGATGAGGCCGCGTTCCATGCCGTTGACCGGAGCTGGGAATGCGTCGCCCTCGATGGGCATGCAGGCGGAGAGGCGCTCGGTGCACAGGCGGGCCGCGGCGAGGTCTCGGCGGTGGCCGAAGACGAGGGGGTAGTAGTCGTCGCCGTAGGTGCCCCAGGCCAGCCATGCGGAGCTGAGGTCGAGGGCGTCGGCCGTCGCGTCGGGGTGGATGCCGGCCGCGCACAGCGGCAGGTCGGCCGCGGCGAGCTTGTCCTCGTCCCAGACGCCCTCCTGGAGCATGCCCATGCTGTGCATCCAGCCGATGAGCCGGTGGCGGGAGCCGTCCAGGTGGGGGCTGAGGTTGAGCCCGAAGGGCATGTAGAAATCGGGCAGGAGCGAAGGGCCGACCCGCTGGTAGGGGACGTGCGTGTAGGCGCGCATGCGTTCGGCGCCGGCCGAGGCGAGCAGTGCGCCGATGTTGGCGGCCGACGTGCCGAAGCCGCCAACGGCGAACGGCCGCGACTCCTCCAGAGCTCCTTCGTTCATGTACCGGCTGGAGCGCAGGTGCCACTCGTGGCCGCCCGACTGCCAGTCCTGCAGCCCGCGCGTGTACGCGGCGACCGCGCCGACCTCGTCCGGTGTGAGGCCCTTCGCCAGGGCCAGGCCGGGCACTTCGGTGAGCGCGGTGTGCTCGAACTGGTGGAGCCGCGAGGTGAGGATGTCGTTGACGGTCTCGGCGGCCTCCTGGGTCGTGCACCCGAAGAAGGTCTCCAGGACCAGCACACCGTTGCTGAGTTCGCCCTCGTCCTCGACCTCGCGCTGGTAGGAGAACAGGTCGTTGCGCAGATGGACGCCGTCCGAGAACGTCTCCATCAGTACCCTCAGCGGCCTCGACTCCGCGACGGACGCGGGCACTTCGGCGGTCGCGTACTCGACGAGCCCCGCCGACCAGGGCGCGCCGCCGACCTTGCGGCGCATCTCGATGTACTCGACGGGGTTCGAGATACGCCCCTCGTTGATGTTGGACAGCTCCCACATCGACTCGTTCAGCAGATGCTCGGTGGCGACGGAGAACCGCCTGCGCCAGTCCACGGACATCGCCGGGACCGTGCGCGCCCACAGGTCGGCGAGGCCCGCCTCAACCGGGTTCTGCGGCTCCGGTACGGGGGTCGAGAGGTCGAGCGGCATGAAAAGCGGCAGCCGGTCCAGATAGGCCTTGCCGCCGTCGCGGTCCTGGCTGCGTTTGAAGACCTCGAGGAAGTGGTCGTCGAAGAAGAACACCCACACGTACCAGTCGGTGATCAGCGAGAGGTCGGGCCCGTCGCAGTCGGGATGCGTGTACGCGCACAACAACCCGTAGTCGTGCGCGTCGAGGTCGGACTGCTCCCAGACGCCTGAGCCCTCCAGCATTCCCATCTCCCGTGCCCAGACGGTCGAATGGGCGCGCGCCTCGTCCAGATGCGGGTTCAGCCGCGCGGGATACGGCATGTAGAAGTGCGGGAGTACGAACGGCTGTGTCATGGGCGGGCCCTACCCCTGCCCCGGCCACACCATCCGCCCAGCGGGACATGATCACACCATCGCGTGAATCAGGACCGATTCCGGGATTCCGGACGGGTGTTGTGAGTTCACTCGACATGCGAGCACTACGACGATTTTGGCAGCGACTGCTCCCCCGGCGACGACACCTGAATCACCGCGCGCGTACCGCTCGTGCGCCAGCGCTGCCCTTCCGCGGCCACGAGCGCCGCCTCGGTATGGGCGTCGAGGCCGACGATCACGTCCGACTTCAGGGTGCGCAGGGCGGCGACGGGGCCGGGGAAGTAGGCGGTCACGTCCGCGAACGGCGTGGTGGCGGGCCTGAGGCGGTCACCGACCAGGCGGCGGTAGTTCAGGTCGCCCTTCATCAGGGTGACCTCGGCCGAGGCGAACTCCCCGCGCAGGTCGGCGGGCATCGCCGCGTACGGGAGCGGGGCGCAGGAGAAGGGGTGGGCGCGTACCACGAGCCGGCCGTCGGCCATCGCGGACCAGAGACGGCGGCCGTACGCGGCGGCCTCTCCCGGCGCGCGGATCAGCCGGCGCACCGCGTCGACCACGTCGGCGGTCGTCGCGTCGGACACGAAGTACGGGTGCGGTTTGACGTGCAGGACCGCGTGTCCGGCGTACCCCCGGGTCAGCAGGTGGTCCAGGAGCAACAGGTCGGGGACGAGCTCCCGGCCCGCGTTGTCCGCGACCAGACACACCGGGCCGGCGGTGCGTCGGGCGGGCCGGAGCAGCGACCAGAGGGTTTCGCTGTCGTCGGCGACGAGGCCTGCCGCTTCCCCCTGCTCGTCGGCGCCGGAGAGCCGGAAGCCGAGGTCGGCCCGGTTGCCCCACAGCGACCCGTGGAGGAGGGCGCGCGCCTGCTCCTCCTCGGGCCTGCCCACGAGGTCGTCGAGCGCCGCGAGTTCCTCGTCGGTCTCGGGGGCGTCCAGTTCGGCGAGCTTGAAGGGACGGAAGGGGTCGATCCGGTGCCAGGCGGAGTCGTTGTCGTCGGCGGCACCGAAGTACCCGACCGCTTCGAGGAGTTGGCGGTAGAAGTACCCCTCGGCCCACAGCCACGGCACATCGAACCAGGACCGCCCCGCGTACTCGCGGGTCCCCCACTCCTCCCACTGCTCCCGGTCCTCGGCGCCGGCGGGGAGCGGTTCGACGACGCCCTCGGTGCAGTTCTTGAGGAGCGCGTCGAGCGCGCGGTGCTGCTCGGGGCCGTACGGGAAGGCGTCCCGCACCTTCTGGATGAGCGCGGGGTGCCGCTCGGCCAGCACACTCCAGGGGAACGAGCCCGGCTCGTTGCCGAGGATCACGGGCGGGGACACGGAGTCGGAGGCAGGCATGCGCCTCACCGTACCGTCGGCCGGTTCGGGCCGCTGGGACCGTGCGGTTCAGGTCGCCCGGCCGTGACCGGAGCGGAGCGCCCGCCCCGCCCGTCTCAGGCCACCGCCCGTGTCTCCCGCTCCAGTTGCGCCACCAGGCCCAGATACCGCGCCCGCCTCGGCGTGGGCACCAGCGCCCGGATGGTGAGCCGCCACATGTCCGCCGTACGACGGGGCTGGCGCCCCACGGGCTCCACCGCGCGGCTGACCACACGGCAGCCGACGAAGAAGCTGACGAGGGAGTGCGCCATCGCCTCGACATCGACGTCCGGGTGCACGTCGGACTCCTTGACCGCGCCGAGGAGTTTGCCGGAGGCCATCTCCGACCACTCCCGGAACGGGTGCCGCAGGGGTGGCCGTACGGCGACGTCTCCGGCGGCCAGGCGCAGGCCCGCCCGGGCGATCGGACCCTCGACGGCCATCCTGGTGATCCCGAACGTGACGCGGATCAGCGCTTCGAGCGAGGAGTAGCCACGGCCGTCGATGTCCCGGGCCATCCGCCGGGAGGTCCTGGACTGGATCTCCAGGATGACGTGGGCCAGGTCTTCCTTCGCGGCGAAGTGGAAGTAGAGGGCGCCCTTGGTGACATGGGCGTGCTCGACTATGTCGCTCAGGCTGGTCGATTCATAGCCGTGACGGTCGAACAGGTCGGCCGCTGCCGTGATGATCGTCGCGCGGGTCTGCTCGGCACGTAACTGCCTCGCCATCGGCGTCCACCCCTCCCCAACGTCCCGGTGCTCCCGCAACTCCCCAAAGAAAAACGGGATATGCCGTTTGTTTCTTACTCCTCGTACAAGATAGCCGACCGCTCCGTGGTGCCGACCACACACTCGAAAACCGTGCGTCCCTCCTGAGTTCCCAGCACCTTCAGGGTCCCGTCGCCTTCGTCCGTCGACTCGATCCAGGCAGGAAGGTCCAGTTCAGCGAACTGATGGAAGGTCGTGTCGAAGGAAACGGGTGTCCGGTCGCTGTCAGGACCCGTTCGTGCCAGCGCGGCCTGGCGGGCGGACTCCAGGAGCAGCATGCCCGGTATGTGGTCCAGCGGATGGTCGAAGAAAACAGCATGACCGGTATCAACTCTCAACTGCCAGTCACTTTTGCCCTGTTGGGGCAGCGCCAGGACCACGTCCGCCGCCGACCCGCGGCCCACGTCGGCGGCCGGCAGGCCCGGTGGCACAGGCAGCGCGGTCACCGTGGCTGCCGTACGGCCGCCGCGCAGCCTGCTGAAGACGGCGCCGCTGGTGCAGGTGAAGGCGACGTCGGCGTGTGCGACCCGCTCGCCGTCGAGCCATACGTCGGCCTCGTACCGGGCCGAGACCAGGCGCTTGCCGCGATGGCGGATGTCGGAGAAGGTGATGTCGACGACGGGTTCGGCCGGGACCGGCCCGACGTCCAGGTGCTCGGGGAACGTGGTGATCCGGAACTCCTGGAGCACGAACTGGTGGTCCAACGGCACCTTGTACTCGGTGTGGTTGAGCAGAGTTCCGGCCTGGCGTACGGTCTCCACAACGAGGAGCGGGTCGTAGGCCGCGCGGTCAGGCGACACGTGTAAACAGTGGACACGCGGCCACTGCGCGGAGACTCTGAACCGGTCGGTCTCTGTGCGGGACCAGCCGGTGGGGAACGTCTCGGCGATCGCCGCGCGGTGCACCAACTGGCGCGGAACGCCAGCTGTCATGGTCGGGATTTCGGCAGACTGCGGCACTGGAAGCAATGTCTCTCCCTCGGTCCCCGTATGGCGTGGCAGGCGGAAAGCGCCCGCTCCGGTGGACGATAGAGTACGAGGCGACCGGTTTGTTTTCAACGAGATGAGTCGGTCCGGCCCTATGATCGGCGGTCCCGGCGCCTGACCCGCGCCGTCACACACCAGCACGACACCCACATTCGGCACTGACTCGGTCACCGGCCAACTGGGCGCCAAGGAGGGGCTCTTAATGGCGAAACAGGAGCGCGCCATCAGGACGCGCAGGGCGATCCTGGAAGCCGCAGGCGCGGTTTTCGACGAACACGGCTACACCTCCACGACCATCTCGATGGTGCTGGAACGGGCCGAAGTGACCAAGGGCGCCCTGTATTTCCACTTCCCTTCAAAGGAATCCCTCGCCCAGGCGGTGCTGGACGAGCAGGTGCCGTTCGGCACGGTCCCGGAACAGGCCTGCAAGCTGCAGGAGATCATCGACATGACCTTCGTCGTGGCGCAGCGGCTGCTGACCGACTCCCTGCTGCGTGGGAGCGTGCGGCTGACGGTGGACCAGGCGACGCCCCCCGGGGTCGACCACAGCGGACCGTTCCGGCAGTGGGGGGAGCGGCTGGCCGCACTCATGGAACAGGCCCGCGCACAGGGCGAGTTGCTGCCCACGGTGAATCCTCGGGACACGGTGGAGCTGCTGGTGGGTGGCTTCGCGGGCATCCAGTTGATGTCGCGGGCCCTGACCGACCGGGCGGATCTCTCGCACCGTATCGCGGTCCTGTGGTCCCACCTCCTGCCCGCCATCGCGGTACCGGGGCTCCTGCTCGGACTGGACAGCCGGGCCGATCGCGGCGTCCGCGTCCTCTCCCTCTCCCCGGCCCCCGTCGCGTGATTCTGCTGACGGGGGCCACCGGCACCGTCGGCCGACTGGTCGCCGAACGCCTGTCGGGCACCGGCCCGCTGCGCCTGCTCACCCGCCGCCCGCCCGTCACCCTCGCCGGTCCCGGAATCGAGGTGGTGCGCGGGGACTTCGACGACCCCGCCGGGCTGCGCGCGGCGCTGGTCGGCGTACGGTCCGCTCTCCTCATCACCGCGAACCCGCTGGCGCCGGCCCAGGACAGGAACTTCGTGGCGGCCGCCCGGGCGGCGGGCGTGTCCCAGGTGGTGAAGCTGTCGGCCCAGGCGGTGACCGAGCCCGACGCCATCGACCTGATCACGCAGTGGCAGCGGGAGAACGAGCGGCTGCTGCGCGCTTCCGGCGTGGCGTGGACCTTCCTGCGTCCGCGCGCCTTCATGTCCAACACCCTGGGCTGGGCCCGCTCCATCCGGGAGGAAGGGGTCGTCCGGGCTCTCGACGGCACCGCGCGGAACGCGAGCGTCGACCCGCGTGACATCGCCGACGTGGCGGTCCAGGCCCTCACCGACCCCGAATCCCACGCGGGGCGCGCCTACGCCCTGACCGGCCCCGTCGCCATCACCCCGGCGGAACAGACCGAGATCCTGGGCGACTTGCTGCACCGGCCGCTGACATTCATGGAACTGACGGAAAGTCAGTTGCTACAGGCACTGCTCGCGCGCTATCCGGAGCCGATGGCCCTCGCCCTGGTGGAGAGTGCGGCGCGGGGGCGGGGTGGGGGCAAGGCGCAAGTGGAGCCGGACGTACAGGAGTTGCTCGGGCGGCCGGGGCGCGGGTATCGGGAGTGGGCGTCGGAGCAGCTGGCGGAGTTCGGCGGCTGAGCAAGGGCGTACGGGACATCCACGTACGACGGCGGGTCGGTCGGCGTCCATCCACGCCGACCGACCCGCCCGCTTGTGTCACGCCGTCAGTTTCCTTACTTCGACGGGTGGTTGTGCTCCGTGGAAGCTCAGAAGGTGAGCTTCCAGCCGTTGATCCTGCCGGTGTCCGAGGAGGCCACGTCCTGGACGCGCAGCTTCCAGGTGCCGTTGGCTGCCTCGCTGGAGGCGTCCACCGTGTACGTGGTGTTCACGTCGGCGGCGGAGTCCGAGGTGCTGGAGGCCTTCAGGGGGTAGGTCGTACCGTCCGGGGCGACCAGGGTGATGACCAGGTCACCGCGGTAGGTGTGGGTGATGTCCACGCCGACTTTGAGGGCCGAGGGGGCGTTGCCGCTCCGGCCGCTGACGGCGATCGAGGACTCGACGGCGGAGCCGTTGTCCGGGATCGAGACGCCGGTGGAGGAGGAGAAGACGGTGCCCGTCGTGCCGCCACCGGTGCCGCCGCTGGTGCCGCTCACGGCCTGCACGGTCTTGGTCGCGTCGGCCAGACCCGCGCCGCAGCCGCCCGAGCAACTACCGGGCAGGGGCCGGGCGTTGTTCTTGATGGCCGTCTCGATCTGGGCCGGGGTGAGCGAGGAGTTCGCCGACTTCATCAGTGCGACCAGGCCCGCGATGTGCGGGGTGGCCATGCTGGTGCCCTGGTAGTAGGCGTACGACTCGGTGGACGGGGTCTTCGCGCCGGAGTTCAGCGTGGAGAGGATGCCGTTGGCGTCGCCGGTCCTCATCTCACCGCCGGGGGCCGAGATGTCCACCATGGAGCCGAAGTTGGAGTACGAGGCGCGGGCGCCGGTGCGTCCGGTCGCGGCGACGGTGATGACGTTGTTGCAGTTCGCCGGGTTGGAGGTGGAGGCGTTCAGGTTCTCGTTGCCGGCCGCGACGACCACCGTGGTGCCGCGGTTCACCGCGCCGGTGATGGCGCTCTGGGTGGCCGCGGAGCAGGCGCCGCCGCCGCCGAGGCTCATGTTGATGACCTTGGCGACGTTGGTGTTGGCCGGGATGCCGGGGACGGTGCCGCCGGACGCCCAGGTGATGGCGTCGATGATGTCGGAGTCGGTGCCGCCGCACTTGCCGAGCGCGCGGACCGGGGAGATCTTCGCGTTGTACGCGATGCCCGCGACACCCTTGTTGTTGTTGGTGACGGCGGCGATGGTGCCCGCGACGTGCGTGCCGTGCCAGGAGGAGGAGCTGCCCTCGGGCTGCTCGCACTCACCGGCGGCGTACCAGTCGCCGGGGTCGGCCGGGTTGCTGTCGCGGCCGTCACCGTCGACGGACATCGCGGGGTCGGAGATGAAGTCGTAGCCGCCGACGATGTTCGCGGCGACGTCGGAGTGCGTGACGTAGCCGGTGTCGATGACGGCGACGGTCACACCGGCGCCGGTCGAGGTGGACCAGGCACCCGGGACGCGCATACCCGCGGTCGACTCGAACAGGTCCCACTGCTTGGCGTACTCGGTGTCGTTCGGGTCCGCCATCGGCTTCTTGATGCGGTCCGGCACGACGTAGGCGACCTGCGGGTCGGCCTGGTACTCGGCGATGACATCGGCGACGTCCGTCTTGCTGAGCTTGTCGCCCAGGTCGACGAGGGCCGCGCCGGTGCCGAGGCGGCGCTGGAAGTCCAGGCTCTCGCCGGCCTCCTTGCCCTTGGCGGCGGCGTCGGCGTCGGCGGCCTTGTTCGACGTGGCCTCGGCGGCGCCGGACTTGTAGCCGACGATGAGTCGCTCGGCCGGGGCGGCGACCGCCTGCGCGGCGGCGTCCGGGGTGACGCCCTGGAGGGCGGGCTCCTGGGCGACGGCGACCGAGGTGGTGGTCGCGGCCACCAGAGCGACGGAGACCGCGGCGACGGACATCAGCTTCCGTCCCGTGGCACGGGTGAGTGAAGTACGCAAGGACTTGCCTTTCGGGGCCGTACTCCGGGCCGCGCGGGCAGCGGGGAGTAGCGGGCGAATCGCTTCTTCGTCGAAGCGGCGGGGGGTGCTGTTCGAAAAGCGGCGCGACGGCCGGCCAAGCGCGAGCGGCCCGTTCCGGGGTTACCTGTGGGGCGGCTGTGGTGGAACAGTAGGCAAAACCAAGGTCATCCGGATACGGGGGAAACCCTCGATCGGTCCGGATCCCTACCCTCTGGAGCCGAAAACCGCCCCTGAGCGGCGGCCGGTTGACCGGGTTGGGCGCGTTCCGGCGGATTGCCGGGGCATGGGGCACCGGCCCCGATTGAACGCGGCCCGCCCGCCTCCCGTACTGCCCGAAAGCAGACCCGTTCGCGGGTCGGCCGCAGCAGACCTGTTCCCCCCTCGGTCGAGGAGACGTCCCGGATGACCGCCCACCGTCGCACTCTCACGGCCGCCGCACTCGCCGGCAGCGCCGCCTTCGCGGCTCCGCTGCTGCTCACGTTGTCGGCGGCGGGTCCCGCCCAGGCGCACGGAGCGCCGACGACTCCGGTCAGTCGCGCCTTCGCCTGTTCCCCCGACGGCGGCGGTCTGGCCGGTACGGCGGCCTGCCGGGCGGCGCTCGCCGCGAACGGCGGGGCACCCTTCACCTTCTGGGACAACGTGCGGGTCGGGGACGTGAACGGCCGGGACCGCGCGGTGATTCCCGACGGGCAGCTGTGCAGCGGCGGGCTGTCCGGCTACCGGGGGCTCGACCTCGCCCGCTCCGACTGGCCCTCGACCACGCTGTCGCCGGGCGCCCGGCTGACGATGACGTACCGCTCGACGATCCCGCACACCGGCACGTTCAAGATGTTCCTGACGAAGCCCGGGTACGACGCGTCCGCGCCGCTGAACTGGTCCGACCTGCCGGAGCGGCCGTTCGCCGAGGTCAAGGATCCCGCGATGAAGGGCGACGCGTACCGCATCGGGATGACGCTGCCGTCGGACCGGACCGGGCGCCATGTGCTGTACACGATCTGGCAGAACTCCAGTACGGCGGACACGTACTACTCCTGCTCGGACGTGGTGTTCCCGGCAGCGAAGGGCGGCGCGGGCGGCGCCAAGGGGTCCGGCGACTCCGGCGCGTCCGCGCCTACGGCCTCCGCCTCCCCCTCGGCCCGGCCCGGCGCCACCGAGTCGAGCGCGGCGCCCGAGCAGCCGGCACGGGCCGTGGAGAAGGCGCGGACGGCGGAAACGGGACGGGCGGCGGAGTCCGCCGACTCCGCCGCCCCACAGGCCGCGGGCACCGTGGCCGGCGCACCGGTGGCATCGGCCACCGACGGCACCGGACCGCGGCACCTGATCGCGGGCGGCGCCGCGGCGGTACTGCTCACCGTGGTCGCCGCCCTCGTTCCGCGGTTGCGCCGCCGATGAACTCCGGCCGCACAACCATACATTGACGGTCCGTCAGTTGACGAAGACCGTGGCGTTGCCCTGCGTCACGTCCTGCACCGGGGCGTACTTCGCGGTGAAGAAGCCGTTGGCGAAGCACAGCGACGAACCGGACGTCCTGGTGAACTTCTGCGCGGTGAAGTTGATGCTGTTGTCGGCGGCGCCGGTCGTGCCCGACAGGCTGGGCGCCTGGTAGACGCAGTTGATGGTGCCCAGCAGGGTGCGCAGCACGACGGTCGTCTGGATGGTGGAGCCGGCGGCCGGAGTGACGGTGACCGAGCCGTCGGAGCCCACCGCGGTGGTGTACGGCAGGTTGTTGACGGTCACGCTGTTCACGCCGGTCACGCCCAGGACATTGCTGGTGCACGTACCGAAGGTGTGCGCGGTGACCGACTCGGTGGCGGTGCCGGGCGCGGCGGGGTTGTCCGTGACAGCCGCCGTGAAGGTCGACGCCGCGCACTTGACGCCACTGGTGCCGGTCGCGCTGGAGTAGAGCGTGGCCGTGGTGCCGGTGGCGAGGGAGGCACTGAGGACGTCGCCCACGGCGACGGCGTCGCCGGCCGCTCCGTTGATGGTGAGCACGGAGTCGGCGGCGGAAGCGGGGGTGACCGCGGCGACCGAGAGCCCGGCGACAGCGACGGCGAGGGCGAGGACGGAGCGGGTACGAGTACGCATGATGCGGGTGCCTCTTTCTGGAACTGGGGGTGTTCGGGGGTGGCTTCGGAGGTGTCGTCGATGAGTTCGGGACACACGGACACAGTCGTTTCAGGACATATGAAGGGCGCGGAAAGACGGCGTTGCCGGCCCGTGACGCCTTCTCCCTACGCGACGGCCCGGCAACGGCAACCGGCCGGTGACCGACAGGAAGGCTTGGAGGGAGGCTTCCTGCCGGACCGGGCGGGACAAGGGCGAACCGGCGGCGGCCCAGGGGGGAAACGGCCATGCCGGCGCCTCGGAGGTGGACTGCGGAATGAGCGATGAGCCCGGGAAGAGCGGTGACACGCACCGCTGCGGATCCGGCGCCACGGATCCGGGGAAGCCAGGTTGAGTTGTAGACCTGAGTGACCGTCAACGTCAAGGCATCAGACGGAGGTTGAAGGCTCGCGTCGCACTTCCCCCACCCCGAGAAGTCACAGGTGGAGCATAATCCGCACCCTTTTTCCACAACTCCCTTGACCCTTGAAAGTAACCACGGGTAACTTCCTCGGCGGCTACTGGGACGTAACCGTGAAAGGCCTTGCAACCGCCGGGAGTTGTGAGGAGACGTTCGCCGCAGCCGCTGTCCGCGCCAGGACAACGTGCCACTCAAGCGTGACCAGCATTGACGCAGTTGACTATGTACTGGGAGCAGCCATGGCCTCGTCCTCGGACGCCTCGTCGTCCGCCGGATCCAACCCCGAGCAGCCAGGAAGCGACATCGCCTCCGAAGGCACCGCCGGCACGGGATCCTCGAACGTGTCCGCATTCGTCGAAGGTGCCGGAAAGGACACCGGCCGACGCGGCCGGGTCCGTCTGCGCCGCGCCGCCGTGATGGCGGTGCCGGCCACCCTGATCGCCGCCACGCTCGCGGTGCTCACCGCCGAGGGCGCCCTGGGCGTCCAGTTCGCCATCTCCGGCATGCCGTTCACGGTCACCGCGGACGAGCTGAAGGGCACCGGCTTCGAACAGTTCGGCGCCCTCGACCACATGATCGAGAACAGCCCGAACGAGGGTGACACCGGGGGTCAGGTCCTGGTCATCACCTCGGCGATCAAGAACGCGACGCTCACCAAACTCTGCCAGAGCGTCGACCTCGGCGGCATCAACCTGCTGATCAAGGCGGGCAGCGCCGGCGAACCGGTGAGCGCGACGGATCTGACGACCGACTCCACCGAGGTGGCGGGCAACGCGACCTTCGACGACATCGAGATCGGCAACGACGCCAGCACGCTCACCGCGGCGGGCGTCAAGGGTCCGGAGGGTGTCTTCAGCCAGCAGGCGAGGACCGTCCGCATCGCCAAGCTGCGGCAGACCAACTACGCCACCACAGCGGGCGTGTTCAAGCTGCCCGGCCTGAAGCTCAGCTTCAGCTCGACGGGCTGCTGATGTCCGACGTCGAGCAGAAGCGGATAGGGCCCGCCTTCAGAAACTGGCGGGCCCACCGTCCGTTCCTGGGCGGGCTGCTGCTCACCCTGGGCGGGCTGGAGACCCTGCTCACCGTGAAGATCTCGCTGAAGGTCGTCGTGCACCTGGGCATGCAGGGCCTGGCGGGCTTTCTGCTGCCGTCGCTGATGGTGGTGTGCGGTCTGCTGATCCTCTTCAACCCCACGCAGCGCCTGTTCTACTCGATCGTCGGCATCATGGCGACGCTCGGCACCTGGGTCACCTCGAACCTGGGCGGCTTCTTCGTGGGCCTCCTGCTGGGAGCCGTGGGCAGCTGTATGACCTTCGGCTGGCTTCCCGACCAGGAACCGCGTGTCAGCCGTAAGCAGCGGCGCGAGGACAGGCAACGGGGCAAGGCCGCCATGACGGTCCCGGAAACCCCTCAGGCCTCAGTGGCGGACGACGGTCAGGCGGACGGCGAGGGCAGCCTGCGCGGCTCGATGCGCTCCTCCACCGCCGTGTCCCCCTCGCACCTGACGACGTAGGCGCCCCTGCCCGGCAACTCCGCGACCGCCTCGACGAGTTCGGTTCCTCGGTAGACGAGACCGACCCCGTCGTCGGTGCAGTGCGTGGTGGGCAGGGTGCCGTCGGCAACGAGCCGGCGCACCAGCGGGCGGCGGCCCGCGTCGCTGTCGTAGTGCACCCCGTTGCCGTACGGAAGGAAGCCCAACGCGTCGGTGAGCGGCCTCAGTTCGGGGCCGAAGGAGTCGGTGGTGCCGCCTGTGAACCAGCAGAGGGAACCCGCGCTCACCCCGCTGAGCACCACTCCCGCCTCCCAGGCGCGCCGCATGATCCGGTCGAGGCCGTGCACCCGCCACACCGCCAGCAGATTCGCGACCGAGCCGCCCATGACCCAGACGACGTCCTGCGCGAGCACCGTGCCCTCGATGTCGTCCAGGTTGGGCATGGGGAAGAGATGCAGCGGGGTGAGGTCGAAGCCGGCGACCCGGGCGGCCTCGCCCATCCGGGCGGTGAAGTGTTCGGCGTCCCCGATGGCCGTGCCGACGTACAGGACGCGCGGCCTGCGGCCGTGGGCTCCGGAGAGGTCGACGGCGTGACGCACGAGGGCGTCGAACGCCACCATGGCCCGGCCGCCGGTGCGGTGGCCGCCCGAGGTCGCGAGGATCGTCGGTTCGGAAGCCGCCATGCGGATGATCTTATCGATCGACGACGGGCTCCCGGCGGTCGGTCACGGGCTCGGTCCGGACGGTGGCCGCAGCCCCCTCCATACCCTCCCCCACCTGCGGGTCCGCCTTCATCGCCTGCGCCTCGCTCTTGAGGATCCGCATCGAGCGACCCAGGGCGCGGGCGGTGTCCGGCAGCTTCTTCGAGCCGAGCATCACGAGGAAGACGATCGCCACGATCAGCAGGTGCCAAAGGGTTCCAGTCCGTTGCGGAGCACAACCTCACCGCCCTTTCTTTCGTCACACATAACAGTTGCTATTTTGCGCAACTGTACAACCAAGGTGAGACGTCAGAAGGGCGCCGATGACCACCAGCACCAGCAGGGCCGTACCCTCGCGACACCGGTCCGCCGCGGGCACGCGGCGGCGCAAGCCGGTTCGGCGTGGACGGCTGGCCCTGGCGATCTCCCTCTCGCTGCTGCTGCTCGCCGCGGCCGGCGCCGGCTGGGTCTATCTGAAGCTGGACGGCGACATCAAGACCTTCGACGCGGGCGGCCTCTCGGACAACCGCCCCGCCGAGGGCTCGTCCAAGGGCGAGAACGTTCTCGTCATCGGCTCGGACGCGCGCAACGACGGCAACGCCGCGCTCGGCGGCGGCGACGTCAACGACATCGGCCGTTCCGACACCGCGTTCCTGCTGCACGTCTACGCCGACCACAAGAACGCCGTCGCCGTCTCCATCCCCCGCGACACCCTGGTCACGATCCCGCCCTGCAAGCTTCCCAACGGCAAGTGGACGACCCCGCAGCCGCACACCATGTTCAACGCGGCCTACTCGGTCGGCGAGACCGCCACCGGCAACCCCGCCTGCACCCAGAACACGGTCGAGAGCATCACCGGTCTGCGCGTCGACCACACCGTGGTCGTCGACTTCAAGGGCTTCGCCGCGCTGACCGACGTGGTCGGCGGGGTGGACGTGTGCCTCCCCCAGAAGGTGTACGAACGTGATCTCAGCCCCAAACGCCCCACGCGCGGCAAGCTGCTCTTCGACAAGGGCGAGCAGAAGGTCTCGGGGCAGAAGGCGCTGGACTACGTCCGGATCCGGCACGGCCTCGGCGACGGCTCTGACATAGGCCGCATCAAGCGCCAGCAGGCCTTTGTGGCAAGCCTGTTGAAGGAGATCAAGAGCAACGGTCTGAGCCCGACCAAGCTGCTCCCGCTCGCCGACGCGGCCACCAAGTCCCTGACCGTGGACCCCGCTCTCGGCTCCGCCGACAAGCTGATCTCGTTCGCGATGACGCTGAAGAACATCGACCTGCACAACACCAAGTTCGTCACCATCCCCTGGCGGTACGAGGGCGCGCGCGTCGCCGTCGTCGAACCCGACGCCAGTGACCTCTGGGCGGCCCTGAAGGCGGACCGCACCCTGGACGGGAAGGACGCGAGCGGCAAGCAGAAGGCCGCGCCGAGCGCCCGTCCCGCCGCCACCCCGGTTTCCGTGTCCGGCAAGGGGATCACCGTCACCGTCTACAACGGCACCACCGTCACGGGCCTGGCCGCGAAGGCCGCCGCCGAGCTGACCGCCGACGGTTTCACCATCGCCGGCACGGCGACCGCGAACAGCCAGGACCACACGACGACGGTCGTCCAGTACGGCCCCGGCCACAAGTCCGAGGCCCAGACGGCGGCCCGCGCCTTCCCCGGCGCCGCCATCCAGCCGGTGACGGCGGCTGGTGTCAACGTCGTCGTCGGCCAGTCGTACCAGCCGGGCGCCGCGGCCGCGCCGCCGTCCGCCGAGGTCCCGAAGGACGTCTCCGAGGGGGCCCGCTCGGCGGACGACAACCCCTGCTCGAACCTCACCTACGGCTGACGGCACCCCGCCGCCGCCGAACGGCGGCGAGCGCACCCCCGTACAGCACCAGCACCACCGCCACGCCCGCGTAGTACGGACCCGGCAGCCCCGCCAGCCCCAGCGTCGGACCGAGCGCGGACACCGGCAGCAGCAGCCCCACGGCCGCGAGCGCTGCCGCCGCCCGGCCGACGGCTCCCGTGAGCCCGCCCCCGCCGCCGCGCAGGAGCACCATCACCACGGCCTGGGTGAGGAGGTTCTCGGTGAACCAGGCCGACTGGAAGACGGCCCGGTCGTCCAGGGCGTCGGGCCCGTGCGGCGCGAGGGCGAGCACCGCGAAGGTCGCGAGGTCGGCGACGGCGTTGAGCGCGCCGAAGCCACCGAGGAAGCGCAGGAGGTCGCGGGGGCGCAGAACGGTCGGGCCGGCCAGGGCACCGGGCGCGGGACGGTCGTAGGCGTACGCCAGCTGGGCCGCGTCGAAGCACAGGTTCTGGGCGAGGACCTGGGCCGGGAGCATCGGCAGGAAGGGCAGCAGGAGGCCGGCGGCGAGCATCGCGGTGACGTTGCCGAGGTTCGAGGAGAGCGTGACGCGCAGATACGTGGCGATGTTGCCGCTGCTGTGCCGGCCGGCCGTGACGGCGTGGCCGCGGGCTCCGTAGGAACCGCAGGGCCCAGGGAACCGGACGGGCAGCCGGGACGACGTTCTCCCCGACCGCCGCCAGCCGCGCCTCTGCCTCGCCGTCGGTGAGACCGCGCGGGGAGCTGTCGAGTCGTCGCAGCGTCCCGAAGTCAGACTCCACGGAGGTGCCGTACCGGGGCCTGCTCGGCCCGGTCGGTCAGCCGCCCGACCAGCAGCCGTACGACGGTGACGATGTCCGGGTCGTCCACCAGGTAGACCTGCCGGCGTCCTTCACGCCGTGCGCGGACGAGCCCGGCGAGTCTCAGTTTGGTGAGGTGCTGGCTCACGGCGGGCAGCGCGCCGCCGACGCGCTCGGCGAGCCCGGTCACATCGCTCTCGCCCTGCGCCAGCGCCCACATGATGTGCAGCCGGGCGGGCGAGGCGAGCAACCCGAAGGCCCCGGCGGCCTCCACCAGCACCTCGGCGGACGGATCGTCGAAACCGGAACTGTCGGTACCTGTCACCACCGGCCCAGTTTAGGCCGGGGCCGGGCCGGTGCTGCGCCGCACGATGAGGTGGGCGGGGATGACGGTGACCGGGTCCGTGACCGTTGTCGAACCCGTGTCCGTCTGATGCGAACCCGTGTCCGTCCGGCCGTCGATCCGGGCGAGGAGCAGCCGCAGTGAGCGGGTGCCGATCTCCTGGAAGTCGGTGCGGATGGTGGTGAGCGGCGGCAGCAGATGGGCGGCTTCCGGGATGTCGTCGTAGCCGACGACACTGACGTCGTCCGGGACCCGGCGGCCGGCCTCGTGGAAGGCGCGCAGCGCGCCCAGCGCCATCTGGTCGTTGGAGGCGAAGACGGCGGTGACATCCGGATCCCGGGCGAGCCGCCGGCCCAGTTCGTAGCCGGCGTCCGCGCTCCAGTCGCCGACGAGCGGCTCGGGCACCTCGGCCCCGGCCCGCTCCAGGGTCTCGCGCCAGCTCGCGGCCCGGCGTTCGGCGGACGTCCAGCCGGTCGGTCCGGCGATGTGCCGGACCGTACGGTGACCGAGGTCCAGGAGATGGGCGGTGGCCAGGCGGGCTCCGCCCCGGGAGTCGGCGGTGACCATGGGGGTGTCGTCGCCGAGCACGTTGTCCATCACGACGAGGGGGATGTCGAGGTGCGCCTCGGCGAGCGCCCTGCCGACGCGCCGTTGCGGGGCGATGGCGATGACACCGTCGGCGCCCTCCGCCGACAGCCGGTCCACGGCCTGGACGACGGTGTCCCGGTCGGCGGTGTCGAGGGCCATGGAACTGACCAGGTAACCGGCTTCCTGCGCCGCGGTGTTGATCGCGGTGAGGGTGGAGGCGGGTCCGTAACGGGCCGCGTCGAAGGAGATCACCCCGAGCATCCGGGTCCGCCCGCTGGCCAGCGAACGCGCGCTGCGGCTCGGCCGATACCCGAGCGACCGCATCGCCTCCAGCACCGACTCGCGGGTCTCGGCCCGGACGGCCGGATTGTCGTTGAGCACCCGCGACACGGTCTGTTTGGAGACGCCGGCCAGCCGTGCCACATCGTCCATCACCGGCCGCGTTCCCGCGAAGTTGCGTCGGCTGCGTCCCTTGGGAACAGCGCCGCCACCGGCACTTCGGGTCATGGGGTCGCTTCCTTCGGCTTCGTCCCGTGGCGGTCGAGCCCCGCCCGGCTGGCCCACAGGATAGGCCGCCGGACGGCGTCGACCGCCGGGCGGGACTACCCGGTGAGCACGTGAGTCCGGACCGTGACCCACTCGACGCGGGCGATCGTGGCCTCCCCCACCGGCACGGGCACCGGCAGGTGCACGGCTGCGTCGGGGGCGAACGGCAGCACCCTCACCCGCAGCCCACCGCCGGCCCGCAGGGCGTCGTCCGGCAGCCGGTCGAGGCCGATCTCCCAGACGCGCCCCGAGAAGAACTGGTCGGCGACCAGCGTGTCCCCGGCGTACGCGCGGGCCACGTCGCCGGTCCAGTGGACGCGTAACAGCGTTCCGGTGCGCGGGAGTTCGTCCGGTACGTCGATGAGGTACTCGGCGGCGGACGTGTCGAAGCACTGGTCGGCGGGGGCACTGGCGCGGCCCAGTACGCCGGTGACGGGGTCGGGGGCGGGCCCGGCGGCCCTGACGAGGGAGACGTCGAGGGTGCCGGACGCACCGCCGGCAGGGAGGGTGTAGCGGGTGAACACCCCGTCGGCTGCCACCTCCAGGTTCTCGCCGGGAGGTCGCTCGGGTGCCGGCAGCACGGCCAGCGAGATCTCCGCCGCCGGACTGTGCACCCGTACCTCCCCGGCCGCCTCGTCGAAGACGACCCCTTCGCCGCCGGCACCGCCGTCGCCGCACAGGATCAGGCGCTCGGCGCCCCAGGCCACGCCCCGGTAGGCGGTACGGGCACTCGCCGCGTCCAGGACGAGCAGGCCGACCTGTCCGCCGTCCACCGTCCCGACCTCGACGAGGGCATCGACGCCGGGCCGCAGTCCGGTGACGAGGAAGCGCCCGTCGACCGACGCGACCTTCCCCATGGGGGTGTGCACATACCTCAACGTGGCGATGTCCAGAGCGAGTTCGACGGGAACCCCGTCCGTGGCGGCCAGCACCAGGACGGTACGTCCACCGACGTCGACCGTGCACACCGGCTGGGCGGTGGCCCAGTCGAGCCGCAGTCCGGCCACGTCGAGCCGTAACGGCCAGCAGAAATAGGCTCCTTGAGGGACCGTCATCGAAGCGCTGGGTAACGTCAGTTCGGGGGCGCCCGGGAACGCGACGGTGAACGACGTGTCCGGGTGGTCCGGCAACGGCTTATGCGGCTGATGGTTGTTGACGAAGAGGAAACCGGTGTCGCCATCGCTCCGCACGGCCCAGCGGAGCGTCTCCCGGTCGTCCTGCCCGGCGGGCCGCCGCACGGGCAACACCGACTCCATGGGCGCGAGACGCTCACCGAAGTCCGCCAACAGCAGGTTCTGGAGGCGCAGTTCGTCGTACGAGGGCCGGTACTGCCCGTACTCGCCGAGCGGCGCCTGGAAGTCGTACGTCAGGACGGGGAGGTCGTTGGGGTAGCCGGTGGCGTGGGACTCCTGGAGGGTGGTCCGCTCGCCCGCCGGGTTGGTGCCCCCGTGGAACATGTAGTAGCCCGGCCAGACCGACCCGCACCCGGTCTTCGTGAGCCCGAGAGCCCCGACGTCGGCGGCGTCGACCCGCGGCCTGCGGTGATAGGCCACCGCCATCCCGCTGCCCAACTCGCAGGTCGCCCAAGGGAATCGGTCGGTCGGCGCCGGTTGCCGGCCCCGCACGCCGGTCGGCCGCAGGTCGGCGCCAATGCCCTCGTCGTCGCGCTCGTGGGTGAAGAAGAAGTGCTTGCGGCAGGTGTCGGGCCAGCCGCCGTCCCAGTCCGTCCAGAAGGTCTCGGGGTAGCCGCCGTACAGCGGAAGCAGTTCGTCGGGCGGGAGTTGGACCCCGCCCCAGGCCGTCGAGGTCCAGAGCGGGGCGCTCAGCCCGGCCTCCCGCGCCATCCGCTTCAGGGTGCGGAGGTGGCCGGGCCGGTCGTACAGCTCGTTCTCGATCTGGATGGCGACGATCGGGCCGCCGTGCGCCCGGTCGAGCCCCGTCAACTGCTCGGCGACGGCCGCGAACCAGCCGCGTACGGGGGCCAGATAGGCGGGGTCGTCGGTGCGGGGTGCGCCGGTACGGGCGAGCAGCCAGTCGGGCAGTCCGCCGCCGCGTACCTCGGCGTGGCTCCAGGGGCCGATACGCGGAATGAAGTCCAGGCCGTGCCGGGCGCAGAGTTCCGCGAAACGGCGCAGGTCGAGGTTGCCGTCGAAGCGAACCCGGCCCTCGGTCTCCTCGTGGTGGATCCAGATGAGGTAACTGGCGACGGCCGTCACACCGGCCGCCTTCATCTTCAACAGCTCCTCCTCCCACTCCCCGGCCGGGTAGCGGCTGTAGTGGAACTCGCCGGAGACGGGAAACCAGGGGCGTCCGCCACGGGTGAACCAGCGGCTGGTCACTTCGATGGGGTCGGTGGCTCCGGGCGCGTCGGCGAACGGGAGGTGGCCGGTGAGCGGGGGCCCGGCGGGAGGGGGGACCCGGAGGGTGTGGTGGGTCATGGCTTCACCGGGCCGAGGTCGGGCGTGTCGGTGAGCAGGACCTGCGCCGAGGTGGTGGCGTTCAGTTCCAGGAGCAGCAGTTCGTTGGCGCCGGGGCGCAGTACGGGCGCGGGCACGTAGAGGGTGCGCTGCGGTCCGCGGTTCCAGTAGCGGCCGAGATGGAAGCCGTTGATCCAGGCCTGGCCCTTGGTCCAGCCGGGCAGCGACAGGAAGGTGTCGGCGGGGGTCTGGACCCCGAACGTCCCCCGGTAGAAGGCCGGTTGGGCGGCAGGGGAACCATCGTAGGGGGCGAGGGGCAGCGCGCTGAGGTCATTCAGGCTGAGCGGGTGGCTGTCCCAGCCGCGCAGCGCGGTGCCGTTGAAGGTGACCGCCCCCAGAAGTCCCTTGGGCGAGCCGATGCGCGGCCCGTAGTTGACCCCGCCCATGTTCTCCACGAGTACCTCGACCGACGCTCCGGCGAAGGGAATCCGGACGGGCAGCGACTCGTCGTGCCGCTCACGTTCGAGTACGCCCACGGGCGCGCCGTCGACGAACACCTGCGCCCGGTCGCCCACCCCGCCGGCGAAGTGCAGCAGCCCGTCGCCCGCGAGGGGAGCGGTGGTGCGGTAGAGCACGTACCCGGCGCGCAGCCCCAGTTCGTCCATGGTCGCCGGATCCTCGGTGCGCACGGCCTCGGCGAGGAGCTTCACATGGGGCAGCAGGGGTGCGCTCTGCCTCAACTCGACGACGGTGGGCGGGAGTTTGACGCTGGGCGCGGGGACCGGCTCGTCGGGGACGGGGGCGTGGCGGGCTATCACTTCGCGGAAGGCGTGGTACTTCGGTCCGGGGTCGCCGTTCTCGGTGAGGGCGGCGTCGTAGTCGTAGGACGTGACCATGGGCTGGTAGGCGTGGTCGTGGTTGGCGCCGTTGGTGAAGGCGAAGTTGGTGCCGCCGTGGAACATGTAGATGTTGACGGACGCGCCCGCCGAGAGCAGCCGGTCCAGGTCGGCGGCGGCGTCGGCCGCGTCCCGGGTGTGGTGCTCCTCGCCCCAGTGGTCGAACCAGCCGATCCAGAACTCGGCGCACATCAGGGGCCCTTCGGGCTGGTGTGCCCGCAACTGCTCAAGTGACGAGGCGACTTTGCTGCCGAAGGTGCCCGTGGTGAGCACCCCTGGGAGGCTGCCGGCCGCCAGGTGCGCGGGGTTGGCCTGGTCGCAGGTGAAGAGCAACTCCCCGATCCCGCGCGAGCGCAGAGCCTCAGCGAGGTGTTCGAGATACGCGGCGTCGTCGCCGTACGCCCCGTACTCGTTCTCCACCTGGACGGCGATGACGGGACCGCCCGACTCGGCTAGGTACGGCAGCAGGGGCGGCAGCAGCAGGTCGAGGTAGCTGTCGATGGCGCCCGTGAAGCGGGGGTCGCTGGAGCGCAGCCGGATGTCCGGGTCGGTGGTGAGCCAGGAGGGCAGCCCGCCGCCGTCCCACTCTGCGCAGATGAACGGGCCGGGCCGCAGCAGGACGTGCAGCCCCTCCGCCTTGGCCAGCCGCAGATAGCGCGGCAGATCGAGGATGCCGTCGAGGACGAGGGTGCCGGGCTCGGGCTCGTGGAGGTTCCAGGGGACGTACGTCTCCACGGTGTTGAGGCCCATCAGCCGGGCCTTGCGCAGCCGGTCGGCCCACTGGTCGGGGTGGACGCGGAAGTAGTGCATGGCGCCGGAGATGATCCGGAACGGTTCGCCGTGCAGCAGGAAACCGTCGGACGTCGTTGTCAGAGCGGGAGCGGGCATGGGGGGCTTCCCTTCGGTTGGGCGTTCAGTGGGGGGGGGTGTTCAGCAGGAGGAGTGTTCAGCAGGAGGGGTGTTCCGCGGGGAGACGTTCGGTGGGGAAGTGCTCGGTGAGGAGGCGTTCTGCGGGGAGGTGCTCGGTGAGTGGGTGCCCGGTGAGGAGGTAGTCGCTGGAGAGGTGCTCGTTGGCGAGGTGTTCAGTCGGTTCGAGTCGCCCGGATCAGCCAGAGCGTGGCCGCCAGGCACAGCGCCGAGACTCCGCACAGCAACAGCGGCACGGCCCGTACGCCGGACCACTCGATGGCCTTGCCGAGCAGCGGCCCCGCGGCCACTCCCCCGGCCATCGACGACGCGATGACCAGGGCGCCGGCTCTTCGCGCCCGTGGTGCGACCCGGTTCAGCCAGGTCGTGTGTCCCGTCGCTCGGTGACCGCCGGTCGTCCGGTGGGTCGATCGGTCACGTGAACTCCCGTCGCCTGTGGTCGAGAACGCGGCTGACTCGCCCTCGCGCCGGTGCGGGGACGGCAACGATGTTACCGGTAACATTCCCGGCGTCAAGATCCCCCGAGGCCTTTCGCCCCGGGGGATTCACCGACGAGTCGGCGGGATCAGCCGTCCGTGCCGAGTGACCAGCTGGGATCGCTCCCGGCCAGTCGGCAGGCGAGGACGTACAGCGGAATCGGAGGCGTGTACGGCGAGTCGCCCTCGGGGCTGTGGATCAGCCGGGGACCGACGGACGAAGGCACCGGCCGGGTGCGCGTCCAGGACGGGTCGGCCAGTTGGGCGCCGACCACGTACCGGACGCTCGGCGGCCAGGTGACCCCGAGGTGGGAGCCGGACGGGACGATCCACCACCAGCGCCTGCCGTCGGCGAAGACACAGCCGACGCGGGGCAGGGCGTCCATGATCCGCCGCCCGTACTCCCGGGGCGTGCCCACGGCGTCACAGCCGAGGCCGGCGGTCAGACGGGCGGGGAGTACGAGGTGGCCGGCGCGCGCGGGGTGGCCGGCGTGTCCCGGCTGCTCGCGCGGGGGCTTGGCCGAGGGGGGCGTATGAAGCGGCGGGGAGGGGAGGCGGGTGGCGGCGGGCTGGACGGGGCGCTGCACCGAGGGTGTGCGGGACGGGGGGTGGGTGACCGGGCCGCCGTGCGGGCTGCGGGGGCTCAGGTCAGGAGCGGGAGTACGGGGGGTGCGGTGCTGGCGTTCCAGACGGTCCATGTGAGGCGATTCCTTCGGCCGAGTGGGGGACGGGCCGGATGCGGTACGGGGCGTGCGGG
>Ga0136846_1232447_pt1 | contig 48204 bp, 40 predicted proteins | sample HopSoiMetagenom2_FD_96841 | JGI IMG/M metagenome (GOLD analysis project Ga0136846, IMG submission 96841) | Grasslands soil microbial communities from Hopland, California, USA - 2 Assembly 2016 (version 4) | ecosystem: Environmental > Terrestrial > Soil > Grasslands | place: USA: Hopland...
ACGACCGGGTTGTCAGTCGCCTTCGATTTGCCCACGCAGATTGGGATGGATTCGGACCATCAGTTGGCGGTGGGTGAGGTCGGCAAAGTTGGGGTCGCGATCGATTCTATCGAGGACATGCAACGCTTGTTCGACGGAATCGACCTGACGAAGATTTCAACATCGATGACGATCAATGCGACAGCGTCGATCTTGCTGGCCTTGTATGTGGCTGTGGCGCGGCGGCAGGGCGCGGAAATCCGCAAGCTTTCGGGTACGGTGCAGAACGATGTCTTGAAGGAGTACATCGCGCGCGGGACTTATATTTATCCGCCGCAGCAGGCGATGCGCGTGATCACCGATATGTTCGCGTGGGCGAACGAGAACGTACCTGACTGGAACACGATTTCGATCTCCGGGTATCACATGCGCGAGGCGGGATCGACCGCGGTGCAGGAAGTGGCATTCACGCTCGGCAATGGGATGGCGTATGTTGAGGCGGCGGTTAAGGCAGGACTCGATGTCGACAAGTTCGGGCCGCGGCTGTCGTTCTTTTTCAACGCGCATAGCAGCTTCCTGGAAGAGGTGGCGAAGTTCCGGGCGGCGCGGCGGATGTGGGCGCGCATCATGCGCGAGCATTTCAAGGCGAAGAATCCGCGGTCGTGGATGCTGCGGTTCCATACGCAGACGGCCGGTTCGACGCTGACGGCGCAGCAGCCGGAAAACAACATCGTGCGCACGGCGATCCAAGCGCTGGCGGCGGTGATGGGAGGAACGCAGTCGCTGCATACGAATTCTTTCGACGAAGCGCTGGCGTTACCTACCGAGCAGGCGGCGCGAATTGCGTTACGCACGCAGCAGATTGTTGCCTATGAGTCAGGGGCTCCGCAGACGATCGACCCGCTGGCGGGGTCGTATTACGTGGAGAGTCTGACCAATGAGATCGAGAGCCGTGCGGCTGAGTATCTCGGCAAAATTGAAGTGCTTGGCGGGATGCTTCGCGCCATTGAGCGCGGGTTTGTGCAGCAGGAGATCCAGAATGCGGCGTATGAGTATCAGCAGGCGGTCGATAGCCAGGAGCAGATTGTCGTCGGCGTGAACCGGTTTGAAGTCGAGCAGGAGCGGGCGATCCCGATTCAGCGGATCGATCCGGCGCTGGAACCGAAGCAGGTGGAGAGAGTGCGGGCGCTGCGGGCAAAGCGGGACGCGGGTCCGTGGAATGCGGCGCTGGCTGGCGTGGAAGAGGCTGCGAAATCCGGAGCGAATCTTATGCCGCGGATTGTTGCCGCGGTGGAAGCTTGCGCTACCGTTGGAGAAATTTCCGATGCGATGCGCCGGGTGTTTGGGGAGTACAGGGAAGCCGTGGTGATCTAACGGGAAGAGCGTCAACCACTAAGGACACTAAGGATCACGAAGGAAACCGGACATGTTCTTCTTGCGCTTGGCGAGTGGCGGGGACGTGCATAGATCCTGAGGCACGCAGAAAACGCGCGCCTCAGGATGACAGTGAAGATCGATGACAATCAAGATGGATCACTGTCAAAATGGATGACAGTCAAGATCGTCAATATTCCCCAAGCTGACTTGGGATTCTGCCTCGTGGAATAACTTACGCTGGTTGGGATTCCATTTCTGCGACTGCGGCATCGAGGTGCTTCAGCGTTTCTTCTACCGTGAGGGTGTACATGTCGCGGCCGAGGCCTTCGCCGGATTCCAGAGCGGACTTGAGATAGTGTCCGGCAATTTCGACCGCCATCGGGTCTGTAATTGTCCTTCCTGTGCGCTTTTTGTACTCGACCCAGGCGGGAAGCGGGAGAACGACCCAGACTTTGCGTCCGTCAACGAGGAACTTGTAGTCGACGGCGTCGGCGTGGCGGGTGGCGATCGCGACGATCTGCGATTGAAATACGCAGTGGACTTGCTTCTTGGTCCAGCGATCGATGGCGGTGAAGTTCTCGAACATGAGTAAAACTATAGCGGAGCGGAGCGCAGGCGGGCAAACGAACCAGCAAGCTCTGGCAAGAAGATATGTGCCACCCTCCTCGCTCTACCGCTTCCTGTAACATGGAAGCGTGTTGACTGGGGCTCCTCGCAAGACAATCAAGAAGAAAGTTTCGCCGAAAATCCTTCGCACTCCGCATTTGAGCGCTTTGCCGTGGCTTGTGCATGGCTTTTCCACGCGCGCGGGCGGATTCTCCCGCGTTTATGGCAAAGGTGATCTCAACCTTGGATTTACCAAAGATGATTCGCGTGCGGCCGTTGAGCGGAATCGGGCTGCTTTTCTCACGCAACTTGGTGCGGTGACGAAGAAGCGCGGGGAGAAGGCGTCGTTCTGGCCTTTGATTACTCCGCGGCAGATTCATTCTGACATCATTCACTGCATCGATGGCATTCCTGCGGAGCACCTTGCTGGGGATGGACTCATAACCAGCACTCCCGGATTGTTGCTCGCGATTCAGACTGCCGATTGCTTGCCGGTTATCTTGGTAGATACGAAGCGGCATGCGGTTGGAGTCTTTCACGCCGGTTGGCGCGGGACTGTGAAGCGCATCGTGGAGAAAGGAGTGGGCGAGATGTTTCGCTGCTTCGGAACGCGGCCGCGCGACATCAAGGCGGCGATTGGGCCTGGCATACAGGGATGCTGCTACGAAGTAGGCGAAGAAGTCCGGATCAAGTTCGAATCGCAATTCGCTTACGCCGCCAGTTTGTTTCGCGAGGTGAAGGACTCGGATCCGGTGCGGGAGAAGTATCCGTTGCTGTTTCTGACGGCGCGCGCTCCGGGACACAGCGAAGGCATGTTGCCCAAGCGGATATTCCTCGATCTGGCGGAGGCGAACCGGCAGCAGTTGCTCGCTGCTGGCGTGAGAAAGAAGAATATTGAGGCGTCACCGCTGTGTACGAACTGCCATCCGGAGTTGTTGTTTTCTTATCGGGCAGAACGTGGGAAGACCGGGCGGTTGATGGGCGTGGCGGGGATTCGCGGGTGATGGTTATGGGTGCGCAGAGCGAGAGGAGATTTCTCCTAGGGCCGACGAAAATGAAAGAAGAAGGGCCAGACGAAAGAGCAGATCTCAGCTGCTCAAGCCGCTCACTTTCGCGATTCCTACTCGCACGTCCTTTTCTGCGCTGCTAACGACGTCTTTCGGTGACAAAGCTGGAAGTACTCGCGTGATACGATCCGTTGGTTTCCAGTCCACTTTGACCAGATGGAGGTCCCATGTTTCCCACTGAATGTGCACCTACTCGCCGGAATTTTCTGATGGTGGCTGCTGCCGTTCCGATTGCTGCGTCTGGGTTAGCGCTCGTTCCGCAAACGGCGATGTCGGAAGAGGCTGACATCAATATCATTGGGCCCAAGAAGGGGTATTCGCCGCAGATCGGGACTCTCGTTTCCATGATGACATGGATGCGGATGGTTGCGTTGCGGTCGGTGAAGGGAATGACGCAGAAAGATCTCGATCATCTCGCCGACGAAAAGGCCAACAGCATTGGCGCTCTGCTGATGCATCTCGCGGCGACGGACGCGTTCTATCACGCGGTCACGTTCGGCAACATGTCGATGAAAGAACTTCCGGAGTCATTCAAAGAGAAGTGGGGCATGCCCATGGAACTTGGGGACGCGGCGCGCAAGGGCATCAAGGGGCACGATCTGGATTTCTATCTCAACCTGTTGAGCGAAACTCGCGAGAAGACGTTGGCTGAATTCCGGAAACGGGACGATGACTGGCTGATGGCGGTCGATAAGAGTTGGCCTTGGGGTCCGACGAACAATTACTGCAAGTGGTTTCACGTTTGCGAGCATGAGTCGAATCACAATGGGCAGATCAAGTTTTTAGCGAAGCGGTTGCCGGGCGCCAAGGCGGATAGTGAGTGAAGGGAACGCTCGCTTCGCTCACGGGACGGACGAAGGCGTCCATTCCTACACATTCCCAGCGTCTGTCCCTAGTCATTCCTCGAAGACACGAAAGAGACGTTGCTGAAGCAACGTCTCTACGAATTGCATTCGTGACTACTTACGCTGTCGGAGCGGCTGGGGTGGCTGGCGGCGTGGTCGCGGCCGGAGCGGCGGTTGTGGTCGTCTCGTTCACCAAGTCCTTTAGTTCTTTGCTGGGCTTGAAGAACGGGATCTTCTTGGCCGGGACCTCCACGCGCTCGCCGGTCTTGGGATTGCGTCCGACGCGGGGTTTGCGCTGACGAGTGCGGAAGCTGCCAAAGCCGCGGATTTCGATTTTGTCGCCGGCGCGCAGCGAGCGCACCACGCTGTCAAAGATGGTTTCTACGATCACTTCACTGTCTTTGCGCGTGAGTTCCGCCAGACGCGAGACTTCATCGATCAGATCGGCCTTGGTCATGAATGCCCCCTTACTTCAGCTTGGAATGTCGTTGCTGGATGCGTCGGCGGCGGTCATTCCGCCGAAGTACTCGCGGCAGCACCCATAACTCTCTCAAATTTCAGGGGTTGGATGCAAGTTATGCTCTTGGGACGGGGAGTGAAAGGTTTTGCGGCTCCGATTGCAGGTCAATAGATTTCAGATTGAAGATCTTAGATTCGAAGAACCTACCCGGTCCTGGGGCCATCACGGAGACGTTGGAATCTAGATCCGAATCTACAATCGGCAAGTGCAGGGCTGCTAGTCTGTGCTGTTCACCAATCCTATTTCCAGAGATAGTAGAAGCCGACTTGCTGTTCCATCAGCTTTTCACGGGTGGGAATGTATTGGGAGACGTCCCCGAGCAAGAGATCCGTCAAGGTGCGGCGGTCTTTTTCTGGACGAACCAGCGTCGGCTCGCCTTTGATGCCTACCATCTTGGCTGTGTCGGCGACTACGGTCTGGAAGTCTCCGACGTTGTCGATCAACTTCATATCCAATGCCTGCTGGCCGGTCCAGACTTTGCCGTTTGCGATTGACTTTACGGTGTCGTACTTCAGCCCGCGGCCATCGGCGACGGCCTTGATGAACTGTCCGAACATGTTGTCGATCAAGCCTTGCATGTAGGCCTGCTCGGCGGGAGTGAGATCGCGCGCGGGATTGCCGGTATCTTTGAACTCGCCGGTTTTGATGACGACGTCTTTGAGCTTGGCCCATTTCAGCAGGTCACCGTAGTTGACCCATTGGGCGATGACGCCGATCGATCCGACGATGCTGCCCTCGTCCGCATAAATCTTGTCGGAAGCAGAGGCTACGTAGAACGCGCCGCTGGCTCCGACCGTTTCGATCGAGACAACAATTTTCTTCTTCTTCTCGTTGCGAACGCGCTTTACTTCGCGGTAGATCTCCTCGGATGCGGCGACACCTCCGCCGGGCGAGTTCACGTGAAGGATAATCGCTTTGATCGACGAGTCCTCGCCGAATTTCTTCAATTGGTCCACGACAGGTTGCGGGGAAAGGATGACGCCTTCGAGGTCGACGACGCCGATGCGATCTCCGAAGCCGCCGAAACCCGCGTTCTGCCCGCCGGTCGCATGCAGGGTGAGATAGACGAGGGTGAAGACGGCCAGCACGAAGAGGAAAAATGCTCCTCCTCCGATGAGGATCCAGAGCAAGGTGCGCGAACGTCCTTCAGGCATGGGGAAAGTTTAGCACTGGGAGGGAGCGGAAGGATAAAGCGAATGCGCCGTTACAGGGTGATTACCTTGAGTGCGGAACGCTGAATGGAGACCTCGACGGGCGTCTGACAGACGTATTCTCCGTCGGCATAGACATCGAACGGATGTTCCGTTTCGACCCGGACATTTTGAGTTTGGAAGTAGTGAACGTTTCTAGCGTTCAGATGACGTCCGGCATAGACGGTGGGAAAGAGGCAGAAAAGGCTGAACGGATCGAGGCCTTCGACCACACAAACGTCGAGGAGACCGTCATCCATGCTGGCATTGGGAGCGACCTTCATTCCGCCGCCATAGAGTGGCGTGTTGGCGAAGACGGCGAGCATTGTGGGGCCATTACGACGAACGATCGCCTGACCTTCGTGGGTGCAGGTCGGGAGGTTCATGGGGAAGGGAGCGAAAGAGGGGATCGTGCGCACCATGCTGAGCGCGTACCCGCCGTGTCCGCGGAGCCAGCGAGGGAGGTTGTTGGCGCGGCGGGCGACTTCACCGTCGAGTCCGACGCCGGCGGCGCAGGAGAAGTACGTTGTACCCGGTACCGAGTTGTGAGGATCATCGGGGAGCGGAGTGATGACGCCCAGGTCAACTCTCCGGACGTTCTGCGTGCCTTTGCAGAATTTGTTCCATGCACCGAGGGAGTCGCGCACGCGCTTCAGTCCGAGCGAGGTTGCGAAGTCGTTGCCGCTGCCTGCCGGGACGATCAGGACTGGGAGGCCAAGCTTGACTAAGTGTCCGAGGTGGCGGTGGATGGTGCCATCGCCTCCGAACAGCAGGACGGCATCCGCATTGTCGTTAGACGTGGGCATGCCCATCTGCCAGTCAATGGCGCTGTCCGTCTGAAAAGGTCTGAGGTCCTTGGGAGAACATCCGAGCCCGAGGATGGCTGCCGCCCGCATGTGCGGGGATGAGAGTAGCAGAATTCACCACGGAGACACAGACCGAGGAGTAAGAGGGTGCGCAGTTCAGATTCAGGCGGAGCGCAGTTTCCTAATCTTTCGTCCTGCTTGCAGCGTGACTGATTGAGTTAGATCAATCACGCCTGTTGGATCTGTTCTCAGTTCGCCGTTCACTTTGACCGACTTCTGTTTAAGCTTTCTGGCAGCATCGCTGACCGAATCTGCAAGTCCCGCCCGCGCCAAGAGCTTGTCAAGTCGCATGCTTGTCTCTGCGATCGCGACTTCCTCAACGTCGTCGGGCACCCCGCCCTTCTGGAACTGCCTGGCCCAGTCTTCTGCTGCTTTTTCGGCGCCTTCGGGAGAATAAAAATCGGCGACGATTCTGCGGGCCAGGTCTTTCTTCGCGGTCATCGGATGAGTGTCGGCTTTCATCTTGTCGATGTCTGCGAGCTGCACGTCTGTGAGCAGTTCGTAATAGCGCCACATCATGTCATCGGAGATGCTCATGATCTTGCCGTACATCTCGAGCGGCGGCTCGTGGATGCCGATTGCGTTGCCCAGCGACTTCGACATCTTCTGCACACCGTCGAGGCCTTCGAGGATCGGTGTGGTGAGGACGACTTGCGATTCCTGTCCGTAGGCGCGCTGGAGTTCGCGGCCGACGAGCAAGTTGAACTTTTGATCGGTGCCGCCGAGTTCTACGTCGGCTTCGAGGGCGACCGAGTCGTATCCTTGAACCAGCGGGTAGAGAAGTTCATGGACTGAGATCGGCTTTTCCTCGTGAAAGCGTTTGTGGAAGTCTTCGCGCTCGAGGAGTTGGGAGACGGTGTACTTGGCGAGCAAGCGCACGAAGTCATCGGCGGTGAAGGCTCCCATCCAGCGGCGATTGAAATCGATGACCGTCTTCTTCGGGTCCAGGATTTTGAAGACCTGTGTTTTGTAGGTCTCGGCATTCTGCTCAACCTGCTCGCGGCTGAGTGGCGGCCGAGTTGCGGAGCGTCCTGTTGGATCGCCGATCATTCCGGTGAAATCGCCGATGAGGAAAATCGCAGTGTGTCCGAGATCCTGGAAGTGCTTGAGCTTGCGGAGGACGACCGTATGGCCAAGGTGGAGATCAGGCGCGGTCGGGTCCATGCCGAGCTTGATCCGCAGCGGTTTGCCCGTGCTGCGCGATTTTTCTAACTTGGCGCGCAGATCTGCTTCACGGATGATCTCCGCCGCTCCTTTCTTTAGGTAAGTAAGCTGCTCATCGACCGGTGCGAAGGTGGACATGGGAAAGGACATTATAGGGGAGGAGAATCGATTGCAGATTTCAGATTGCAGATTTCAAACCTTTGCGGTACGCAGCGATCCGAGAAAAATAGACGTGAGTTCGTCCGCTTCCTTTCGCAGCGAAGCCTCAGGATAGTTCGGCCGTGACGTTCATCACAAGACGTCGTCCCAAGATCTTAAATTTCCCGTCTAGGACCACGTTGATCGCTTCGCAATAGGCGAGGTGCTCTTGCGCAAGGATGCGTTCGGATAGCGTGTGCTCGTCATCCCCATCGAGTACTGGCACAGTTTTCTGGACGATGATTGCACCGTGGTCGAGTTCTTCGTCGACAAAATGGACCGTGCATCCGGAAACCTTTACTCCGTAAGCGAAGGCCTGTTCCTGCGCTTCGAGGCCGGGGAATGCAGGCAGGAGCGATGGATGGATATTCAGAATCTTGTGCGGAAATTGCTGCACGAACCAAGGAGAGAGCAGGCGCATGTATCCCGCCAGACAGATGAGATCGACGCCTGCGTGCCGGAGAGCGGTGACTACTTCGCGATCATGTTCTTCGCGCGGCTTGCCTTTGGACGGAATGGTGAGCGCGTTCAGTCCGCGTTGCTTGGCGGCTGTGATTCCCGGGGCGTCTGCTTTATTCGAGATGACAATTGCGATTCGCGCATCGGGGATGCGTCCTCGGCCGATGCTGTCCGCGATGGCTACGAAGTTCGAACCGCGTCCGGAGAGGAGAATGCCGAGGGATTTCATGTTTCGCGAACATCATAATTCAACCACGGAGGCACAGAGCAGAGTGACGAACCATTTTCTGAGCGGTTGAGCGCAGGGTCGAATCAGACAACTTTGTTGGAATTACTCCGTGCGTCAGTGACACTGCGGTGAGGCGGAAGATGGAAGCTCAGCTGTACGTGACTTTGCGTTCGCCTTTGGTGATGCGTCCGATGGTGTAGGACTTTTCGCCGACCCGCTCCAGTACGGACTGGGCTTTCTTGAACTTCGCCGAGGGGATTACCAGCAGCATGCCCATTCCCATGTTGAATGTGCGGAGCATCTCTTCCTGGGGGACATTCCCGAGCTGTTGGAGATGTTCGAAGATGGGGAGCACGGGCCAGGAACCGAGTTGAATGACCGCGGCGGTCCCGCGGGGAAGGACACGCGGCAGATTTTCGGTCATGCCTCCGCCGGTGATGTGGGCCATTGCGGCTACGCACTGCGCGTCGACAAGCTTGCGCACGGCTGGCCAGTAGCTCTTATGTGTGCGCATCAGCTCGTTTCCGACTTTATTCTTGATCTCGTTGACGTAGGTTTCGGGCGAGTAGTGCGCCACTTCGAACAGCAACTTGCGGGCGAGGGAGTATCCGTTGGTGTGCAGGCCGTTGGACGGCAGCCCGAGAACGATGTCCCCGATCTGCACGTCCTTTCCGGAGACGATCTTTTCACGATCGACCACGCCGACGATGAATCCGGCGAGGTCGTATTCGCCATCGGGATAGAAGCCGGGCATTTCCGCCGTCTCACCACCAATGAGCGCGCAGCCATTGTGCTTACAGGCATCGGCGATGCCCTCCACAACCTTCTCCGCGATGGTAGGTTCGAGCGAGCCCGTCGCCAGGTAGTCCATGAAAAACATGGGTGCCGCTCCCTGCACCGCAATGTCATTCACGCAGTGGTTGACGAGATCGGCGCCCACGGTGGAGTGCAGGTCCATCTCAAAGGCGATCTTGAGCTTGGTGCCGACTCCATCGACGCTCGAGACCAGAACCGGATCGGCGTACTTGGTCTTGTCGACTGAGAACAGGCCTCCAAACCCGCCAATTTCGCTAAGTACGCCACGAGTGAAAGTCTTGTGGGCAAGGTACTTAATGCGCTGCTTGGTGCGATTGGCGCGGCTGATATCGACCCCCGCATCAGCGTAGGTAATTGGCGTGGTCGTCGGAGCGGGATTCTTCGGCACAGATTCTTCCGTCTGTTAATTTTCCTTGCGGGGGTTCAGGTGCTGAGTGTCGAAGCGAGAACCTTAAGGCCGCTCATTGTAGCACGTTCGGAGAGGAGGCCCCGATGATGCGAGGACTCGATTCAGGATTTCAGATTTGAGATTTCAGATCGTTATCGCGAGTGAACGACGGCTGCCGATGGGACGCAAATCTGAAATCTGCAATCACATCGGGCAGGAGGACTACAGACACTACCACCTTCTTCCGCGGACGCACACGCCCGTTCGCCATCGCAACCGTGCACTAGTGAGCGATGAAATCGGAGAAGAAGTACGCGAGGACCCCAAACAGCGCGAGGCCAGAAACTCCGTAAGCGGTCAGAACCCACGCACCGCGGCCTTCGTGATGATGCTTGGTAGGGGTGGACTGCTGTGCTTCGAGGGAGACGACGGGAGCCCGATCTTCCATGCTTAACCTCCGGACGGAAAGATCGTGGCGCAAGTACATTATGCGTCACGCCTGCTTTGCGTCGCAGCAAAACAGGACAATCTGGAGGGGATTCTACCCCTGGAAGCTGGGCTGACAAAGTCAAAATTGTGATTAGAATCACAATTTTCAATCCGTATGAATGATTCAAATGAAATCACATTTTCCTGTGAAGAAAAGAAAGGCTGATCTAAGTGCGCCTTCCATTCCGATTGAAAGCGCCACTATCCGGCCCGACTCTTCTGCATGGGATAATGAGGTGGACCATCTCCAACAATATGCGTTTTCGTGTTCTCGCCATTCTGATCTCCTGCCTTCTGGCAGTGAGTGCTCACTCACAGCAACCTCCTGCGGTCGTGCCTCCGAATGCGTCGGCGCCGGCCAAATCTGCCGCTGACGCCACGGCGGCGACGAAGCCTCACGATTACGCGCAGGAGTCGTTCGTCATTGAGCAGATGCATTCGACGTATCGCTTTGAGGCTGATGGCACGGGGCGGAAAGAGACGGTTGCGCGCATTCGCATACAGAGCGAAGCCGGCGTGCAGCAGTGGGGACAGCTTCAGGAGGGGTACAACTCGGCGAGTGAACGAGTGGAGATCCCTTACGTGCGGGTTGTGAAGGAAGACGGAACATTCGTGAAGGCGGGGACCGACGCGGTGCAGGATCTCAGCGCGCCGATTCAGCGCGAGGCTCCGGTCTACACAGATTACCGGCAGAAGCACATCACCGTTCCTGGATTGCGGCCAGGCGAGGTGCTCGAGTACGACATGGTGACGGTGATCCACACCCCTCTGGCGGCCGGACAATTCTGGGCTGACTACGAATTCGATGACACGAATATCGATCTCGACGAGACACTCGACGTGGATGTTCCCGCGAATCGTCCATTGAAGCTGAAATGCAAGCCGGGGAAAGATCCGACAGTGACGGAGCGGGATGGGCGGCGTATCTATCACTGGGCGAGTTCGCACCGGGAGCGGGAAGACGACAAAGAAAAGGACAAGAAAAAGAAGAAGCATCGCCCGGAGGATGATCGTCCGGACGTTCAGCTGACTACGTTTGAGAACTGGGAGCAGATCGGCCGCTGGTATGCAGAACTTGAGAAGGACCGCCGCATGCCGACTCCCGAGGTTCGCGCGAAAGCCGACGAACTGACGAAGGGGATGACGACCGATCTCGACAAGATCGAGGCACTCTACGACTACGTTGCCAAGAATTTTCGGTATGTAAGCCTTTCACTCGGACTAAGCCGCTACCAGCCGCACCCTTCGGGGGATGTGCTGCACAACCAGTACGGCGACTGCAAGGACAAGCACACGCTGCTCGCTTCGTTGTTGGAAGCGAAGGGGCTGCGTGCCGACTCGGTGCTGATCAATTCGAGCCGGAAGCTCGATCCGGATCTGCCATCGCCTTCGCAATTCGATCACGTGATCACCATGCTGCCGCTGGCTGGACGCGAGATCTGGATGGATACGACGAGCGAGATCGCGCCGTTCCGGTTGCTGGCGTACACGCTGCGCAACAAACAGGCGCTGGTGATTCCTCCGGTGGACGCGGGCAGCAAAGTTGCGCCGCACCTGGGAATGACGCCAGCGGACACTCCGATGCCTGACTACGAACGCTCGGAGATCGAGGGCAAGATCAATGAGATCGGCAAGCTTGAGGCGCACGTTCATTACGAGTTTCGTGGCGATGAAGAACTTCTGCTGAGATCGGTCTTTCGGCGCGTTCCGGAGTCGAATTGGCAGCGTGTTGCCGATAATATCAATGGAGGGCTTGGCGGCGAAATATCGCACCTCGTGGTCAGCGATCCCGCTGCGACCAAAGAGCCATTCACCATGGCGTACGACGTTTCGAAGCCGAACTTTCTCGACTGGTCGAAGAAGAAGATGCAGATCGCATTACCGCTGGTGCAGTTCAGCCTGCCGGAGGTGGATGAGGACCAGAGCGATCCCGATGCCGAGCCTCTGAAGCTTGGGCCGAAAGGCGAGTATTCGTACAAGATCAAACTCGAACTGCCGGCGAAGTACACGGCACGCGCGCCGCTCGCGTTTTCGCTGAAGCGCGATTACGCGCAATATCAGGCGAGCTACGAGCTGCAGGGGAATAGTTTCAAGGCGAGCCGCACGCTCATCTTGAACCAGGATGATCTGCCGGTTGCACGGGCCGGGGACTACGGCTCGTTCCGGCGCGCGGTGGGGTCCGATTTAGCGCAGCAGTTGTCGGTCGAAAGCGAAGTGGCGGGGTCGATGGTTCCTCCGGCGGACATGAAGGCTGACGATCTTCTGGAAAGCGCGCGGGCGGCGGCGGATGCTGGAAACCTGCCGCTGGCGGAGGCTCTGCTGAAGCGCGCGACGGAAGTCGATCCGAAGAACAAGTTCGCCTGGAATAATCTCGGGCTTATTTATCTGCAGACGCGGCAGGACGATCAGGCGATTGCATCGTTCCAGAAGCAGATCGATGTCAATCCATACGACGAGTTCGCGTACAACAATCTCGGCCGCGTGTACTGGCAGGAACGCAAGTACGACGAGGCGGCGAAGGCGTTCAACAAGCAGTTGGAAAACAATCCGCTCGACAAGTTTGCGCACGCGAATCTGGGGCAGATGTATGAGGAATGGCATAAGTACGATCAGGCCGTGCCCGAGTTGGAGAAGGCGGCTTCGCTCAGTCCAGAGCGTCCCGACTTGCAGGTAAGCCTGGGCGATGCGTATTTGAACCAGGGGCAGGATGCGAAGGCACTTGCCGCTTTCGATCATGCCGTCGAACTCAGTGCCACGCCGCTGGTGTGGAACAACATTGCTTACCAACTGTCGCTGAAAAAGTCACATTTGGATCGCGCGCAGCAGTACGCCGAGTCGGCGATTTCGGCAACGGCGGCAGCGCTGCGGAATGTCTCGCTGGACCGGCTCTCGAGAAACGATCTTCCGCTGGTTCAATCGCTGATTGCGTACTGGGACACTCTTGGCTGGATCGAGTTTGCCCAGGGCAACCTGGATAGAGCGCAGAAATATGTTTCCGCCGCGTGGACGCTCGGACATCATGGAGAAGTCGGAGATCATCTCGGACAGATTTACGAAAAGCTGGGGAACAGGGATCTGGCGCTGCGCACCTATGCGCTCTCAATGAATGGGTTGCGTCCGACTCCAGAGACCCGGGAGCGACTGGCGTCTCTGGCTGGCGGCGATACGAAGGCGCAAGCTGCCATCTCGCAATATAGGGATGAGCTGCAACATCTGAGTACGATGGACCTCGGCAAGACTACGCTCACGGGGAATGCCGATTTCTTTGTCCTGCTGAGCGGAGGCGCTGGACAGGCCGCGAAAGTGGATGCAGTCAAGTACGTCAGCGGCGACGAGAGGCTGAAGTCTTATACCGAAGCGCTGCGAACGGCGGATTACCATCTCACATTCCCGGACGGTACGCCGGTGAAGATCCTTCGGCGCGGAACACTGTCGTGCTCGGCGACGAGCGGTTGCAAGTTTCTATTGATGTTGCCGGATGATGTGAGAACGGTGGACTAGAACCGTGACATTCGGCCCTCCGAGCTGATCCGCGCGGGCCTTCAGTAATCATCCCGATGTGCCCGAGCGATGGTTGCCCTCCTCACTCTGGAAAACAACTTCCCGAACGAGGGCGACCCCGCCATACGAGGGAGGAGCTGCTGCAGGACACAGGACATTGTTAATGCCCGCCCTCAGTAGCTCCTCCGCGAATTCCTACCAGATGCGCACGCGCTCATTCGGAGTGAGGTAGAGCTTCTCGCCCGATTGCACGTTGAATGCGCTATACCACGCGTCGATGTTGCGGACTGTCTCGGCGCGATACTCGCCTGGAGAATGCGGGTCAGTCATTACCTGTTGCCGAAGCGCGGCCTCGCGCGTCTTGTCGCCCCAGTTTTGTGCGTAGGCGATGAAGAATTGCTGGTCGCTGTTGAAAGACGCATCCTCTGGGGCGACCTGGCCTGAGGCCTTGTAGCCATCGTAGGCAGCCGAGATTCCGGCAACGTCGGCGATATTCTCGGCCAGCGTTTGCTTGCCATTGATCGCGAGATCGGGGAACGGCTTGTACTGGTCGTACTGCGCCGCGAGCTGCGCCGTGGATTGTTCGAAGTGCTTAAGGTCTTCCGGAGTCCACCAGTTGCGCAGGCGGCCCTTGGAGTCGAAGGTGCTGCCTTCTGTGTCGAAGGTATGGCTGATCTCGTGCCCAATGACGGATCCGATTGCGCCGTAGTTCACGGCCGCCGGAGCCTTGGGATCGTAGAAGGGAGGTTGCAGGATGGCGGCGGGGAAGTTGAGCGCATTTTGTAAGGGCAAATTGACCGCGTTCACAGTCTGCGGTGTCATGGACCACTCTTTGCGATCGACGGCCTTGCCCAGGCGAGCGACTTCGCGCTGATACTCAGCGAGATTGCCGCGCCAGATGTTTCCGAAGATGTCACCAGCCTTCACTTCGTAGTTGGAATATTCATGCCAGGTTTCGGGATAGCCGATGCCCACATACAACGTCGAGAGCTTGGCTTCCGCTTCGGCCTTAGTCGCCGGATTCATCCAGGTCAGAGCCTCGATACGCTTGTGAAAAGCCGTGATCAGGTTGGCGACCATGGCTTGGGCCTGCGCTTTGGCTTCCGGAGGGAAGTATTTCTCCGCATAAACTTTGCCGACGACGTCTCCAAGCAGGCCATCGACCACGAAAACGCCACGTTGCCAGCGGGGCCGCTGCTGTTCCGCGCCCGACAGAGTCTTGCCGAAAAATGCAAAGCGCTCCTCAGTCAGCGCCTTGGGCAGCACTCCCGCGTATTGCTCGATCAGGTGGAACGATAGCCAGTCTTTCCAAGTTTCAATGGGAGTTGAGGCGACCAAGGCAGACTCGCCTTTGAATGCCTCTGGTTGCCACACGATGAAGCTGTCGACGTGAGCGATTCCGGAGCCTGCGAAATATTCGTTCCAGTCCAGGCCAGGCGCATTTGCGGCAAAGTCGGCGCGCTTCCACGTGTTATTTGCCTTATGAATATCTTCGTTCTCTGCGAGCGAGCGGTGCACCTGCGCGATCGCGTGTTCGAGTTCCACAATGCGGGGGGCGCGAGTGTCAGGGTCAGAGAGTCCCGCGAGCTTCAGCATGGCGGCAACATGCGCCTGATATTGCGTGCGCACCTGCTTCATGTGCTCGCTGTCCGATAGATAGTATTCGCGGTCGGGAAGCTGAACGCCACCTTGCATCAGGTATGGCGTGTAGTGATCGGAGTCGTTGAATCCCGGAGCGACCCACAATCCGAAGAGATTCGGGGTGTGGTAGTTCGTGTTATTAAGAGCGTCCACATCTGCACGCAGAGTCTGGCCAAGCGCGCGTGCCAGTTGCTTCCGATCTTTGATTGCAGCGATAGCGTCGAGGTGGGGCTTCAGAGGAGCGAGGCCCCTGGTTTCGATGCCGGCCTCATCCATATATGAGTTGTAGAGGTCTGCTACTTTGCGCAGGGCGGAACCGGCTGGTGCGTTCGACTTCGAGATTTCCTGAATCAGGTCAGCCGTGCGCTTATTGCTCAGGTCCGCGAGTTTTGTGAAGACATCGACTCCGGCGCGATCGGGCGGGATTTGCGTTCGCTTGATCCATTCGCCATTCGCGAATTCGTAAAAATCGTCGCCGGGCTTGACCGAACGATCGATGTTCGCGAGCACGACGCCGTGAGTTTCCTGAGCTTCCGTGTTCTGGGCGGATACAGGGGCAGTCGAACTGCAAGCACAGGCCAAGATGATCCCGACGAGTGCAAAGTGTTCTTTCATGAGTGAGTGCTCCACGGAGGGCGCAGCCTCCAGAGATAAGGTAGATGTTACCCACCAGTGTACGCCGGGTCTTAGACGTTTGGGCCGGCTGGATGTCACGGCAACCGGCGTTGGACGACCAGTGATCGATGGCGGATGACCGCAGCTACTGGGGGCAGGGCCGTTTATGCCACGCGGTGGCCTGTTCATACGCGTACGCCAGGCGCAGCACCAGATCTTCGCGCCAGTGAGGGCCTGCGATCTGGAGGCCAATCGGAAGTCCGCTCTGTGTGAACCCGCATGGAATGGAAATCGCCGGCAGCCCCCAGACATTGAAGGGACGCGTATTGCGCAACAGCTTCAATTCGGCCGGACGCAGCGCATCCGGAGAGGCTTTGAGTTCCGCAATCAATGGAGCGGGGATTGGCATGGTGGGAGTGACCAGCACATCAACATCGGCGAATACGTCGTGAATGCGTCGCCGCTGCTGGTTCATCTCTCGTTGTGCGGCGATATATTGCGGTGCCGTGACATTCTCCCCCGTGCGGATGCGGCGGGCGGTCTCGCCCTGGTACAGGTCCGCGTGCCTTGCGACTCTCTCGGCGTGATACGCGTACGACTCAGCCGCCTGCAAAGTCCGATCCGTTGGAACGGACAGTTTGATCTCCCGGACCTCCGCAACCAGGGTCTTGATGCCGCTCAGCGCGTGCTCAACCGCCGAAGCCACTTCGGGATCAAGATCGTCGAAGAAGTAGGCGCGGGGGATCCCCACCCGAAGGGACTTCGCAGGTTCCCGGACGGAAGAAATGTAATCCTCGACTGGAACGTCGGCGCTGGTGATGTCTGCTGCGTCGTAACCCGCGATGGCCTGGAGTACGGTAGCGGCATCACTGACGGTAGTTGCCAGGGGGCCGACGTGATCCAGCGAGGGCGAAAGCGGAATCACGCCGCGGCTCGACACGCGCCCATAGGTCGGCTTCAGGCCCACGCAGCCGCACAGGGCTGCAGGTTCCCGAATGGATCCTGCGGTATCCGTTCCAATCGCCGCGCAGGCCATACGGGTAGCCACGGCGGCTGCGGACCCCCCGGAAGAACCACCCGCAATGTGCTGAGGGTTCCAGGGATTGTGTATGTCTCCGTAATGGCTGACCAGCGAACTTCCGCCGTAGGCGAACTCGTGGAGATTGTTCTTGCCGATTATGACGGCTCCGGCCTGGCGGAGGCGACGAACTATGTCAGCGTCATCATTCGGAATACGATCTTTGAAGGCTGCACTCGCGGCGGTAGTAGGCGTGCCGGAGGTATCAATCAGATCCTTGAGGGCGACCGGAATCCCGTGCAGCGGGCCCCGCCATTGTCCCCGTACCAACTCGTCTTCCGCCGCTCGTGCATCGGCTAGTGCCGATTCGGCCATGACCGTGATAAACGCATTCAGCGCCGGATTAAGCTTCTCAATTCGCCGCAGAGATTGCGTGGTGATCTCGACGGGAGAGATCTCTCTTGTCCGGAGACGTGGCGCGAGTTCGGCGATGGAGGGGAGATCCGCAATCACACGCAGCATTGTAACGGCAACGACAGCGGTCTGTGATCCCTCCAATTCCCGGGCGAGATAAGTGAGACCTTGTATTCTCGCCTCGCATCCAAAGCCTATAATGCACGGGGTGGGTTAGCTGGGGGGCCTTGAACGAATCATGGCAGAATTGACGATTGCGCCCGTGGCGACGCACGGCTTTTTTGCGGATGGCCGCTGGCACGAAGAGGGCGAACTCGTCGAAATCCGCGCACCCTATGACAACAGCCTGATCGCCCGCGTGGTTCAGGGCCGCAAGGAGGACGCCGAAGCAGCGATCGCCGCGGCGGTCAAGGCCTTCGGGACAACGCGCCGCCTGCCCGCATTCGAACGCCAGCGGGTGCTCCGTCGGATCTCATCGGCAATGGTCGAACGCAAGGAAGAATTTGCGCGCACCCTCGCCCAGGAAGCCGGGAAGCCCATCAAGGCTGCCCGCATTGAAGTAGATCGCGCTATTTTTACCTTTAATGTCGCGGCGGAAGAGAGCACGCGCATCTACGGCGAATTTCTGCCACTGGACTGGCAGGAGTTCACCGCGGGGCGCTGGGGGATTGTCCGCCGTTTCCCGCTCGGGCCCGTCGCGGGCATCACACCGTTTAATTTCCCGATCAATCTCGTGGCGCATAAGGTTGCTCCGGCAATTGCCGCCGGATGTCCAATGGTCCTGAAGCCCGCGCCGCAGACCCCGCTTTGCTCGCTGCTTCTGGCGGAGTGCGTCCAGCAGGCCGGCTGGCCCGACGGAGGCCTGAACGTTGTACCGCTATCGAACGAAGACGCCGGCATTCTCGTGACGGATGAACGGATTAAACTCATCAGCTTCACCGGCAGTGTTCCCGTTGGCTGGGACATCAAGCGCAGGGCAGGAAAGAAGAAGGTGGTCCTCGAACTGGGAGGTAACGCCGCCGTTATCGTTCATAGCGATGCAGACCTCGAATACGCAGCCGATCGCTGCGTCACGGGAGGTTTCGGATACGCGGGGCAGACCTGCATCTCGGTTCAGCGCATCTTCGTCGAGCACACGGTGTACGGAAAGTTCACCGACCTGTTCGTCGAGGGCGTGAAGAAGCTGAAGACAGGGGACCCGCTCGATGAAACGACGGATGTGGGACCACTTATTCGGGGGAGTGATGCAGCTCGCACAATCGCATGGATCGAAGACGCGGTGCACGATGGCGCCCGGTTGCTGTGTGGCGGTCGGCGGCACAAGCTGATTGTGGAGCCTACGGTCCTGACCGGCACGAAACCAGACATGAAGGTGAATTGCCAGGAGGTCTTCGGCCCCGTGGTGACGGTCGAGCCCTACACTCACTTTGATCAGGCATTGAAGCAGGTGAACAACTCCGCATTCGGCATGCAAACCGGCGTATTCGCGCGCGATGCGAAGTTGCTGTTCCAGGCTTACGAGGAACTGGAAGTCGGTGGCGTGATTGCGGGAGACGTCCCGTCGTTCCGCATCGATCACATGCCGTACGGTGGAGTTAAAGATTCGGGCTTTGGCCGCGAAGGATTGCGCTATGCCATTGAAGAGATGACTCAGCCCAAGCTGCTGGTGATGAACCTGCGATGACGTTTTCGCGTGCGCTCCGAAGGAATCTGTGGACGCGTGTCGAGCTTGCGTTGAAAAATTCAACATTCTTGCAGTAACGTTTTCGTTAAACATTTTTTTCCGTTTCGAATTTCAAAAACCGCGACAAAACATTGTCAAATATTTATAATCACGGGTTCCACAGCCAGCATAGAAAACCTGTGGGTGGTTTTCTCTCGGGAAACAACAACTGAGGCACTAGCAGCGGACGATCCGCCGGGTCTGTCAATCAGATCTCAATTTGAATGTCGCAGATCTTTCATCGCAGTACGAACAGTCTGTCTCGGGCCACTATTTTTGGCGCAGTTTTTGTTGTGGCCGCTTTAGGATGGGTCGCTTACGCGATCCAGGGTTCCCCCTATGTCACATACGCGGGGGTCCGCAAGCCGCAGCCGGTGCCATTCAGCCACCAGCATCACGTGACCGGACTCGGCATTGATTGCCGCTACTGCCACACGTCGGTTGAGACCTCGAGCTTTGCCGGAATTCCTCCGACGAAGACCTGCATGAACTGCCACTCGCAGATCTGGACCAATGCCCAGCTGCTCGAACCAGTAAGGGCCAGCTACCGCTCCGGCGAGTCGCTGCAATGGACGCGTGTGAATCAGGTCCCTGATTTCGTCTTCTTCAATCACAGCATCCATGTGACCAAGGGAGTTGGTTGCAACACGTGTCACGGCCCCGTCGATCAGATGCCGCTGATGTACCAGGCGGAGTCGCTGCAGATGGAGTGGTGTCTGGGGTGTCATCGCGCTCCGCAGAACAATCTGCGTCCGCGGGACCAGGTCTTCAATATGCGGTACCAGCCGCCCAGCAGCACCCATGCAGTGGTTGTGGACGGGCAGAGCTATACCGATCAGGCATCGCTAGGGACAGCGCTGGTGAAAAAATATGGGGTCCGAGGCGTCATGGACATTACCAGCTGCAACACGTGTCACCGGTAAGGCGAAGTAACGAAGTTGGAACGCAGAGGTCGAGAGCCGCGTAGCGGCGGAAGAATGCAGCCCACGGGGATGGTTGGTTAGATCAACCAGCCCCGAAGGGGCGGAAGAAGCGGCGCGCCGATCAAGCGCCGCGGTATCGGTCGGCACGAAAAGACGAAACGAGTGCCGTAGGACGGCACCACGAATCAAACGGAATGACGAACGAAAACAAATCGAATGGCGAGCCGCGCGAAGACGTCTGTCCTTCGAAGAAGCTGGACCTGAACATCGTCCGCGAGAAGATTGACGCCGCGACTGCGCACGACACGCGCGAAAAGGTCGGGCCGCAATACTGGCGGTCGCTTCAAGAACTGGCGGGCAGCCCCGAATTCAAAGAAGCGCTGCATCGCGAGTTTCCGAAGGGTGCCTCAGAATGGCTGGATACCGTGTCGCGCCGTGGATTCCTCAGGGTGATGGGCGCGTCGCTCGGCTTGGCGGGTATGACGGGCTGCGTGAAGCTTCCGCTAGAGCCGATTGTGCCTTATGTGCGGCAACCAGAGAACGTGGTTCCGGGCCGTCCGATGTTTTACGCGTCCGCCGTGACGCTGGGTGGATATGCGAACCCGGTGCTGGTGGAAAGCCATCTCGGGCGTCCGACAAAGATTGAAGGCAACGATCAGCATCCCGCATCGCTCGGGGGCACTGATGTCTTCGCTCAGGCTTCGATCCTGAGCATGTACGATCCGGACCGGTCGCAGAGCGTCGTTTCGATGAGCGATCAGCGGTCGTTTCCGGCATTTCTAAGCGCGATCCGCGGACCGCTCACCGCACAAAAAGCTTTGCAAGGCGTGGGCATCCGCATTCTCACGACGACGGTTACGTCACCTACGCTGGCGGACCAGCTTCGCAATTTGCTGAAGGTGTATCCACAGGCGAAGTGGCATGTGTACGAGCCGGTCAATCGCGACAACGTGCTCGAAGGCGCGAAGATGGCCTTCGGTCAGCCTGTTGAAACGCGCTACGACTTCTCGAAGGCGGATGTCATTGTTTCGCTCGACGCCGACTTCCTCTACGGCGGATTCCCCGGTAACGTTCGCTACATCCGCGACTTCATCAAGCGCCGCGATCCCGATCAGGCGAACATGACTCGGCTCTACATGATCGAGAGCATGCCAACGTCAACGGGCGCGAAGGCGGATCATCGGCTCCCACTGCGGGCAAGCGAGATTGAACGTTTTGCGCATTCGATGATCGCCACCGCGATGAACTCGGAGCAGCCTGGCAACGATCTGGCAGCCGGTTTCGACGCGAGCGTCCAGGGATTTGCCAAGACGTGTTTCACGGAGCTGTGGCAGCACAAGGGTGCGGGTCTCGTAATTGCAGGGGACCATCAGCCGCCACTCGTCCATGCTCTCGCGCATGCGCTCAATCAGTCCCTCGGCAACGTCGGCAAGACGGTCTCCTACACCGACCCGGTCGACGCCAACCCACTCAACCAGATCGATTCCCTCAAAGAACTCGTCACCGACATCAACGCGGGTAAGGTTGATCTGCTACTTATCCTCGGCGGCAATCCGGCCTACGACGCACCCGCTGACTTGAACTTCGCCGAAGTTCTGAAGAGCAACAAGGTTCCGCTTCGCGTTCACTACGGCCTCTACAACGACGAGACCGCCGAACTCTGCCACTGGCACGTGAACGGCACGCACGAACTCGAAGCCTGGGGCGATGCCCGCGCTTACGACGGCACCGTCAGCATCATTCAGCCGCTGATCGCTCCTCTATATAACGCGAAGAGCCCGCTGGAATTTGTGGCCATTCTCGCCGGTCAGTCCGACGCATCTGGATACGATCTGCTCCGCGCCTACTGGCAGAAGCAGCACACGACGGGAGACTTCGACACATTCTGGCGCAAGTCGCTCCACGACGGCTGGATCGAAGGCACTGTTTTTGCCCCGAAATCCGTGGCCGCGAAATCTTCCGCGGCTTCGTCGCCTGCCAAGTCCGACGACACCGGCATCGAGCTCAACATCCGCCGCGATCCCACCGTCTACGACGGACAATTTTCCAATAATGGCTGGCTGCAGGAACTTCCGAAGCCGATGTCCAAGCTGACCTGGGACAACGCCATCCTCGTCGGCCCGAAAATGGCACAACGGCTGAACCTCGCATCCAAAGACGTTGTCGAACTTGAACTGAATGGCGCGAAGGTCACAGGTGCCGTCTGGATACAAGCTGGACATCCCGATAACTCGGTCACCGTCACGCTCGGCTATGGACGCAAGCGCGCCGGGCGCGTCGGCACCGGGCAAGGTTTCAACGCGTACGTGCTGCGGACGAGCAACGCGCTCCATTTCGCAACCGGTGCCCATCTCCGCAAGACCGGAGGCAAGTACGAACTCGCCTCCACACAAGGCATGCAGTCGATGGACACTCCGGATGGAGGACATCGTCCGCTGGTTCGCGAAACAAGTCTCGAGGAGTACAAGAAAGAGCCGAACTTCGCGAAGGAAGACGAAGTTCCCGGCGAGCTCACGCTATACCAGCGCTACCACTATGAACAGGAGATGTACGCGTGGGGCATGGCGATCGACCTTAACAAGTGCGTCGGCTGCAACAACTGCATCATCGCCTGCCAGTCGGAAAACAACATTCCTGTCGTGGGCAAAGAGCAGACGCTGCTCGGACGCCACATGCACTGGCTCCGTGTAGACGCTTACTACGAAGGGGATCGCGATAATCCCCGCGCATTTTTCCAGCCCGTCCCCTGCATGCAATGCGAGAACGCGCCGTGCGAGGTAGTATGTCCGGTCGCCGCCACCAACCACAGCACTGAAGGCCTGAACGACATGATTTACAACCGCTGTGTGGGTACTCGCTACTGCTCCAATAACTGTCCCTACAAAGTGCGTCGGTTCAACTTCCTGCTCTTCCAGGATTGGGAGACCGCGCAATACAAGATGATGCGCAATCCTGACGTCAGCGTGCGCAGCCGCGGCGTGATGGAAAAGTGCACTTACTGCGTGCAGCGCATCAACGAGCACCGCATCGATACCGAAACGGCTTCGGTGCGCGAAAGCAAAGACATTCGCATCGGCGACGAGTTGCAGACCGCGTGCCAGCAGTCGTGCCCGGCCGAAGCGATCATCTTTGGAAACATCAACGACCCGAACAGCAAGGTTTCGAAGCTGAAGCAGAAGTCGCGCAATTACAGCTTGCTGGCCGAGTTGAACACTCGACCGCGCACAACGTATCTGGCGGAAGTGCGAAACCCGAACCCGGAACTCGAAGCGAAGAGCTAGGACTAGAAGCTAGACACTGCCGCATGCCTGAGCAATACAAATCGACCACCGAAATCGAGCGCGCTCCCGTCATCGAGCCGGGACATACATTCGGGACGATCACGGAGAAGATCAGCGCGATCGTGCTGACCCGCCCGGCCTCGAACGGATGGTTCCTGGGCTTCGGCATCGCGTTCATGCTGACCATGATGCTGCTGTTCGCCCTCGGCTATCTCTTCCTGAAGGGTGTTGGCATATGGGGCGTCACGATCCCCGCCGGATGGGGCTTCGCCATCGTGAATTTCGTCTGGTGGATCGGTATCGGCCACGCGGGAACGCTGATCTCCGCAATCCTCTTATTGCTGCGTCAGTCGTGGCGCAACTCGATCAACCGGTTTGCCGAAGCAATGACGCTTTTTGCTGTCGCTTGCGCCGGAATTTTTCCGGCGGTTCACGTCGGCCGTCCGTGGCTGGCGTACTGGCTCTTCCCTTATCCCAACACCATGAGGGTGTGGCCGCAGTTCCGCAGTCCGCTAATGTGGGACGTCTTTGCGGTTTCGACCTACGCAACGATCTCGGCTCTGTTCTGGTTTGTTGGTCTGATTCCTGACTTTGCCACTCTCCGCGACCGCACCGAGAAGCGCTGGCTGAAGATCGTTTACGGCATGCTCTCGTTCGGTTGGCGCGGTTCAGCGCGTCACTGGCATCGCTACGAGACCATGTACCTGCTGCTCGCGGGACTGGCTACTCCGCTGGTGCTGTCGGTTCACACGGTGGTCAGCTTCGACTTCGCAGTGGGCATCGTCCCGGGCTGGCACACGACAATCTTCCCGCCCTACTTCGTCGCAGGTGCGATCTACTCCGGATTCGCGATGGTGCTGATGCTGGCGATCCCGATTCGTAAGATCTACGGGCTCGAAGACTTCATTACCGAGCGTCACCTCCAGAACTCAGCCAAGGTCATGCTCGCCACCGGACTGATCGTCGCCTACGGATACGGCGTCGAAGCGTTCATGGGATGGTACGGCGGCGATCCTTACGACGCCTTCACACTATGGAATCGTCTGCATGGACCGTATGCCTTCTGGTACGTTTCGCTGCTGACCTGCAACATTTTCATCCCGCAATTGCTTTGGATCCGCCAGCTGCGGAGAAGTCCGATGGCCCTCTTCTTTATCTCCGGAGTCATCCTCGTTGGCATGTGGCTGGAGCGCTTCATCATCGTCGTCGTCAGCTTGCATCGCGATTTCCTGAACTCGTCATGGGGTATGTTCTACCCGACGCGTTGGGACTGGATGACCTACATCGGCACACTCGGAATGTTCCTCATGCTGATGTTCCTGTTCCTGCGGCTGCTGCCGGCGATCTCGATTTTCGAAATGCGCACCCTCTTGCCTGAGGCGGAGGTGAAAGAGTAGCCATGAAGCGCGATCCTATCTACGGCATCATGGCGGAGTTTGACTCGGCACAAGCCCTGGTCGACGCTGCGCACAAGACCCACGAGGCGGGCTACAAGAAAATCGACGCGTACAGCCCGTTTCCGATCGAAGGACTCGCGGAGGAGATCGGATTCCACCATGATGAAGTTCCCCTGGTAGTTCTGATCGGCGGGATCATCGGCGCACTCACCGGATACCTGATGCAGTTCTGGATGAATGCAGTCGACTACCCGCTCAATATCGGCGGCAAGCCTCCGCATTCCTGGCCGGCGTTCATTGTGATCACGTTTGAGATGACGATTCTGTTTGCTGGAATCTCGGCTGTGTTCGGCATGCTGGCATTGAATGGGCTGCCGATGCCGTATCACCCGGTGTTCAACGTGCCAAGATTTTCGTCGGCGTCGAAAGACAGATTTTTCCTGATCGTGTTCTCGTCGGACGCGAAATACGAACCCGGTGAGGTACGAAGGTTCCTGCAGGAGTTACATCCGCGCGCTATCGATGAGGTGCCGAGCTAATGCGCCTCTTTTGCGTTCCATCGTGTCCTTCATGGTTGATGAACTTGCGTCCGTTCGGTCCCACGGCCGCTCTCGTGTCTGTGATCGCGTTGACCTCAGCCTGCCGTCTCGACATGCACGTGCAGCCGCGCGAGAATCCGCTTTCGCGCAGCGACTTCTTCGCCGACCAGCGTTCCGCACGTCCAATCGTCGAAGGCACCGTGGCCCGCGGCCAGCTGCACGAAGACACATATTTCTACACCGGCAAGATCGGCTCGAATCCTGGCGACGTGATGCCATTCCCGGTCACGAAGGACGTTCTCGAACGCGGTCGTGAGCGGTACAACATTTACTGCGCTCCGTGCCATTCGCGCGTCGGCGATGGGAACGGGTACATTCCGTCGCGCGGATTTTCGCGAATGCCTCCGTCGTATCACATCGCTCGCCTGCAGAAGGCGCCACTTGGATACTTTTTCGATGTGATGACGAACGGCTTCGGCATCATGCCCGACTACGCCTCGCAGATATCGCCTGAGGATCGCTGGAAGATCGTGGCTTACATTCGGGCGCTGCAATTAAGTCAGAACGCTACGACCGCGGATGTGCCAGTCGGGCAGAAAGTTCCATCGGAGGCTCCGAGGTTCCGTGAGCCGGGATCGGGAGCGACGCTGCCGGAACTGGCCCCTGAAACAAAAGCAATGAAGGAAGAGACGAAATGAGCGCGGCGCCTGAACAACTCGATCTCGCGTCACCGCCGATTGTAAAGACGATCAGCAATCGATCTCTGATCGTCGGTGTCGTCTTCGGCATCGCCGCCGTTGCACTCGCCCTGACTCGCACCGACGAGTTTTACCGCGGGTACCTGCTCGGCTTCATGTGCTGGCTCGGCGTGGCACTCGGTTCCATGGCGATCCTGATGATCCGCCATCTCACTGGAGGCGGCTGGGGCATGGTGATCCGCCGCATTCTGGGTGCGGCCATGCGCACGCTTCCGCTGCTCGCAGTGTTGTTTGTCCCGATCATTGTCGCGGTGCTGCAGCATCGGATGTATCCGTGGCTGATGCCGCTCAACGCGATTCAAGACGAACACATTCGCGTTCATCTCGAGAAGCACAACTTCATCAAAGCGGCGTACCTGAATGCGGGCGGCTTCATCGTTCGTGCCATCATTTACTTCGGAATCTGGAATGTGCTTTCGTTCTTGCTCTCCATGTGGTCGAGGCAGACGGACAAGCCCGGCGCTCCCGATAATACGCAAAGATTCAAAGCTGTCGCGGGACCCGGCCTCATCCTATACGGCTTCACGATTACATTCGCCGTGATTGACTGGATCATGTCGCTTGATCCGAGCTGGATTTCGACCATTTTCGGCCTGATCATCCTCATCGGTGAAGTGCTGTCGGCGATGTGCTTCGCGGTTGTCGTCGAGCGTATTCTTTCCAGCTACAAGCCCATGTCGGAGATGCTGAAACCTGATTTCGTTCACGACCATGGCAAGTGGATGCTCACATTCATCATGGTATGGGCATACTTCAGCTTCTCGCAGTGGCTGATCATCTGGGCAGGAAACCTGCCGGCCGAGATCACGTTCTATCTGAGGCGAATTAACAACGGCTGGGGCACCATCGCGGTGGCGCTGGCCCTGTTTCACTTCGTCATTCCCTTCGCGATTCTGTTGTCGCGTCCGCTCAAGCGCGACATCCGTAAACTCGTTTGGCTGGCGGTGTGGCTGATGATCATGCGCTTTGTCGATCTGTTCTGGATTATCGAGCCCAATTTCTCGAACTCGTTCCACGTCACCATCGCGGACCTGGTGGTGCCGGTTGCCATTGGGGGATTCTGGCTGGCTTACTTCTTCCGTAATCTGGCTGGCTTGCCGCTGCTGCCCGCTTACGATCCGTCGGCTGGTGAAGTTCTGGAAGAGCACCCGGATCACGTACCCGGGATTCCTGGAAACGCATGAGCAACGAGACACACAAATCGAATCCCAACGGACACGGCGACTACGAGCGTCGCGACATCGGCATCTCGGGTGTTGTGTACTTCATTGTTGGCCTGATCGTCGCGGGTTTTCTGGTGCATTTCATCGTGACCGGGCTATTCGGCGTCCTGAATCGTAAGTACGAAACCGAGCAGCCGCCGGTCAGCCCTTTGGTGAAGAATGCGCCCGCTGACACGCGCCGTATTCCTCCGCAGTACGGCAACGATTACCAGAGGTACTTGAAGGAGAACTTTCCGCAGCCGCACCTTGAGACGGATGAACGCACGGAGTTGAATGACATCCGTTTGCGCGAAGAGGACACGCTAAGTACCTACGGCTGGGTGGATCAGAAAGCCGGCGTCGTTCGCATCCCGATCGACCGGGCCATCGACGTCCTCGCGCAACGCGGCCTGCCGGTGCGGCAGCAATCTGGTGCTACGACTCAGACGGCACGGGCCGAGCAGAATGCGAAAGGAAGTAATCAGTGAAGTGTAGTAACCACAATTCGAGGTTTGTGCGCAGCTTGTTAGCTGCTGCACTGTTCGTCTCTGCCGCATGGGGCCAGACCATGTCGAAAGGCATTATGTCTCCGCCGGCAAGCGTTCGTCCGCCGTACCTGCAGAATGTCGGCATTGAGCAACATCTGGATGCGCAGGTCCCTCCGGATCTGCCGTTCACCGATGATGCGGGTCGCGCTGTAAGGCTCGGAGATTACTTTGGCAAGAAGCCGCTGATTTTAAACCTTGTCTATTACAAGTGCACGATGTTGTGCGGCGAAGCACTGGCGGGCCTAACCGGCGCGATGAAGATGATCAAGTTCGATGTCGGGGACCAGTTCGAGGTCGTCACGGTCAGCTTCAACCCGAAAGAAATGACACAGGATGCCGCCGCAAAAAAGGCCGACTATCTGAAGCGTTACGGACGCCCGGGAGCGGCCGCGGGATGGCACTTCCTCACCGGGTCGGCCGATTCCATCAATGCGCTGACCAAGGCTGTCGGCTTTCAGTATCAGTACGACGAGGCGCGGAACCAGTACGCGCATGCGACGGCGATTATGGTGCTAACGCCACAAGGCCACATCTCGCGGTACTTCTACGGCGTCGACTTTCCGCCGAAAGATCTGCGTATGGGATTGGTGGAAGCTTCGCAGGAAAAGATCGGCAACGCCGTGGATCAGGTTCTTTTGTATTGCTATCACTACGACCCTGCCACCGGAAAATACGGCGCCGTCGTGACCAACATGCTAAAGCTCGGGGGCGGTGTCACCGTTGTTTTTATCGCCGTGCTTCTGTTCATCCTGGTTAGATTGGATCGGAGCGCACCGCGCCGGCGCTGGCACGATGCGAAGCCGCGTCAGGCGGGCTTGAGTTAAGGGGCTGAGTTAAAGGAAACATGTTCGACAATTTTCCATTGTGGCCGTCACGGGCCTCCGCCACGGCGGGCAACGTAGACGCGTTATTCATCTTCCTGCTGATTGTGTCGGGTCTTATGACCCTGCTCGTTTTCACCGCCGTGATTTATTTCGCTGCGCGTTACCGCCATCGCAAAGGAGTTCTGGCAGAACAGATTCAAGGTTCCACACCACTCGAAGTCACGTGGTCGATCATTCCTCTGGGCGTCTTCCTGGTGATCTTCACATGGGGTGCTGTCGTTTATTTCAAGAGCCGCACCCCACCCCGCGACGCCACCGAGGTGTACGTGGTCGCGAAGCAATGGATGTGGAAGCTGGAGCATGCCGAAGGCCAGCGCGAGATCAATTCTCTGCACGTGCCAGTGGGACGCGACGTCAAACTAATTATGACCTCGCAGGACGTAATCCACAGCTTTTTCGTGCCCGCATTTCGTACGAAACAGGATGTGCTCCCCGGACGGTACACGGTGGCATGGTTCCACGCGACGAAGGCCGGCACGTATCACCTGTTCTGCGCGGAGTACTGCGGGACCGCGCATTCGGGAATGATTGGCGACATCGTCGTGATGGAGCCTGCGCAGTACGAAGCCTGGATGAGCGGCGGCTCAAACGGGCCTCTCTCGACGACGGGAGAGAAGATTTTTGCTGAACTTGGTTGCGTGACTTGTCATCGAACCGACACGCAGGGCCGCGGTCCGAACCTGCAAGGCCTTTTTGGGAAGCCGGTGCTGCTGCAGGACGGCCGCACTGTGCCAGCCGATGAAAACTATCTCCGGGAATCGATCCTTGATCCCGGCGCAAAGATCGTGAACGGATTCAAGCCTGTGATGCCGACTTTCCAGGGTCTGGTCAGTGAAGAGCAGGTGAACGCGCTAGTCGCGTACGTGAAATCGATGTCGCAACCGGGAGCCACCGGCGCCAAGAGCGCGTCGAATGGGAGCCCGGAGCAAAGTGGAAGTCAGGTGCAATGAGTATGGCAATAGCGAACGCAATAGTTCAGCCCGTCGAGCGGGAGGATTACCTCAATAAGGAGCACGGCATCGGATCGTGGCTTTTCACCACGGACCACAAGCGCATTGCGCTGCTCTACCTGATTTCGATCACGATCTTCTTCTTCATTGGCGGGTTCTTTGCGCTGCTCATCCGCCTGGAACTGCTCACGCCTGCCGGAGATCTCGTCCAGGCCGACACCTATAACAAGCTCTTCACCCAGCACGGGATGGTGATGGTTTTCTTCTTCCTCATCCCGTCAATCCCCGCTGTGCTCGGCAACTTCCTGGTGCCGATGATGATCGGGGCGAAAGATCTCGCCTTCCCGCGCGTCAACCTGCTGAGCTGGTACCTGTACATCATTGGCGCCATCATGATGCTGCACTGCATGCTGACCGGTGGCGTGGATACGGGCTGGACGTTTTACACGCCGTTCAGTACCGCATTTACGAATACAAAAATCGTTGAAGCCGGACTTGCAATTTTTGTCGCCGGATTCTCCTCAATTCTTACGGGCCTGAATTTCGTGGTGACGATTCACCGCATGCGGGCTCCCGGCATGACATGGTCGCGGCTGCCGCTGTTCATCTGGGCGCATTACGCAACGAGCGTCATCCAAATCCTGGGGACGCCGGTCATCGCGATCACGATCGTTCTCGTGGCGGCTGAGCGCGCACTGCATCTGGGGATCTTTGATCCGAGGCTTGGCGGCGACCCGCTTCTGTTCCAGCACCTCTTCTGGTTCTATTCCCATCCGGCGGTCTACATCATGATTCTGCCGTCCATGGGAATCATCAGCGAGATCATTGCCTGCTTCTCGCGCAAGCGCATTTTCGGATATCACTTCGTCGCCCTTTCTTCGATGGCGATCGCTGTGTTCGGATTTATCGTTTGGGCGCACCACATGTTTGTCGCGGGAATTTCGCTGTACGCCGCGCTGGTGTTCTCGCTCTTGAGCTACTCGGTTGCCGTGCCCTCGGCCGTCAAAGTCTTCAACTGGACCGCGACTCTTTATAAGGGATCGATTCACTACGACGCGCCGATGCTTTACGCATTCGGCTTCCTCGGCCTGTTCACGATCGGGGGACTGACAGGGCTATTCCTTGCGGCGCTCGGCATCGACGTACATGTGACTGACACCTACTTTGTCGTCGCGCACTTCCACTACATCATGGTAGGCGGCGCTCTGATGGCCTATCTCGGCGGGATGCATTTCTGGTGGCCGAAGATTTCCGGACGCCTCTATCCCGAAGGATGGGCTCGTCTCGCCGCATTGATCGTTTTTATCGGGTTTAACCTGACCTTCTTTCCGCAATTCATCCTCGGCTATGTTGGCATGCCGCGCCGCTATTATCAGTATCCTGCGGAGTTTCAGGTGCTCAACGTGTTATCCACGGCGGGGGCCACCGTCCTCGGCGTCGGCTACTTGCTCCCGATGATTTACTTCCTGTGGTCAATGCGTTATGGCAAGCGCGCACCCGACAACCCGTGGCAGGCCGCCGGGCTCGAGTGGAAGACGCAATCTCCGCCGACTACGTTTAATTTCGAGGAAGAGCCAGTTGTGACCTGGGAAGCGTACAACTACGACGAGATCGATGCCGGACAAAAACAGGAGGTCAAAGTTGTCGGATAGTACGATGTCCGTTCAAACTTCGGTTCACCAAGACCTCCACGGACCCGAACTGCTGCACCACTTTGCAGACCCTCAGCAGCAGCGCAACGCCGTCAGTCTCGGAATGTGGATCTTTCTCGCCACCGAAGTTATGTTCTTCGGCGGATTGTTTTGCGCGTACCTGATCTACCGAGGATGGTTCTTCGGAGATTTCGCGGCCGCGAGCAAGTCAATTAACGCCGCATTAGGCGGCACCAACACGGCGGTTCTCATCTGCAGCAGCTTGACCGTTGTGCTGGCGATCTGGGCGGCGCAAACGTCGCGTCGCATGCTGCTGATTGCTATGCTCGTCCTGACGATGATTTTTGGTCTCGCCTTCCTCGGCATCAAAGGAATCGAGTACCGCGACAAATTCGAGGAGCACCACGTTCCGGGAGCGTCCTTCAGCTTCGATCACGAGCCGATCCCGGGACATCCCGGCCAGTACGCGAATCCTCAGCACGCCCAGATCTTCTTCGCGTTGTACTTCATCATGACGGGGCTGCATGCCCTCCACATGATCGTGGGACTTGGACTCTTCACCTGGCTCCTGGTCATGGCGTGGAAGGGACGGTTTACGCCCGCTTACCACACGCCGCTCGAGATTGGCGGGCTGTACTGGCACTTCGTCGATATCGTCTGGATTTATCTGTTCCCGTTGTTGTATCTGATTGATCGGCATCCGTGAAACCGGTAATGAGAGAAACTTTGCATGTCTGACCATTCCAAATCGTCGCCGCTCCCGATGTACTTCGGCGTGTGGATAGCACTGCTCGTCGGCACGGTCCTTACCTACGAGGTAGCGAAGATCGATCTCGGAGCCTACAATTCCGCCGTCGCCCTCATCATCGCGACCACCAAAGCCCTGTTAGTCGCCCTCTTCTTCATGCATCTCAAGGGCGCGAGCGAAAAGCTGCTCAAGCTAGTCGTGATCTCGACGGTCTTTTTTCTATTTCTCCTCATGGCGCTGGCGATGGCCGACTACGGCACCCGCCATTGGAGCTAGAGTAGCGCCTGCATCTTGCCTCTGAACCCCGCCATTCATCGCTGATCTGCGGTATACTTCGCGCGTCGAGTACAAATTCCTCTGAGGTGATCTATGGCGTTCTGCAACTCTTGTGGAGCAACTCTGGCCGACGGCATGAAGTTCTGCAATAAGTGCGGGGCGGCCGTCCCGGGTGCTCCCGTCATGTCGTCTCCCGCCGCAGGCGTACCCGGGCCCACTGCCAGCAAAGGTGGTGGCGGCGCGTTGAAAATCATCCTGATTATTGTGGCCGTTATTGTCGTCCTTGGCATTCTGGGCATTGGAGCCGTGAGTTTCATCGGCTACCGCATCGCCAAGAGCGCGCACGTGCATCAGGATGGCGATAACGTGAAAGTGGACACTCCCTTCGGCAGCGTAGAAAGCAGCAAAGACGCGACGAAGGCGGCCGCCGATCTTGGTATCGATATCTACCCCGGTGCTGAAGTCCAGAAGAACGGCGCTTCCTCTGCGAGCTTCGGTTCCATCCACACGGTCACGGCGATGTTCATGAGCAGCGACGCGATGGACAAGGTCTGCAGCTTCTACAAAGAGAAGTTCCCCAATGCAATGGCGAGCACCGCGGACCAGAACCATTGCACGCTGGTTTCGAACGACAACAAGAACATGGTCACCATCAACGTCGAGTCCACCGACGACGGCTCCAAGTTTCAGATCACCAACGTGACCAAGAAATAAGTCGATTCCCCATGCGGGACATTCAACGCAATGTCCCGCACTCCTGATCTTCCGCAACGCCAACGCTGTACTGCAAATCGATTCGGCACATGTCCCAGAAACTGGTAACGCCCGCTCCCGCGTCGAAGACATCTGTGATCGACTCCCTCGGCTTGGCCGAAGCTCTGCGTGTTCAGGTCCGCGGCGATGTTCGCTTCGACAATGGCGCGCGCGCGATGTACGCGACGGACGGATCCAACTACCGGCAAGTGCCTATCGGAGTCGTTCTCCCGCGCGACATTGACGATGTCCTCGCCGCGATTGCAGCATGTCGCGAAGTTGGCGCGCCGCTTCTTTGCCGTGGCGGAGGAACCTCACTTGCCGGCCAATGTTGCAACGTCGCCGTGGTGCTCGACTTCACGAAGTACATGGGCAACATTCTGGAGATCGATCCCGATCGCCGGATTGCGCGCGTGCAGCCGGGAGTCGTCCTCGACCATCTCCGCGATACCGCTGAGAAGTATCACCTTACTTTTGCGCCCGATCCCGCGAGTCACGACCGTTGCACCATCGGCGGCATGATCGGCAACAATTCTTGCGGTGTCCACTCGATCATGGGCGGCAAGACCGACGACAACATCGAAGCCCTGGATGTGGTCACCTACGATGGGATCCGCCTCAATCTTGGCCCAGGCTGTGTACGAGCGGACGCATTCGTTCGCCCAGGCGGCCCAGAAGATTCGGGCCGCAGCAACGACCGCCGCCTTCAAATCGAAACTGCCCTCAAGCAAATCGCCGAGCAATACGGCGATCTAATCCGCAAGCAGTTTCCGAACATTCCACGCAGAGTCTCCGGCTACAATCTCAATTACCTTCTTCCCGAAAACGGATTCCATGTAGCCCGCGCGCTAGTCGGATCCGAGGGGACCTGCGCCACAGTTCTCGAAGCTACATGTCGCCTGATCGAAAGCCCTCCGTCCCGCGTTCTGGTCGTCGTCGCCTATCCCGACATTTACCAATGCGCGGATCACATTCCTAAGATCCTCGAGTTCAAGCCGATTGGCCTCGAGGGCTTTGACGACCTGCTTGTCTATTACGAGCGGACGAAGGGCATCAATACCGAAGGGTTGTCCCTGCTTCCCGAAGGGGGCGGGTGGCTGATGGTCGAATTCGGCGCGGACTCCATTCCAGGCGCGGAAATGCAGGCGCAAGGCATGATCGACGCCCTCCGCCGCAGCCCGAGTCCTCCCAACGTGAGGCTCTTCTCCGGCGCGCAGGCCAAGCGCGTCTGGGACATTCGCGAGTCGAGCCTCGGCGCCACATCCCATGTTCCCGGCGAACCGCTGAACTGGGAAGGATGGGAAGACGCCGCAGTCGCGCCTGAGCAGCTCGGCGGATATTTACGTGACCTCCGTAACATGATGGCTGACTACGGCTACAAAGGCTCCCTCTATGGACACTTTGGCCACGCCTGCGTGCACACTCGGCTCAACTTTGATCTTCGATCGAAAGAGGGAATCGCCAAGTACCGCAAGTTCGTCGAAGAAGCCGCCGACCTGGTCGTCAGCTATGGCGGATCGCTCTCCGGAGAGCACGGCGACGGGCAGGCCCGCGGCGAGCTTTTGCCAAAAATGTTCGGCCCCGAGTTGATGGAGGCCTTCCGCAAATTCAAGTCAGCATGGGATCCCGACTGGAAGATGAATCCCGGCAAGATGATCGAGCCTAACAAGCTCGATGACAATCTTCGTCTTGGACCGAACTATGCTCCTTGGGAACCGCAGACACACTTCCAGTTTCCGCTCGATCACGGCAGTCTTCCGCATGCAACTCTACGCTGCGTTGGCGTTGGCAAGTGCCGCCGCGAAGAAGGTGGCGTGATGTGCCCGAGTTGGCGCGCCACGCACGAAGAAGAACACTCCACCCGCGGACGCGCACATCTTCTCTGGGAGATGACGCAGGGCGAGGTTATTCGCGACGGATGGCGCAGCAAAGAGGTCAAGCACTCACTCGATCTCTGCCTCGCCTGCAAGGGATGCAAGAGCGACTGCCCGGTCAGCGTCGATGTTGCGACCTACAAGGCTGAGTTTCTCTCGCACTACTACGAAGGACGCGTCCGCCCGCTGAACGCGTACGCTTTCGGAAATATCGACCTCTGGGCGAGCCTCGCTTCGAAAGCTCCCGGACTCGTGAATCTCACGACGCAGCTTCCGTTCCTGCGAGATATTGCGAAAGTCTTGGCTGGGATTCCCGCTCAGCGCCGGATCCCGGCGTTCGCCCCAGAAACTTTCAAGCAGTGGTTCCGCCGCACCAGTTCATCTGGAGACGGACGCATTCGTCCTTCTCGCGAAGCCAAGCGAGCGTCTTCGGATGACGAGCAAGATCGAAACTTATCGCCGTGGAAGAGCGGCCCTTCCGAGCCGCGTGAGCGGGACAAAGAGCAGGGGACTGCAGCCCCCAACGTCCTGCTCTGGGCCGACACATTCAACAACCACTTCCAGCCCTCGACTGCCAAAGCCGCAGTGGAAGTCCTGGAAACCGCCGGATTCCGAGTCCTGGTGCCGCAAGCCAACCTCTGCTGCGGACGTCCACTCTACGATTTCGGCATGCTCGAGCGCGCCGAAGCCTTGTTGCTTGAGATCCTCGATCAACTCGAACCCGAGATCGAAGCGGGTATCCCCGTTGTTGGACTGGAGCCCAGCTGTGTGGCTGTGTTCCGGGACGAGCTTGTGAATCTTTTCCCGAAGGATGAGCGTGCGCAGGCGCTCAGCCGGCAAACGTTCCTGCTCAGCGAATTTCTCGAACAGAAACTGGGCCCAGGTACGGTACTCCCGCAATTTCCGCGAAAAGCCCTGCTCCACGGACATTGTCATCACAAATCGATCATGAAGATGACAGCCGAAGAGTCCCTGCTACAGAGACTCGGGATTGATTTTCAATCGCCTGCTCCGGGATGTTGCGGCATGGCCGGATCATTCGGCTTTAAGAAGGAGCACTACGAAGTCTCGGCCGCGATTGGAGAACTGGAACTGCTGCCGGCCGTGCGCCAGGCCCCGAACGATTGGCTGATTATCGCCGACGGATTCAGCTGCCGCGAGCAGATTGCGCAGGGTACCGGGCGTCACGCTCTACATCTGGCGGAAGTCCTGCAGATGGCCCTTCAGCCATCTGCTCTGGACAAAGATGACCCGTATCCGGAATCGCGGATCGTCCGCGAGCAGGAAGCAGAAATACGCGCATCGATGAAGCGGGCCGGAATCGGCTTAGGAGCAGTGGCAGGGGCAGGCTTGCTTCTCTGGGCGGCTACGCGGAAGCGCTAATCGGGATATTGAAGGCGCAAAGGGAAACAAACAAAAACGGCCAGCGTGCTTGCGAAAGCCGCTGGCCAGTCTTTCTCGACACAAACTTGAGTTACTGAATCGCGCTGCCAACCTGCGAGAATACGTTGCTGGCATTCGATCCGATCAGGCGTACGGTGCCTACCACGATCACGAGGATCACCGCGAGCATCACTGAGTATTCGGCGACGTCCTGTCCCTCTTCATCGTTCCAAAGATTGCGGAATGAGTAACGCATATTCTCCTCTTTTTCTATGCAAGCGCCGGAGCGGGAGACAACGGACTCTGTGTCGCTTGCGTATTCTGCGGGGGCAGAGCTAGTCCCCAAGCTTCCTTATCTTGGGTCGTCGCTCTGAGCCCTACCTGAAACTCGGACGTGCCTTTCATCTTCTTCGTCCAGACCACGCGAAACTGCATCTTGCGCTGCCGGTAAAAGATGGTGACTTCCTCGTCCACATTCAATTCGCGCCGCACGGAGCCAATACGAGCACCGCTTGCAGTCACGTCCAGCGTATGCACCAACTCTTCAAAGGCCTTGCCAGTGCTGTCTTTGCCTTTCAGTCGAACCGGAAGAACCGCTTTCATGCGATTTCCCCGGCGCTGAATCAGTTCCGCAGTCCCTGGCATTTTTTACCCGCGACTAGTTTGCCCCTATGTTTCAATTCTGTGAATGGCTCGGACGGGTAGGGTAAGGCCCACCACCGTGTAGCCCGGTTTCGCACCGCGTGCGAGCCCATGAAATGGCGTGTTTCTGGGGCTTAGAAACTTTTTCAAGGGTCCTGTGGTCTAATAAATAGGGCGTTTTGGCCCATTCCCGGCATCATGAGATCCCCTCGTTTTTTTCGATTTTTCGTAGTTTTAGCGTGTCTGGCCGCCGTTGCGTTCGCGGCCAACCCGCCCGAAACCCAGGTCCCGGCACTGCTTCCACAAGCTTTTGGCGGATGGGAGATGCAGGGTTCCCCGCAAACCAGCAGCGATCCCGCAACCGCCGATGCGACGAACTCCGCGGTTCTCAAGGAATACCGCTTCAGCGACGTGGCGTCTGCCACCTACATGCGCGACGATGGGCGCACGCTGAAGGTCCGAGCGGCCCGCTTCGCCGATGCCTCGGGCGCTTTCGGTGCGTACACCTTTTATCTCCAGCCGGAGATGAACAAGGAGCAGATCGGCGATCAGGCCGCCTCGATTGGCAATCACGTGCTCTTTTATCGCGGTCACGTGCTGGTGGACGCGCAGTTCAGTAAAGAAAGTCCCATGTCCGGAGCAGAGTTGCGTGAACTTGCCGGTGCATTGCCGAAAATTAGCGGCAGTGCCGCGAACCTACCCTCGTTTATTCAGTTCCTGCCGCCGCGAAGCTATGTTGCGAACACGCAGAAATACGTCATGGGACCGCGCGCTTTGAGCGCGGTGAATTCTCCGGTTTCAGCAGAGATCGTTGATTTCGGTACGAGTTCGGAACTCACCCTGGCGCGCTACTCCACCCCGAGCGGAGAGGCAACACTTACGCTGATTTCCTATCCCACACCACAGTTGGCGGCAGAACACTTGAAGCGTATCGATGCGGCGCATCAGTTGGCGCAGCCGCAGGCTGGCATCTCCGAGGTCAACGGCTCGGGAACATTCTTCGATAAACGTACTGGTCCGATCATTGCGATCGCGACCGGCGGCATCTCCGACGCAGATGCCCGGACGTTGCTGGGCCGCGTGAACTACGAGGCCAGCGTCACCTGGAACACTCCCACCGACAGCCACGAAGTACGCGAACTTTACAGCCTCATTCTGAACATCGTAGTTCTATGCGCAATCCTCGGCGGACTCGCCATCATCGCCGGCGTCGCCTTCGGGGGAATCCGCATTCTGATGAAACGTTTCTATCCCGACAAGGTTTTCGACCGCCCGGAGCACATGGAATTCATCTCCCTGCACCTGACCGAAACTGCCGTGAACGGGACCCCTCCGAGCGGTCCGGAAGTGGGCGGCGAGGCCCGCTGAGGCACCTTGATTCAGGGGTAAGTAGCTTTAAAAAGATCGGCTTACGTTCGAAAGACGCCCCGTTTGTCTCAGTTTGATACATACTGAGGCGCTGTTGATCGGTTCTGTAAGTTGCTGAAAATGAAGGGGTTTATTTCCGAAAATTCCCTTGACACCCCCGTTTTTAGGCTCATAAGATTTCGGCAGAAAGTTTTGACGGAATCTAAGCCTCCGTTGGAACTATTCTCCCTTGAAGAAGAGGCCGCCCAGTTGCCGGGTGGCCTCTTCGTTTGTACGGCCAGGGGTGACTCTGCTTCACAGATCCACGGAACTCTGGTGTGGCGGTTGCGTACTAACCTTGGGAAGTGTCCCAAGCCCAGGCGTTCGAGGGAGCCAAGACTATGTTCTGTGATCGATGCGGCACTATGGTGCAACCGGGCCAGGCCTTCTGCAGCAAATGCGGCAAGCAAATTGTGGGAACGATCGCGGTCATGCCTTCCCACGCTGGGCGCGTGGATCAACACATCCACTTACTTGGAATCCTGTGGCTCGCCATGTCGGCCTTCAACGCGATTGGCGGCCTGGTGCTGCTCATCGTGGGGAATACGTTGTTCGCACACATGATCGAAATGGGTGTGCCGTCGCAGGTGCCGAGAGGATTTCTTACGGCGCTGCTGACGACCATCGGAATCATTGTGCTGGCAAAAGCCGCCCTCGGATTCCTGGCCGGCTGGGGGCTAATGCAATGCGAATCCTGGGGCCGCATTCTCGCCATCGTGCTCGCGTTTATTTCCCTATTCAACATCCCATTCGGGACTGCTATTGGTGTTTATACCCTTTGGATACTCCTGCCTGCTCCCTCGCAGCAGGAGTATGACGCGATCGCCACGAAGGCCGCGTAGGAATTCATTCACGACAAAGGACACGAAGGAATTCTGCAAAGTATGTTCTTCCTTCGTATGCCTTCGTGTTCTTCGTTGGTTATTGCTTTCTGACTATGCTTGGCAGGATGCTTTACGGTTTCTGGCCCGCCATTTAGAATCGAACACAAGCCGACGTAGCTCAGTTGGTAGAGCAGCCGATTCGTAATCGGCAGGTCAGCGGTTCAAGTCCGCTCGTCGGCTCCAGCCTTTTCAGAAGCTTGGGGATCAGTTCACCACATCTGCTGCACAAGCAATTTTCTCTTCCGCTTGGTGGGTCGGCGACTTCAGTTCATTGAGTCGCTCTTTTCAACTGTGCATCGTTGGCTCCCTGAGGAGGATCGGAACTCAGTTCTGCACATGTTCCCAAACGTCGCTATGGGGAATGGATCGGTGCTTTGGATGCGCCATGGCAAAATAGCAAATTTTGCTCCGACTGCTATTTGCCTCGGAATCGAAGGTGTGCTGCAAGAATCCGAAAAGCTTATGGACGCAAAACGTGGATGACTGGTTGACGCCGGATTCGCAGAGTCAAGCGCCAGCCATGGCCGATTTGCGAGCTTGCTCCCAACGCTTCCGGGCTTCTTCCGAGCATTCCTTAAACACATCATGCCCGAACCTGCGATTGACTGCTTCGGCGCTCACTCTGTTGTAGCTGTCTACGTAGGCCACCAATGTCGTAGAGACAATGCAAAGAGCCACCGTTCGGAATTTGACTCCGTATCGCTCATGCAGCAGTCGAGCATACTCTGGTCGCCACGGGACTGGGAGTCCGTACCCTAAGACCTCGTAGTGTCCACGGGATATGTCGTAATGGGCAACCAACTGACCTCGGTCGGAGGCCGTAACGGACGAAAGCACCGACCACAGAATCAGGCCCGCAACAACGCCAGTCGCAGCCGTCAGTATTTTGTGTTTTCGAACGAAATTCCGCATGCACCCGCTCTCCGTGGCGGCTCCAGCCTATAGATCGTATGAACCCAACGGTCTTGCTAAGTTTTAGACCTGCGACCAGAGCGTTGCACTATGCTTTCCCGCACTCTACTTCGATTCCTTGATGATCGCGTCCGCGGCGTTGCCGGCCACAACCCAGCTTGCCGACCCGGCCACGACGGCTTCATCCTCAAACCACAGGAATCCGAAGTCGTCGATGCACTCCGGAAAATCCGGCTTGATGATGATGTATCCCGGAATCACGGCGCCCGGGATGTACGCATTGTCGGCACGATTGTTACTGTACGTCATCGTCTTCGAGACCGTACCGACGCCAGCTACATACGAAGTGCTCGATACCGGGTGCGTGCCGAGAATGTAGTTGACGGCGCGAAGTGTGTATTCGGGGCTCACGAGATCCGGAAACGCCTTGTGCAGGAAATACATTCGGATGGCCATGTCCACGACCGCGCCCGAGCCGCCCCAGGTGCCGAGGCTCGGCGGCACGCCGAACGGGGTGGCGTCCAACCGCGCGTCCAAACCCGCCATGTATGTCTTCACCGCTTCGCGCATTTGATCTTTCTCGCTCGCGTCGAGATAAGGCAATGCCCGCACCGCTGTCCAGCCATGGCGGTCCATCTGCTCCGGGGTGATCATCTGAGGGAACAATTCCTTCAGACGGGACTTGTATGGCTCGGCACCATTGGTGGCGATGTTCAATTCCAGAGCCGCAGCCCAATCCATTCCGACGCCAAATCCGCGACGGCTGGCCGGCGGAGCTGTTTGTGCGCTAGTGGTGCCGGAGCTAGTAGGAGCGCCCGAGCTACGCCTTGCGTTCCGGCCGCCTTGAGCGCCAGAGACGACACCCTGAGACGCCGCCAGCACACCACTTCCGGCGGCACCTGCCGGAGCCTCTGCACCTAAGCCGCCACCGGTTGGATACTGCGATGGGTGAGCCTTCGTGTCGTTCCATGCTTTGATCGCGGTCTGGAGGCAGTCTTTCGCTAGTGCGTCGTCCCAGCCTTTCAGCGTGTCCGCCGCTGCAGCCAGCGCCGCAATGGCATTCCACTGGAAATACGGGTTGTTCGTAGTGAAGATCCAGCGATCGTCCGGCTGGGCGGAGTAGTCGCCCCTCACTTCGTTCGGGCCGAACTTCGGGTCGTAAATCCGGCCGTCAGTTTTCGAGGCTGCGTCGCCCAGGTGTGTGTACTGGCGCAGATCTGGCTCGTGAGTGCCGCGGATGGCGTGACCGATGTTGTGAAATTGCGCCAGGATGAGCAGTGCGCCGTGCTTGACTTGCTGCAACGTATCCGGCACGCCATCGGGACGGTGCATCTCAACCTCACGGGCGGCTTCGTCCACTCTTAGCTCGTCGTACTTGAGATTGAATTCGCGATACGCAAGGGCGAGGCTCTGAATCACGCTCAGTTGCGCAGGCTCCTCGAGGTCGAAGTCGCCGGCATCGTACCAGCCGCCCACGTTCATCCCGGGGATGTGATCGCCGCCTTTGTACTTCCCGTCCGTTGCTGTGATTTGGTTCCAGCCGTCGAATTGCTCCCCAACGACGGGCGCCATGCGGCCGTCATCCAGGTGCGAAGCGCCGTGCCACAAGCGGTAGCCTTCGCGAACGGAAACGTGATCCATCTGCGCCGCAATGTGATGATCCAGGCTGTCCTGCCAGATGGTAGCGTAAGGGTCCCTTACGATGGGGAAGGGCGCCGTGCGCTGGTCTCCATACTCGATAACATAGAGGCCGGGATCCTTCACCGGCGTGAAATCGAATTTCGAGTAGACGTAGCGCAGCCACGGTGTTGAAGGTGTGATCGGCCCCTCGAACACCTGCTTATAAGATCCATCTTCCATCAGGCGCAGCACTCTGCCCGTCGTCGGAGCGTTGTACTTGGGGTCGAGTTCGAGCACCGCCACCTTCGAGAATCCCGGCGCATAGCCGACCTGGCTGTGCGCGATCATCGGCGGCCGCGTCCAGTTCGGAATCACATCCGGCCTGATGTGCCAGACGATGGCGCCAGTGGTCTTGCCTGAAGGGATCAGCGAACGCAAGACGAACCAGCCGTTCTGCGCGCGGTCGCGTCCATCGAACAGCATGAGGTTGGCCGTATCCGACACTACATTCACCCGGGCCAGCGCGTCGTCCACGCCCAGCGTGATGCTCTTGCCCTCGGCGAACGGCAGCGGCTGAGTGTATCCCTTGGCCTTATCCCAGTCCTCAAGGTAGTAGGCCTTTTTCGGTTCATCCGGCAGGGGCAAAACCTTCGTCATCGGATCGTTCGGCGTACGCGGGAAGATGCCGGCTTTGCTTCCGTCCACGAGGTAAGCCCTGCCCATGTAGATCGAGGGCAGGAACTCGAGGTTGAAGCCCGCCCGCCCCGCCAGTTTCTGCGGCAGAGGCTTATCGAGATTGATGCTGACCTTCACGCCGCCTGGCTCCGCGGCAATTTCCAGTGTGTAACTGAGATCGAAGGTCGGGAACGCGAGGTCGGCGGTGAGCCGGTTGTTCGCCTTATCGCCATGGCGATCTTTGAGGGTTGCCACCAGGTCCCACTGCTCCGGCGTTGGCATCAGGCGCACGTCGCCGTTGGTGGCGATGCGCTGGCCGTGGAGAATCATCTCCATGGCTGTGTTCTTTTGGTCGACAAAAACTGGATGATACGTGCTGTCGTAGAGAAAGACGCTGAACCCTTGAGTATCGAGGTAATTCTTGTCGGTCACCTTCATGGCAAAATCCGCGCCGAACAAGACTGGGGCCGAGATCAGGACCAGGAGGAGACAAACTCTGATTCGCATGAACATAGATTGGGATTAAGACTGCTCCTTTGCCCCCACATGATATGACATGCACACCGTCTGGGCGCCATTCGAATCTCGGAATGGCTCGAGGCTAGTTTCCGTCGTCTACCTGATCTTCAATGAGGGGTATACCGCGACCTCAGGAGAGGAGTGGATGCGGGCTGCACTCGGCGACGAGGCGCTGCGGCTCGGACGCATGCTGGGGCAGCTTCTTCCTGGAGAGTCTGAAGTTCACGCACTTCTCGCTCTGATGGAACTCAATGCGGCGCGCACTGCGGCTCGCCGGGGAAGCAATGGCGAGGCGGTCTTGCTGCCGGATCAGGATCGCTCTGTGTGGGACGATGCGCAGTTCCAACGGGGGATGAACTCGCTCGAACACGCGCAAAGGCTAGGCGGTGAAGCTAAATACTATGCTTTGCAGGCAGCGATTGCTGCCTGTCACATGCGAGCTCGTACAGCCGAAGAGACTGACTGGGAACGGATCGTTCTCTCTACGACGCTCTGATGCAAATCACACCATCTCCCATCGTGGCACTGAATCGAGCCGTCGCTGTCGGTATGGCGCAGGGCCCGGGTGCAGCCGTCGATGCGATAGCCACATCCGCTGGTGACTCTGCGATGGGTGGCTATCATCTGCTTCACAGTGTTCGCGGAGACCTGCTGATGAAAATGGGCAGGTTTTCTGAGGCGCGTGAGGCGATTGAGCGCGCCATCGCAATAACGCAAAACCTGCGGGAACAGGAATTGCTGACGGAGAGACTGAAGCAGATGGAGAAAGCCGCCCCGTCAACCTAGGTGTGGTTCAGTGCTGTGAAACGGGCTTATCGCCATCAACTCCCGAATTGTCTGCCGTTAACTACGAATCGCGGGATCGCGCATTTGAAAACTGCCACCCGGTGCGTCAAGTCTTACATCGTGTTGATCGTATCGGCACCTTCGCTGCGCAAAGTGTGTGTGGCTTTCTAGTAGCGGTCGAGGTAAACGCCGCCCGGACGCATGCCGAGGCCCAGAGTTCTCTTCTCAGGCGTGACGTTTTGCCGCAGGCGCTCCGTCACTTCGGCGTGGATGATCTGTCGCTCCCGTATACCAAGGCTCGTGAATTGGAAGGGCTGAAAGTATCCCATGCCGCCGCGCATAGGGAAGAGCATGCGCGCTCGGGTCTGCAGGATGGCTTCTCCGCAGCGGAACAGCAAAGAGACTTCGATTCGCTCATCGAGGCAAACGGCAACATCCAGCAGGCCTCCCGTGACCGATAGCGTCTGCAGTTTGCCGGTCATCTGCCGTCCATTTTCGAGCTGCAGCGATGCAGACACAATTCCACCCAGATTGACGCGCTGGGCGCGCGGGGGAAAGTTCGTTCTGCGTATTCGAGTGAGCATCATTTCGAAGAAGCGAAACCGTGCGAGTCGCCAAGATACGTCCGCGTAAACATCTCCGCATGCTGGACGCTCTGGGCCAGCAGCTTGTTACTGCGGCGCATCTTCTTCCAGTCATACTCGTATGCTGCTCCGCATGACAGGCAGATCTGATAGTGACCACCATTTTCATCGATGCGCGGCCATCCGAAACGGTGCGTACATCCGCGATGGAGAAGCTGTTTGAGGAGATTCATTCAGTCACCGCCTGATTGCGGCTCTTCCAGTGGTCGAGCCAGCGCGAAAAGAAAGGTTTATGGGGACTCGCCAACATGCCTTGCAATGTAGATACCAGCACGTTTGGCGGCTGTGACTTCGACACGAACTTGTCGACGGAAGCGAGTTTGTTCTTTGGCAAGGGCCCGTATGCGGACAGCAGCATGATGGGCACATTGGAGTTGATGCGCTTCATCTTGGCGGCTACTACGTCGCCGTTCATGCCGGGCATCTGATAATCGAGAACAACGGCGTCGACAGGCTTTGAGCGAAACAGCTTCAGCCCCCCATCGCCGTCGGTGGCTTCCAGGACTTCGTAACCGTACTGCTCCAGCAACATCTTGCGGCCGATGAGCCCATTCCAATGGTCGTCGATACAGAGTATGGTCGCTTTCCTGCGATACATCGACTCCTCACATCGTTCCGGTCAAGTTTCAGCGCCGTTGCTCCGGAAGGAAGCGACAACTGCTGACTACGAAGTGGTGGGCAAGCTGATTCTGAAGCCACTTATGCTTCGGCTCAAATTACGAAGGGGAACTTTAGTGACAGTTACCCTATGTGACCCTGCTTCGGATAGATACATTCCTTTCTAGTTAGAGCCTTTCGACCCTCCCCCATTCGTGCCATAGGTAGCACGAGGGAGCCATTTACGGTTGTGGTGTGCAGTCTTAGAGTAGTCATCGAGCAGCACTTGGGGGAGGGCTGATCAACAGACGTCCCAAGACTCAACCGAGTCTGGGGCGTTTTGTTTTGCGCGCGAAACGCTCGCTGGACGGGCCGTTTCGTGCCACGCATGGCACGGCGGGGCCATTTACGATTTCGGGAACCAGGCATAGAGTTGTTTTCGAGCAGCACTTGGGGGAGGGCTGATCAACAGACGCCCACGACTCTTACGAGTCTGGGCGTTTTGTTTTGCGCTCGGAAGCCCCGTCAGACGGGCCATTTCGTGCCATTCATGGCACGGCCGAGCCATTTACGATTTCCGAGTCCAGGCATAGAGTTGTTGTTGAGCAGCACTTGGGGGAGGGCTGATCAACAGGCGCTCCACGACTCAAACCGAGTCATGGGGCGTTTTGTTTTGCCTGCGAAAATTGCCCAGTGTCTCTGCTGTGATCCTCTCTAACCGTCTGGCGAGTTCCATCATTACCATTCAGCTTTTCAATAGTGATAAATTTGTTGGCGCCTTTGCCGAAGCTCGCCGGAGGACCCTTGATGCCCGCCACCTTAGCTCGCCGCGAATTCCTTGCCGGAATGGCCGCAATCACGGTATCCACCGCCGCTTCGCACCTGTATGCGGCCGCCGACTCCGGTTCGCCGTTCCGGATTTCCGTCATTAACGACGAAATCTCCCAGGACTTTGGCCGTGCCTGCGAAGTCGCCTCGCGCGAGTTCGGCATGGGATGGATGGAACTCCGCGGCATGTGGAAAAAGAACATCGTCAGCCTGGACGAAAAGGAAGTCGCCGAGGCCCAGCGCATTCTGCAGAAATATCAGCTGAAGGTCACCGACATTGCCAGTCCCCTGTTCAAGGTCGACTGGCCGGGCGCTCCGAAGTCGAAGTTCAGCGAGGCGAAGAGTTTTGGCGCGAATTTCACGCTGGCGCAGCAGGACGAAGTCCTCGAAAAAGCGATGGAGATGGCCAAGGCGTTCGGCACCGACCGCGTGCGCTGTTTCGATTTCTGGCGCCTCGAGGATCAGGCGCCGTACCGCGCGGCCATAAACGAGAAGCTGCGGGACGCCGCCGCGAAAGCCGCGAAGAAGCACATGATCCTGGTGCTGGAAAACGAACCTGCGTGCAACACGGCAACCGGCGCCGAGTCGGCGAAACTTCTAGCGGAAGTCCAATCGCCATCTTTCATGCTGAACTGGGACCCAGGCAATGCGGCGGCACGCGGCGAGGTTCCTTATCCCGACGGCTACAATCTCCTGCCCAAGGATCGTATTGGGCATTGCCACTGCAAAGATGCGGTGAAGAAGCACGATGACTATGATTGGGCTCCCATGGGCGGAGGCCTGATCGACTGGGCCGGACAATTTAAAGCTCTGAAGCGGGATGGCTACCGCTACGCTGTGAGTCTCGAAACTCACTGGAATGGCGGCGGCTCTCCCGAAGAATGCTCGCGCAAAAGTTGGGCGGGGATGAAGAAACTACTGCAAGAGGCAGATGCGCTCTAATCCACAGGAGGTTCGAATGACCGATCAGACCAGACGCACGTTTCTGAAGCACGCGGCCATCGGCACGGCTACGGTACTGGCGTATCCATCGGCGAAGGTGCTGGGCGCGAATGATCGCGTGCGCGTTGGGATGATCGGCGTAGGCGACCGCGGCAACGATCTGCTGAACCAGGTCCTCGGCGTTTCGAACGTTGAACTCGTCGCCATGGCCGACATATACAGCCGTCGCCGCGATCAGGCCAAGAGCAAGGTGCCCGGCATACAAACGTTCAACGACTACCGCCGTCTTCTCGACATGAAAGACATTGATGGCCTGATCGTCGCCAGCCCGCTACACATTCACGCGCGCCATTTCCTTGACAGCCTCGCCGCCGGAAAAGATCTCTATGCCGAGAAGACGATGACGTGGTCGATGGCAGAAGCGGAGAAGTGCTTTGCTGCGGCGAAGGCGTCCGACCGGGTCGTGCAGATCGGGCTACAGCATGAGAGTTCCGGCGCGCTCGTTGACGCGAAACAATGGATCAAGGATGGATGGGTCGGGAAGGTCACGCATGTCGAATCGTGGATGAGTCGCAACACCCCGCACGGCAAAGGACAATGGGTGCGACCGGTGCCCTCGGATTGCACTCCAGACAACGTGGATTGGAAGGCATTCTTGAACGGCCGTCCGGATCGTCCATTTGACGGCTACAAGCTGATCAACTGGCGACTATTCTGGGAGTTCTCGGGCGGCAATTGCGCCGAGAACATGGTGCATCAAATTGCCTGGATCATGTCGGCGCTGGATCTGCCCGAACCCTCGGCCGCTTACATGTCGGGCGGTGTTTTCTCGGAGAAAGACGGACGCGAAGTGCCCGACACCATCGCGGTCACTCTCGACTTCCCCAAGGACATTGTCGTTACCTGGCAGTCCACGTTCAGCAACAAGCACTACGAACTGGGGGACCGCTTTCTGGGCAGCGATGGCACCTTCGAACATCACTTCGATGAGCCACTGCAGTACTGGCCCGAGAAAGTAAACCGGCCGGATGGCGAATCCACCAAGGGCCACACTCACGATCAGAACCATATGCAGAACTGGATCGATTGCATCCGCAGCCGGAAGCAGCCGAATGCTCCGGCCGAAATCGGCTACCGCTCGGCCATCGCCGTCCACATGGCAAATCTGTCGTATAAGAACAAGAAGCGCATGACGCTCGAAGAAGCCAAGGCGGTGGTGCCGGAATATTCATAGCACTGCCGTCCCGGCGGCTGTCGCGAGGGCATCTTGCCCTCGCAGCGGAGTCAACAAGGCCCCGTCAACCCAGCAAAATGCCCGTTAATGCGGGGAGATTGATGATCGGCGCAGTCGACATAGGCGGTACCAAAATCGCAGTGGGCGTGGTCGATGACAGCGGAAAGATTCTCTCCCGCATGGAAGCCCCCACCGATCCCCATCGCTATTCCGACAGCATCGAACTGATCGCGCACATGCT